>Ga0164295_10001609_pt1 | contig 18790 bp, 19 predicted proteins | sample GEODES006metaG_FD_111798 | JGI IMG/M metagenome (GOLD analysis project Ga0164295, IMG submission 111798) | Oligotrophic lake water microbial communities from Sparkling Lake, Wisconsin, USA - GEODES006 metaG | ecosystem: Environmental > Aquatic > Freshwater > Lake | place: USA: Sparkling Lake... | reverse complement strand
CCTTCTTACTCAGAAAACTTCGGAAATGTTTTACTTGAAGCAATGGCTCTAGGAATACCAGTTGCTGTTACAAAAGATGTAGGTCTTGTGGACGACATATTGGCTCATATGACAGGTGTTTTATTGCCTGATGACCCTGTTGGTATGGGTAATAAATTAGCAGAGACATTAAGAAATGAAGAGCTACTAAATAAAATGGGAAAGGCGGGTTATCAATTCTCAAAAAATTTTAGTTGGGATAGCATTGCTATAAAATTTGAAAAGGCATATTTAATAAAATAAAAAAATTAAATTTTTATTATTTAAATTGTGAATTTAATAGTAAATATTAAAAAAAATTAAATTTAAGCGTAAGTGAATTATTACAGTTTATTATCTAGAGATTGAATGGCATTAACAATTTTTTGTCTGAAGCCAAGATCTTGATAAAATGCAAGATTAGGTACCTCACCAAATCGGATCCAACAAGCAAATCTATTAGAACTAATTTCATCATTAGCCCGATGAAGAATAAAAGGATCCAATAAATACATCTCCCCCTTTTTTGCCTCTAAATAATCATAACAACCGCTTCTTTTATTAACTACGATAGTAGCTCCATTATTTTTTGTTACATCAGATAAGGCTACAAATAATACATAGCAAAGAAAACCATCATAATCTCTATGAAATTTTTGAACGGGATGCAAATGAGTGCTGCAAGGAAAATTTTTGTAAAAATTTATAGAGTAAATTTGAGATCCAAATCCCGAAATTGCAATTTTAAGTTTATTAAATTTTATATCTTGTAAAAGGATATCAGCGCAGCAGAGGACCACACTGTCGGATATTTCGAAAGAAATAAAGCTATAATTTTCTACTTGTGAAGAAATTTGCTTTCCTTGCGATGGAACCTGTGATGAAAAAGGTACTGCATTGTTAATTGAATTTGAAATTAAATTTAAAGTGTTATCACTAACCCGAGCATTAATTTTTGAGTATCCATTTAATAATAAATTTTGATTAATTTCATCGTAATTTAAAAAGCTCTCTTTTTTGTAAATCTTTAACTCTAATAATCGATTTCTAATATCTAAAAATTTATCTACGCTCAAAAATCTTATTGTTAAATGAAGAAGATTAAGTTTAAGTAGAAAATAAATAAAACGGTCAGACTTTTTAAAAATATTATAAATAATTATTACAGGTAGCCCAAAAATAAAACTTAATATTTTATTGCTTGATAAAACTGTAATCAACAAAATGTAAAGTTTTTTATAATTAGATACGGTCTTACATTCAATAAGAGCATTAATCAAATTAATTAAATTATTAAAGTAACGATTTAAATTCATTTTTTATAAATGACTACTAGGGAACCACCAAATTTAAATAATTTACTTTTACACAGTACAAGGTCAATAGAATTTAATATTTTTAAAAATTTATTAATCCAACTACTATGTTCGTTAATAGCATTAATTTTTGTTTTATTTAAAAATATTCTTGATATTATCTGTAGTGGTAAGGTAATTATTAAGAATGATGATGAGGATATTTTTGTAAAACCAGCATTTTTTAGTTTTTCATCAAGCTCAGCGTGTGAATACCTTCTAATGTGTCCCGCTTCTTTGTCTAATTGTGAGTAAAGCCATTGGTGAGCAGGGGTTGTTAAGATTAAGACGCCGCTGGGTGTAAGTAGTGAATTAATAGTTTTTAAAAATTCTACATCATCATTAATGTGTTCGATCACGTCTAAGAGTAATATTATTTGATAAAAATTTTTATCCAACAAACCGATTGGTTTGTTAGTAAATATACAATCATTACCTATATTCTTTCTTAAGAAAAATTCCGATTCTTCAAAAACATCTTGACCAGTAAAATTCTGTGGATTGACGCCCAAATTTGCTGCTATAAAGCCAGTACCACAGCCAATATCAAGAACATTAGAGTCTTTAGTAAAAATTTCCTTAAAGAAGTGTTTAATGACTTTTAGTTTAAGATCCCAATAAAAAGAATTTGATTGCTCAATATTCATTTCATTAAGTTGAGATAATTTGAAATTTATTTTCATAGTAATATTAATTGAAATTAAAGTGGTAAATTAGTTTAATTTTATTATAAAGGTTTTTTTATAGATAAAAAGAATTTAAATTTTTAATTAATAATAAATAAAAACTAAAAATATTTTTATTTATTTAAAAATGTTATTTCTTGTTAGATATTTAGTAAATTAATGATGTGATAGGATTAACTGGTTTGGGTTGTATACAGAAAATTTAGAAAAAAAAGTATTAAAAAAATTATCATTAGTTGCATATACATTTACAAAGGAATAATCTGTAAATTTTTCTAAAGAATCCGCAAGGCATGGTATTAAAACACTATCAAAGTCACGTGCATACCTAAGTGTTTGTTCATACCTAATAGAATCATACATTTCTGGAATTTTTTTACATTGTTTAGGCATAATACGTATAGTATCTCCGTAAACCGAACTGATTGTTTTAGCTAAAATATAAGCATGATTAACAACATCTTCTGGTTTAGCATCATCTAAATCAAACAAAATGACTTTTTTTCTAGTATCAAGTGAAGACTTTTGATGAATAATAGTAGCAATATTAATGATAGCTTTTTGATTTTTAAAGTGGTAGTAAGTTGTAATAAATCCAGTCGATAAATAACTTTTAGAAATAAATATAAGTAATATTAAAATAATGACATGGTATATTGATTTGAAATTCTTATCTTTATATATAAAGAATAGCATTAAAATACAAAATAATATTTGAGTAAAATTGTGAGAACGTTTAATAAATATTAAAAAAATTAAAAATGTGAAAATATTAAATAAAATTAATTTTTTATTGTTTCTTTCAAATTTAAAGTAATATATATTTATATACAATATTATAATTATATTTAAAATAAAAATAATTTTGATATTGGCAAATAAATAAAAAATTAATAATGCTAATGAAATTATTAATTCAAAAAACGAAAATCTAGTATTTTCTAATATATTTTCAATGTGAATAAAAAAAACTGGTAAAAAGCATACATATACAGGTAGAACATGATATTGACTATGTTTGCCAGTCATTATTAAACAAATAAAATATAAAAGTCCTGCATTAAAAAAATTATATTTTTCAATATTTCTTTCAAAAAGAAATTTATTAGTTGTATTTATATTATATAAAATAAAAAATAATATTAAAAATAATAATGGATCAGTATTAATATATAAAAATAAATATTTATGGAATTCAAAAAATCTTGTTTTATCTTCACTAGTAACTTGACCATTTGTAAGAATGAATAAATAAAACCATAAAACTAATGAGACTATAAATATGTATAAATGTACTTTATTAAATTTTATTTTTTTAAAATAATAAAAAAAGATTGATGATAATAAATAACCAACAATAATTAGTAACGAAGTAATTTTAGCAAGAATTAATAATAATAATAATAATAAAAATAAAAATAAATATAAAAAGCGGTTTTTGTCATTATTTTTAGAAACTAAGCAAAGAATTAATGAGATGAATAAACTAAACAAACTTTCTTCTAATGCAGGATGTAAAAAAGGGTAAAGAAATTGTTGAGATAATGTAAATGAGAAAAATAATACAATGCTTAATATACTTTTATTTTTATTAGTGTTTATAAATAAAATATAACAAAATAATATATAAATAGCTCCCTGGAGAAAACCAATAAATAATCTTTTTATTTCCAAATTTGATAAAATAAGAGCGACATTTAAATGTAAGCCATTTAATATGTGATATCTTCCTTCATTTGTAATTACTGGGTATTGTTCAATTAAATTTTTATCATAGTAAAAAAAAATATTATTATTATTTAATGAACTAATAATTATCCAATCAGAAGATGGATACGAGTATACAGAACAAAATACAAATATGGTTAATATTCCCATTACTAAAATTGTGAGAAATAATTTATTTATATACATTGGCATTTTTATTTTCTACTTAAATTTAATAGTTATGTTTTGGATATTGATGGTATTTTTTTAGTTTAATTGAATTTTTTATTTATAAACTTATTTCTATATGTTAACATTTAAATTGTTTTTTTAACCGAGTATTCTTATTATTAATGAAAATATGTATTGCTTCATCCTCTGGTGGTCATTTAACAGAGTCACAAGTTCTGAGCTCAGTTTATGGGGGTTATGATCATTTTTATATTCTTAATCATAAAATAATTTTAATTGATGAAATGATTGGTAAAACTTATTTTATAACTCATTCCGAGAGGGATTGGAAATTTTTTGTCAATCTTTTCGAGTCTTACCTAATACTTAGAAAAGAAAAACCTGATGTAATATTTTCAACTGGAGCGGGTTTAGTAGTTCCAATTTCTTTAGTTGGGCGATATTTTTTTAATTGTAAAATTGTTTTTATTGAAACTATGGCGGCTGTTGAGAGACCTTCTCTTACTGGTAAGTTAATGTATAAAATTGCACATCATTTTTTTTATCAATGGCCAAGTCTTAGAAAGTATTATCCTAAAGCTGAATATGTAGGCCCGTTAGTTTAATGAAAACTTATTCAGGTACTTTTGTAACGGTTGGGAACGCTAAGCAACCCTTTAACAGATTGTTTGCGTTGATAGAGAATGTATTGGAGTTGTTGCCTAAACCTATCATTGCTCAAACTGGCAGTGCAATAGTGGAGATCCAAGGAGTTATTACATATGAGATCTTACAGGGCCAGCATTTCAGTCAATTGATAAAAGATTCATCTGTTGTTATCATGCATGCAGGTGCTGGTAGCATAATCCATGCTTTAAATAATCTGCAAAAACCAATTGTGATACCACGTAGGTTAAAATACGGTGAGCACATTGATGATCACCAAATACAACTTGCTAGAGAATTTTATAAGCAAGATAAAATTTTCTTGATTGAAAATGTTAATGATATCCAGCTAGCATTGGATATTTTGATGGCAAGTAAGGATAAAAAAAACTTCCATGATAATGGATTGTTTAAGCAAAAACTTATTGCATTATTGGAAAATATCAAACTGAATAAACATAATTAAGGCTTTAGGTGTATATATTAGGTATTAATGCGTATCATGGAGATTCATCAGCCTGTCTAATAAGAGACGGAGTTCTCGTTGCTGCGGCAGAAGAGGAACGTTTCGCAAGGGTAAAGCACTGGGCTGGATTTCCAAAGAGTTCCATTGATTATTGTTTAAAATACGCAAATATTGATTTTTCAGATATTCAATACATAGCAATAAATCAAAGTCCAAATGCTCGATTGCTAGAAAAGTTTCTTTTTGTATTTAAGAAAAAGTTAAGTATAAAAATGGTTTTAGAAAAATTACTTAATAAATCCAGACGTTCGAATATTCATCTTGACATTAGAAGGCATTACACAAATAAGACAACTAATGCCAAACTAAGATTTATAGAGCACCATACATCACATTTGGCATCTGCATTTTTAGTTTCCAATTTTAATAATTCTGTTGTCTTATCTGTTGATGGGTTTGGTGATTTTGCAAGCACAAGTTGGGGAGTTGGTTATAAAAATAAAATAGAAAAACATGGAGATATTTTATTTCCACATTCTTTAGGGATTTTTTACCAAGCATTGACTCAATATTTAGGGTTTTTAAATTATGGGGATGAATACAAGGTAATGGGTCTTGCTTCTTATGGAAGACCTATATATATCGATCTCCTAAAAAACATCGTACTTCTGAATCAAGATAGTGGTACATTTAAGCTAGATTTAAGTTACTTTCGGCATCATAATCAAAAAATAGATTATGAGTGGGTAGATGGCTCTCCAAGAGTGGGCATTTTATTTTCTAAAAAGCTTTTAGCTTTATTGGGTGAATCCAGAAAATGTAATGAGCCAATTAATCAGAAGCATATGGATTTAGCTGCCTCTATTCAAAAAATGTATGAAAATGCATTGTTTAATCTACTTAATTTTTTATATAAAAAATATCAAAAAGAAAATTTATGTATTGCAGGTGGATGTGGAATGAACTCAGTTGCAAACGGTAAAATATATTCAGAGACCCCATTTAAAAATTTATATGTACAGGCTGCTGCAGGTGATGCAGGTGGAGCCATCGGAGCAGGATACTATCTTTATAATTGCATTTTAGGTAATGAAAGACAATTTTATATGGATCACGCCTATTGGGGTCCAAGTTTTGACAATACGGTTATTTCTAAAATCTTCATAGACAATGAAAAAAATATTAATGATGCAAAATGTATTATTGAGCTCCTCTCAGAAAATGAGCTGATAGAACAAATTGCATTAGCGATATCAAAAGGTGAGGTGGTGGGATGGTATCAAGGAAGAATGGAATGGGGTCCGCGGGCTTTAGGTAATAGGTCAATACTTGGTGATCCAAGAAGATTAGATATGAAGGATATCTTAAATCTCAAAATTAAAAGAAGAGAATCATTTAGGCCATTTGCTCCATCTATAATTAGCGAATATGCAAGCGAGTGGTTTGAAGGTACGGATAAAGTTCCATTTATGATGCAAGTTTATCAAGTAAAAAAGGAAAAGCAATCACAAATTCCTGCTGTTACACATGTAGATGGTTCTGGCAGGTTGCAAACTGTAGAAGCAAGTACAAATCCAAGATACCATAAGCTAATAGAAAAGTTTAGAAAAATTACCGGTGTTCCGATAATTTTAAATACATCATTTAATGAAAATGAGCCAATAGTATGCACTCCTCAAGAAGCGCTTAATTGTTTCTTGAGGACAAAAATGGACATATTAGCTATAGGTGACTATTTGATTAAAAGATTAGATTAATGAATAACAAGTATTCTAATACTCCGCTTGTATCAATAATTACTGTTGTGAAAAATAGAAAGAATACGATATTAAGAGCATTAGAGTCTGTAAAAAATCAAACATATCCTAACATTGAACAAATAATTATTGACGGACAATCTACTGATGGAACAATTGAAATTATTAAAACATTTAAGGGCAAATTTAAATTAATAATTGAACGAGATCAGGGTATATATGATGCATTAAATAAAGGAATAAAACTAGCAAATGGTACATTAATCGGCATAATGAATTCAGATGATCTATACTTTGATGTGAATACTATAAGCGAGGCAGTAAAAACTTTTAACATATATAATTGCGATGGCGTTTATGGTGATGTTTATTATTTCAGAACAAAAACCCCGGATAAATTTGTAAGGGTAATCAGAAGCGTAGATTATGGATTTAAATATATCGTTAAGGGACTAATGCCAGCACACACTTCATTCTTTCTTAAAAAATCAGTATTCGAAAAATATGGTTATTATGATATCTCTTACAAAATTGCAGGGGATTTTGAATTTATAGCGAGAATTACAAAGGATAATAATATTAATTTAATTTACAGTAAATTTATAAAAATAAAAATGCAGATTGGCGGAATTAGTACCTCGGGAATAGAAAATTTTATAATAAAGAATCTCGAAATTAGAAAAGCTTGTCAAAAAAATAATTTAAAAACTAATTGGTTTAATCTAGGTTTAAGATTTTTTTTTAAAATTTACGAATATATAAAAAAATAAATTATAATCTGAGTAAATATATAATGAATAATAATGATAATATAGCAATTATTTTAAGTTATAAAAATGAAGCAAATAATATTATAGAATTAATTAATAGAGTTAGCTATACATTAATTCGAATTAAAAAAGATACAGGTGCTAATGGCTTAATAATTTTAATAGATGATGATTCTAATGATGATTCTTATAAATTAATAAAAGAAAATAGTGAAAATCGTAAGAATGGAATATCTGCTTACTATTATCGAACTTCAAGAAACTTTGGAAACTCTGAATGTCTTATACATGTTGTAAAAGAGGTATTTAACTCAAATAAATTTATTGACATAACTCATTTTGTTTTTTTAGATTGTGACCTTCAGGATCCGCCCGAATTAATTTATGAAATGTATGAAAAAATATCAAAAAACTCATTAGATATTGTCGGTACAATCCGTTCTAGACGGTTGGGTGAATCAAAAATAAAGCTTATAGTGACATATATGGGCTATAGATTAATGAAGTTTGTCTCGAATATCGACCACCCTGTAGATTCAGGTGATTTTATAATTTTTAATACAAGGATTGCGAAAGAATTAGCCAAGAATACGGACTATAAGCCATATTTGAGGGGTATAATACACAACCTTGGTTTCAAAAAAGATGCTATTTATTACATTAGACAACCAAGGGCTGATGGTAGTAAAAATACTAAATTTCCCTTAACTTCATTTAAGGTTTGGTGGAGTTATTTTGATAGGACTTTAATAGCGTTCTCTGATTTTCCTCTAAAAGTAATGGCGCTTTTCGGATTATTTTTATTTTTTATTTCACTAATATTTATTTGTATATTTGCATTTAAATTTCTTACAAATAATTATGTTTCAGGTTTATTTGGCATTACAACAATACTTTTGTTTATATTGAGTACAGTTCTTCTGTCTTCAAGTGTGTTGGGACTCTATATTTGTAATATTTATAATCAAATTAAAAATAGAGATAAAGTTATTATCGAGTATGAAGAAAAATTTAATTTATGAATAAATATATATTTCTCCGGGTAAATATTCTTTTACTCTTATTAAAAAAAAGAAAAATAAAGTTGTTGGCAGTTTCAAATTTAATAAACTTTTACTTTAATTTTTTATTCAAATTAAAAAGTTCTCCCAAGTCACCTTTACTATTAAATGTAGAGCTATGGAATGAATGCAATGAGGCTTGCTTGTTTTGTAGGTCAAATGACGGAGTAATTCATTCGCCCGATGAAAATATTAAAAATATTCCTAAGGGTAAAGCCGATTTAAATTTAGTACTAAAGTCAATTCAAGATTTTCACAAGAGACTTTTGCTTTTTATACCCTATATAAATGGTGAACCACTAATTTCTCCAATACTTCCAAATGTATTAAAGTATTGCAAGAACATGAATGTTGGTACCTTGGTTGCTACAAACGGTATTTCGCTAGATATAAATAAATCGATTATGTTGATTGAAAATGATTTAGATTTCCTTAAAGTTCACATAAGCGGAATGACAAATGAGGTCCATAGAATTCAACATCGAACTGGTGATATCGATAAAATACTTCGTAATATTAAAAACTTTCAAAAATTAAACAAAAAAAGATCAACAATGGTGATGTTAGATTACATTTTGTATAATCACAATAATCACCAAATTATAGAAGCAAAAAATTTTTGTAAAGAAAATGATGTAATTTTTAACTTAAGGCCTGGCAATAATAAATTCCTAGAAGCTACCGAGTCCACTAATATTCCTAATGTTGATGTATCAAAAAAACCTTGCGACTGGATTTGGGGAACTCTAGCAATTGATTGGAATGGTGCGGTTTTGCCTTGCTGTGATCATGTTTTGTGGCCCGGACAAAATGAATATGGAAATTTAAATAAAATAAGTGCTAATGATATTTGGCATGGTAATAAAATTAAAGATTTTAGAGATTCCATAATTAATCGTGGCAGAGGTGCCAATATGGTATGTAAAGATTGTAAAAAAGAAGGAATTTATTTCAAATCCTAAATATATATCTTTTATTTTCCAGATTTTTTATTAGACTACTTTTTTGTCGTTATAAATTTGTAGAACTTAAATAATATTTTTTTTAAAAATAGTTTATTTTTACTAAGTATATAAAACATTAAGGATATTTTTAGTGCTCGATGTGCTTTTTATAAACCCTGATTCATCATCAAAAGCTTATCAAGGGTTAGCAGCCGTTTTTTCTGCTATAGAGCCCCCAACTTGGTCATTATTGCTTGCTGAATCCTGTAGGTCACAAGGATTCCAAGTTGCGATTCTAGATTGTGATGCTGAAAGATTAACCTTAGAGCAGTCGCTAAAGAGAATTGATGACTTAAAGCCTCGATTGATTGTCTTTGTCGTGTATGGACAAAATCCCAATTCAGGTACAACAAGTATGATTGGCGCGCTGAGTTTAGCTAAAGCTATCAAGACAGATTCTCTTGGAGGCCCAGTTTGCTTTGTGGGATCGCATACCAGCGCTCTTCCTATGGAGGTCCTTGGTCATGATTGCGTTGATATTATTTTACTGAACGAGGGTGTTTACGCGCTACACAATTTATTAAAAAGCAATCTAACCGAAACTTATTTATCTCAAATTAACGGCATTGGATTTAAGAAAATAGGCCCAGGTGGATTTAAGATTGCGACATTAAATCCTCCACAAAGTGTAGTACCGCAAGACCGTATGGATATCGATTTGCCAGGATATGCCTGGGACTTGTTGCCATACAAAGAAAAACCATTGGATATGTATCGAGCTCATTTTTGGCATGCTGAATTTGATCACTCTAAGCGCGCCCCGTTTGCAGCTATTTATACATCCCTAGGGTGTCAATTTGCTTGTGATTTTTGCATGATAAATATTTTGAATCGTGAAGACAACGGTAAGGATATAAGCGCCGCAGACTCAAAGGGAATGCGTTTTTGGAGTCCAGACTGGGTTGGGCGTGAGATGAAAAAACTCGCCGAGATGGGTGTTAAGACCTTAAGAATAAGCGATGAAATGTTTTTTTTGAATAAAAAATATTATGTGCCAATTTTACAAAATTGTATTGATAATGATTACGGTTTTAATATGTGGGTCTATTCGCGCATAGACACAGTTCGGAAAGATTCGCTCGAACTTTTTAAAAAGGCCGGAGTAAATTGGCTTGCTTTGGGGATTGAGGCTGGAAATCAACTGGTTCGTCAGGAAGTATCAAAAGGTTCTTTTAAGGAAGTTAATATTCGTGAAGTTTGCAAAACCATTCGTGATGCAGACATTAATATTATTAGTAATTATATTTTTGGTTTTCCAGAAGATACTATGGACACAATGCAAGAAACTTTGAATCTTGCATTGGAGCTGAACACTGAAATGGCAAATATGTACCCTTGTCAAGCCTTGCCGGGAAGTCCTATGCATATTAAGGCAGTCAAAAATAGATGGGCTTTACCAGATTCATATGAGGGATATGCATTTCTGTCATATGAAAGTCAGCCATTACCAACAAACTATTTAAGTGCTTCAGAAGTATTAAAGTTTAGGGATGATGCATGGCAAATTTATTTTAAAAACCCATCTTATTTAGATTTGGTTGAAAAGAAATTTGGCTCAACACAGAGAAAAAATGTGGAAGAGATGGCCTCAATCAAATTAAAACGCAAGATATTAGGCGATTAATAGCATGGTTATTACAAAAACACCTTTTAGGATTTCTTTTTTTGGTGGTGGCACAGATTATCCTGGTTGGTATAGAAAATTTGGAGGCGCGGTATTAGCCACAACAATCGATAAGTATTGCTATATTACTTGCAGAAATTTACCCCCATTCTTCGAGCATAAGCATAGGATAGTCTACTCGCGAATTGAAAATGTAAAGCATATTTATGATATCGATCATCCAGCTGTTAAGGGAGTGCTGGGTTGGATGAATGTAGAGCAAGGGCTGGAGATACATCACGATGGCGATCTGCCAGCAAGATCGGGTCTTGGGTCTAGCTCATCATTTACTGTTGGGCTAATAAATGCATTAAAAGCCATGCGCGGTGAAATGATAAGCAAGCATCAATTAGCCTCACTTGCTATTCATATTGAGCAAAATTTATTAAAGGAAAATGTAGGATCACAAGATCAGATATCTGCTGCGTTTGGAGGGTTTAATAAAATTACTTTCCATAAAGACGATTCTTTTGAGGTTGCGCCACTAACTTTTAGCTGGGAGCGACGTGAGGAGTTGCGAAGTCACTTGATGCTTTGCTTTACAGGATTTTCTCGTATTGCAGATGTAATAGCTAAATCAAAAATTGATAATTTAGAAAATCGTGAGAATGAGTTAATTCGCTTGGGTCAGATGGTTGATGGGGCAATTAGCATCCTGCTTAACAATAATATACCAATAGAGGAGTTCGGCTATCTTCTAGATTTAAGTTGGAAATATAAACGCAGTTTGTCAGATCAAGTTTCTACTCCAGAAATAGATGAAATATATGAGGCTGCAAAACAAGCAGGCGCAATTGGTGGAAAAATACTCGGAGCAGGCGGAGGTGGGTTCATGTTGTTGTTTGCAAAACCTGAAATGCATAAAAAAATTCGTGAGCGTTTAAAAAATTTGGTCCACGTCGATTTCAATTTTGAAAGCTCAGGTAGTCGTGTTGCCTTATATCAACCGGACGGACTTTAACTTTTTTAAAAAATAAGATTCCTGATGCAAAAATACAATCCTAATTTGTTTGCTGGATTTATTTATATGGAATAATTTTGGCAACTTATTGAGCAAGAATATATTTATGAGTAATTTAATCAATTTAGCAGACAAAGCCGATTGGGTTTGGAGGGAAACGCTTGCCATCCATCGCCGAGCTCCAGAAACCCGATTAGCATCCTCTCTTTCTTCTATCGAAATCTTTATTGCTTTATATTACGGCGGAGTATTGCGTTTTGATGCTACCAACCCACTTACCAGTACTCGAGACCGTTGTATCATTAGTAAGGGTCATGGGTCTATCTGCATGTATCCGATTTTAGCGGATTTAGGTTTTTTTCCAGCAGAGGAATTGCTAAAAGTTTGTCATACAGGCGGGATCCTTGGGGGAATCCCAGACCCAATTATTCCTGGATATGAAACTGTCAATGGCTCGCTAGGTCATGGCTTAGGAGTCGGAACAGGAGTCGCTCTTGGTTTGAATCGAAAATGCAGTGATCGAAATGTGTTTGTTGTCAGTGGAGACGGTGAATTACATGGGGGGGCTAATTGGGAGGCCATTATGTTTGCTTCCCAGCATAACTTAGATAATTTGCATTTGATCGTTGACAACAACAAAATCAGCATGCTTGGGTATACAGATGACATTATTAGCCACGGCTCCTTAGCATCGCGTCTTGGTGCTTTTGGTTGGGAGTGTTATGAGGTTGATGGCCATGACGTCTATGCTGTTCGTGATAAATTGATTAAAATGAAAAACACCAATCATGGCAAACCAAAAGCATTAATTGCTAATACGCTAAAAGGACGTGGCGTTCCTGGGTTGGAGAACGCCCCCTTATCGCACATACTTAATCCAAAGCCCGAATTGCTTGATTCTCTTTTGGAGAAATAGTCATGATGATTAAAGCTATTGCAATGCGAGATGTGCTGTTAAATCGAATCTGGGAGGCCATGGAGGAAAATGAAAAGATATTTTTTGTTACCGCTGATTTTGGTTCTCCCATCCTTGATAAAATACGCTCCGACTACCCAAATCGCTTCATTAACGTCGGTATTGCTGAGCAAAATTTAATCAATATATCTGCGGGGCTAGCGCTAGAGGGATATACAGTTTTTGCATATGCAATTGCTCCATTTATCACTATGCGATGCTTCGAGCAAATTCGTGTCAGCTTAGCGCTCCTTTCGGAAGTAAGATCAATGAATGTTAATTTAATTGGTGTAGGCGCTGGTTATAGCTATGTTGTCTCTGGACCAACCCATCAATGTTATGAAGACATCACTTTAATGCGCGCATTACCGAATTTTCAGGTTCTGTCGCCGGCGGATCATATTAGTGCTGGGGCGCTATTTGATCGCTGTATCGAGACGATAGGGCCGAAGTATTTGCGTTTTGATGCTCAAGTACTTCCAGTAATTTATGAGGCTGGAGCACCAAATTTAAATGTTGGCTTTCATGTTCACCGCCAGGGATCAGATATTTGTCTTTTAGCTACAGGTTATATGATGCAAACCGCATTAAAGGTGGCAAACAGTTTGAGTACTTCTAGTATTGAGGTTGGTGTAGTGGACTTATTTGATATTGCTAAATTTGATAATAAAGCAATGGTTTCCTTGTTAAAGAATTACAAGGGATTGGTAACAATGGAAGAAGGATTTAGAGGTCGTGGAGGTGTAGACGCAATGATGTTTGAATTTATTGCAAGACAGAACTTAAGTCTACCTTTATTAAATTTAGGAGTGCAGGGTGGTTATCGTTTTGAATTAGGTTCTCGAGAAGAGCTGCATGAGCAAGTTGGAATAGGACCAAACTATATAAAAGATGCAGTAATAAATTTTATTAAAACCCTTTAAATTTTTTTCTTAAAAACATGATGAAATTTCCATTGATGCGCAACAATATATTGCGCGAAGACCTTGATGCTGTAATTGGACATTTAAAACAAGATGACCCAATTTTGACTAATGGAGTTAATGTCCGAGAATTTGAGGCTGAGTGGTCTAAGTGGCTTGGGGTGAAATATAGCGTATTTGTGAATTCAGGAGCGTCAGCAAATTTGCTGACAATGGCAATTTTAAAAATTCGACATCCTGAAGGTGGTGAGGTTATTACACCTCCCTTAGCTTGGATATCAGATGTAGCCTCAGTTCTTCAAAATGGTTTTACTCCGATTTTTGCAGACATTGATCCTCGAACTTTGGCAATGGATCCGACTGAGATTTTAAATAAAATTACTGACAAGACACGTGCAGTTTTTTTAACCCACGTGCAAGGTTTTGATGGTTTGACTGATGAATTAATTAAAGAACTAGAGCGTCGTAATATTCCGTTGATTGAAGATGTTTGTGAATCACATGGCGCATCACATAATGGAGTAAAACTGGGGAGTATAGGTTGGATTTCAAACTTTTCCTATTACTATGCTCATCATATGAGTACGATTGAGGGAGGTATGATTTGTACAAATGACCATGAGGTTTATCAACAGGCTCGTATGTTGCGTTCTCATGGAATGGTTCGCGAGGCAAGCGACTCTGCACTAAAAACAACCTATCAGAACAACCACCCAGAATTGAACCCAGATTTCATATTTGCTTATGCTGCGTACAACACAAGAAATACAGAAATTGGGGGCATCATGGGGCGCAGCCAATTAAAGCGACTCGATAAAATCGTAGAACGTCGAACAGAAAATTTACATCGTTTTTTACAAAAAATTGATTCAAATAAGTACCGCACAGACTTTAAGTTGGAGGGCTCTAGTAACTACGCATTTAATTTGATTCTAAAAGAGCCAGACAATCATTTTGTAGAGCGCTTGATGCAAAAATTACGAGCGTCAGGCGTTGAGTTTCGCAGGGGTAGTGCTGGTGGTGGCAATCAGCTTCGACAACCATATTTAAAAGGGATTATTCCTGATGGACACCACTTAAAATTCCCGAATACTGATCATATTCATTTCTATGGGTTTTATATTGGAAATTTTCCTGACTTGACCAATGTAGAAATTGATGAAATCTGTGCCGTTATTAATTCTGCATAGAGAATGGGATGACTACTGCTGTCATTCTGGCTGGTGGTCTTGGAACAAGACTTCGAAGCGTTGTTCCAGATATGCCAAAACCTATGGCGAAAGTTGGAGATCGCCCTTTCCTAGAGTTCCTAATGGACTATTGGATTAATCAAGGAGTGTCACAATTTATATTGTCGGTAGGCTATAAAAGTAAAATAATCATTGATCATTTTGGATCAATTTACAAAAAAATACCCATCACATACGCCGAAGAAAAAGAACCTTTAGGTACAGGCGGAGCTTTAGTATTAGCGGCACAAGGGTTAAATAAACCTTTTTTGTTGCTAAATGGTGATACCTATTTCGAAGTTTCTCTTAAAGAATTGGATTTTTTTCATCAAGAAACCCAGTCAGATTGGACTATTGCGCTATTTAAGGCAAAACAGCCTGACCGTTATGGAGGTATTACATTAGACGCAAATGGTAAGATAAGTCATTTGAAGACAGCAAAGTCTCAAAGTCATGAGTTTGCTAATGGGGGAGTTTATTTTATTAACCCAATGGTGCTTGACTCTTCGTTATTTGAGCCAGAAAAAAAATACTCTCTGGAGGACGAAGTTTTGCCAGTATTGATTGCGGGCAAAAAAAAAATAATGGGTTTTAAACAATCAGGTCGATTTTTAGATATCGGTATTCCATCAGATTATCATTTAGCACAAAGTTTTATTCCTAACTAGTATCGAAAAAATGACTCCTTCAGAGTTAATAAAAGGTAATTTCCTAGCCTTTATTATTGCCAAGCAATCTTTTATAATGGAAGAAGTAGATTAGTAAATTTGAAAATGCTGCAAATACTCTTGTTTATGCTTATTTAAAAGGTGGACGCTTATATATCGCCGAAAATGGAGGTTCTGCTGCTGATGCTAAAAATTTAGCGGTTGAATTTGTAGGATAACTTAAGAGAGATCGTGCTCCCTTAGTCGCTGAAGCCCTGACAGTAGACTCCTCGATTCTCAATGCCATTGGAAATGACTATGTTTATGACAAAATCTTTTCAAGACTGATTGCTGGAAAGCTGACAAATAAAGATATTTAAAGTATAACAACTTCCGGAAATTTAGCTAATATAGCTTAAGTACTTAAATAATGAAGAAAAAAAGATAATGAAATTGTATTTACTGGGAATGATGGAGTTATGGTAAAGGATTTGGCAGATTTCAGTATTATTGCAACAGGGCATACAACTGCTGTTATTCAAGAATTACATATTTTTTTTGCACATTCCCTTTGCGAGTATGTTGAGAAGGAGATTTTTAAAAATTAAAACTAAGGAGATCACATGCCGTACAAAATATTAGTCACCGGGGGCGCTGGATACTTAGGATCCACCTTAGTGCCTGAACTTTTAGATGCAGGATACAAAGTCACTGTTTTGGATAATTTTATGTTTAAGCAAGCAAGCCTAAATCACGTTTGCCATAATCCGAACTTTGAAATAGTTAAGGGAGATATTCGAATTGAGAGTGTATTGGCTCCGCTATTAAAAAGTGCTGATATTGTTATTCCGCTGGCTGCCTTGGTGGGTGCACCCCTTTGTAATTTGGATCCAATTGGTGCAACAACGATTAATCATGATGCAATCACTTTAATGATAAAAATGCTTTCACAGCAGCAAATAGTTCTAATGCCAACAACAAATAGTGCATATGGAACGGGAGATGAAAATAATTTCTGTACAGAAGATTCACCATTAAGGCCTATTTCAAGATATGCAATAGAAAAAGTTGCTATAGAAAAGGAATTGATGCAAAGAGAAAATGCTATCAGCTTTAGACTGGCCACGGTTTTTGGAATGTCACCTAGAATGCGGACAGATTTATTAGTTAATGATTTTACCTATAGAGCGGTTAATGATGGATTTGTAGTTTTATTTGAAAGCCACTTTAAAAGAAACTATGTACACGTAAGGGATGTTTCGAGAGTATTCCAACACGGCATAGACCATTTTGAAAAAATAAAAGGGCAAATTTTTAATGTTGGATTAGCTGATGCAAACGTGTCCAAAAAAGAGTTATGTGAAATCATAAAAAAACAAATTCCAAATTTTGTATTTGTCGAAAAAAAAGTTGGCAATGATCCTGATCAGAGAAATTATGTTGTTTCGAATAAAAAAATTGAAGCAACGGGTTTTAAAACAAAATATTCGTTAGATGTCGGTATTGGCGAGCTTATTAAGGGGTTTCAAATGATTAAAAACAATAAGTATGGAAATATTTAATTCATATCAAGTGAAAATAAATCGTTTAAAATTTAGCAAAAAGATTCCTAAAGTTAGTTTAATCCTAGTTGATTGGAGCGTGAGAGAAAGCTTCCATATACTTTCATATCTAAGGCAACAAGATGTTAGCCGCGATTTATTTGAGGTCATTATTATTGAGTATTACACGCAAAAATCAAAGGCATTAACTGAGTATGAAGATATGATCGATACCTACTTGGTATTGGGAATGCCCTTAAGTACATATCATCACAAGCATTTAATGTATAACGCAGGAATTTTTTATGCCAAGGGTGAGATCTGTGTAATTTGCGATTCAGACGCAATGGTAAAAGCAAGTTTTATAAATAGTATCTTGAGTAAATTCAATACACATAAGAATATAGTTTTGCATATTGATCAGTTTAGAAATAATCGAAAAGACCTTTATCCATTCTCTTTTCCAAGTTTTGATGTTGTTTTAGGTAAAGGATCAATTAATAACATTGGTGGGAAAACAAGAGGTTGGGATATGATTATCTGAATATGATTAAGTGGACTGTAGATAATGATTTCTTGCACTCTCCTGCAATTACTAATCGTAACTTGTTTGCAGAGGTATTAGCAATACAGTCAGACGAGGCCATCGTAACCCACTACGCCGGTCTTACTTCTGAACAGATCGATAAGGATTTTAGTCAAATATTTAATATAGTACGTGATCTCGGTATTAAATTAGAAGGAACAGGACTGGAATTGGGGGCGGGCGTTGGGATACTTTCAGCGGCTGTTGTCAAACAGTGGCCTAACGTGAATCAATGTTATGCAGTTGAAATTGTACCCAAGGTTATCGAGCTATTGCAGCAACGAGCTGTGAGTTACATAGCTAGAGAAAATGCGGACAAGGTAGTGGGCGTATTGGGTTCATTTGATGATATGCCAATTCAGGACAACTTCTTTGATTTTTGTATTGAGTATGCCTCACTACATCACAGTAATAATCTTTTAAAAACCTTGCGGGAAACAGCCCGAGTTCTCAAACCGGGCGCCCCTATGATAGCTATTGACCGTGCACATAATGATGGGGTGTCCTGAACTGACCTAATTTTTAGTACCACTCCCAAAGAGAGGATTTTTGATAATCTTCACCTAAAGGAGTGCTTATCATGGCCAAAGGTCAACGTCTTAAACCCGAACAAATTGTCACCCT
>Ga0164295_10001608_pt1 | contig 18792 bp, 18 predicted proteins | sample GEODES006metaG_FD_111798 | JGI IMG/M metagenome (GOLD analysis project Ga0164295, IMG submission 111798) | Oligotrophic lake water microbial communities from Sparkling Lake, Wisconsin, USA - GEODES006 metaG | ecosystem: Environmental > Aquatic > Freshwater > Lake | place: USA: Sparkling Lake... | reverse complement strand
GGCGGCTATTTCTTCATGCCGGGCCGCGCGGCGCTGCAATGGCTCGCGCAAGGGGGCTGATAAACTCCCTCCCACCTGCGGGGAGGGCGACCCGGCGCCAGCCGAGCGGGGTGGGGGTTCCCCGTGTGGCCACAGAAGCAACCCCCACCCCGCTCGCGCCAAGAGGCGCGAGTCGCCCTCCCCGCAGCCGTAGGCAACGCGAAGCGTCAACGGGGAGGGAGCCAAAGCATTGCCCCTACAGCGAAACCTTCGCCACCTTGTTCGTGTAGTCCGGCTTGGGATCCATCCCCAGCAGCATCTTCACGCCCGTCACGACGCTCGATGCGTCGATCCAGATTTCCGCTTCGTCCGGGTCCAGCCGGATCAGCGCCACGCTGGGATCATCCTTGCCGCCCGGATACCAGGCGGCGATGAAGCGGTTCCACAGCCGGTCGATCACGGCCCGATCCTGGCTGGTGGTCAGGCGGCCGTGCACGGTGGCCCACACATCATGGCCCTTCGATACGAAATGCGCCATGGCGCGCGCGCCCGGGGTGATTTGCTGATACAGGCTGCCGTCGGTGGAGGTGAAGAACCAGATCGGCCCATGATAAAGGTCGCCGCGCTTTTCTTCATCTTCCAGTTGCGCCGTCATCGGCCGGGCATGGCCATCGGCGCCTTCCGCCAGACCCAGGAACATCGTGCGGTCGCTGCGCAGCGCATCCCAGAATTTGCAGGTGATGTCATGGTCGTTCGGCATGTTCGTCTCCGGCTTGTCCAAGCTTTCCAAAACCGCGCAGATGCCGCAGGGTTCCCCGCTGGCGTGCCTGGCGCTACACCGCGCCCACAACATCAAGGGGATCATCATGGCCGGTCGTTTTCTCACCACCCACGTCGGCAGCCTGCCGCGCGCCACCGATCTGCTCGATCAGATCATCGCAAAGGAAGAAGGCGCTGCGGTGGACGAAGCCGCACTGGCCGGCCGCATCGAACAGGCCGTGGCCTATGTCGTTGGCAAACAGGCCGCCGCCGGCATCGACATCATCAACGACGGCGAACAGTCCAAGCCCAGCTATGCCACCTATATCAAGGATCGCCTCACCGGCTTCGGCGGCAGCGGCACCAGCTATGTCTTTCAGGACATCGAGGATTTCCCCGGCGTCAAGCAGCGCATCTTCGGCGATGAGGGCCGCAAGCACCGCAAGACCCCGGCGTGCAACGCCCCGATCAGCGTGAAGGACATGGAAGCCGTCAAGCACGACGCCGCCAACCTCAACAACGCGCTCAGCGCCCACCCCGGCCGGCAGGCCTTCATGTCTGCCGCGTCCCCCGGCGTTACCGCCCTGTTCTTCCGCAACGATTATTATGCCAGCGACGAAGCCTATGTGATGGCGCTCGCCGAAGGGCTGCGCCACGAATATGAAGCCATCGTCGGCGCCGGCATCATGCTGCAGGTCGATTGCCCCGATCTCGCCATGGGCCGCCACACGCAGTTCCGTGAACTCGATCTGCCGGGCTTTCGCGATCACATGGCGCTCAACATCGCCGCGCTCAATCACGCCACGCGCAACATCGCGCCCGAACAGATGCGCATGCACCTGTGCTGGGGCAATTATCCCGGCCCGCATCACTGCGACGTGCCCTTGCAGGATATCATCGATCTGGTCTGGCAGGCCCGCCCGCACGCCATCCAGTTCGAAGCCGCCAACCCGCGCCACGCCCACGAATTCGCCATTTTCGAAAGCGTGAAGCTGCCCGATGGCAAGAAGCTGATTCCCGGCGTCGTCGAATGCCAGAGCCCCTATATCGAACACCCCGGGCTCATTGCGCAACGCATCGCCCGCTACGCCCACCTTGTCGGCCGCGACAATGTGCAGGCCGGCATCGATTGCGGCTTTTCGATCCACGCCGGATCGGGCGGCGTCGATCCTGATGTGGTCTGGGCCAAGATGGCCGCCATGGCCGAAGGCGCGGCCATCGCCAGCAAACAATTCTGGCCCTGATCTTTACCTCTCTCCCTTGGCGCGTGCCGCGCTGGTCAACCCCTCCCCGGCGGGGAGGGGGGAGGGTTCAACCCGCCAGTTCGGCCCGCACGATGGCAGCGCCCGCCACCATCGCCTGCATCTTGCCGAATGCCGTTTCGCGCGGCAGATATTTCATGCCGCAATCGGGCGCCACGATGATGCGGGCCGGATCGACATCCACCAGCGCGCGGCGGATGCGGGCGGCCACCACGTCTGCGGTTTCGATGGCCGGGTCGGAAAGGTCGATCACGCCCAGGATGATCGTCTTGCCGGCAAGGCTTTTCAGGATGCTGGTGTCGAGGTTGGACTGCGCGGTTTCCACGCTGACTCCGCTGACGCTCGATCCGGCCAGTTCGGGCAGGAAATTATAGCCGGCCGGCCGTTCGTGGATGATCGCGGCATAACCGAAACAGATGTGCAGCGCGGTTTCGCCATTGATGCCATCCAGCGCTGCGTTCACCGCCTCCAGGCCATATTCGCGGGCCTTTTCGGGGCGGGCTTGCATATAGGGCTCGTCGATCTGCACCACGTCGGCACCGGCGGCGAACAGATCGCGGATTTCGGCGTTCACTGCAGCGGCATAATCCAGCGCCATCTCGCGTTCGCTGGTGTAGAAATCATTCTGGGCCTGCTGCGCCATGGTGAACGGGCCGGGCACGGTGATCTTGATGCGGCGGTCGGTGTTGGCGCGCAGGAACTGCACGTCGCGCACCTCCACGGCATGGCGGCGGCGGATGCGGCCGGTCACCCGCGGCACCGGATTGGGATGGCCGGACCGGTCCAGCGCCGAGCCGGGATTGTCGAGATCGACGCCATCGAGCGCGGTGGCAAAGCGGTTTGAGTAGCTTTCGCGGCGCATCTCGCCATCGGTGATGATGTCCAGCCCGGCGCGCTCCTGGTCGCGGATGGCAATGATCGTGGCATCGTCCTGCGCCTGATCCAGAAACTCCGGCGCCACCCGCCACAATTCGCGCGCCCGCACGCGCGGCGGGAAGCGCCCGGCCAGCTTGGCGCGATCGATCAGCCATTCCGGCTGCGGATAACTGCCGACGAGTGACGTTGGAAACAACATGGTCTTCTCCGCTTCGGTGGTTGTGGTGGTTGCTTCATGCACGGCCAGTGCCGGTCACGGCCCATCGTACGAGATTGCCGCCGCTGCCGCACCTGACATGATGAAGCCGATCGGTCGCTGGGTTTCTTCCTGCAAGTGCCCGATCAGGCTGGCGGTGCGGGCGAGCAGCGAGATGCCCTTGAGCGCGGCAAGCGGGAAGCCGACATCGAGCATCACGGCGGGAATGGCGCCGTTGACGTTGATCGGCAGGCTGCGGCCGATGGCGCCGGGCAGGGCGGCCTGAATGGCGTTGAGGGCCGCAATGTGCGGGCCTTCGATACCATGTTCGGCGGCAAGGCGCAGCAGCAGGTTGGCGCGCGGGTCGCCGTCACTGTGCTGCGGATGGCCAAAGCCGGGGATGGCCTGTTTCGTGGCGCGCAGTTGCGCAATCTCGCTGGCCGGATCGCCGCTGGCGACCACCTGGGCCAGGAAGCGTCCGGCGACTTCGGCGGAGCCGAGCACGACGCTGCCACAACCGAGCAGCCCGGCAGCGACAGCGCCGTGAAAGGCTTCTGGCGCGGCGGCATAGGTCATGCGCGCGGCGACCACCGATGGCACCAGGCCGTGTTCGGCAATGGCGCACAGCACGGCGTTGGCGAAACATTTCTGCGTCTCGGTGGGGGCCTGGCCGGTGACCAGCAGCCAGAAATAGCTGGTGAAATCGGTGTTGCCGATGATGTCTCCGGTCAGGTCGCGGCCGCGCACGGTGATGCTGTGCGCATCGGATGTGCAGATGGCGGAGAGCGGGGCGTCCTGCTTGCCGATGCGCATGAAAAGGGCTCCTCAGAAATTCGCAAATCGAACTTGCCTTCGATATGCGAAAAGACTAGCAACGGCAAGCTGTGTAAGGGCGCCCCGTTTCGGCTGGGGTGTAGGAAGGGGCGCCCTGGTTGGCCGCCTGCGCCGGCGCGGCGCAGGAACGTTCCAACAGGAATTCGCCGGTTTCCAACGGCAAAAACAGGTGGTTTTTCGGCCCATTGTTGCAGCGAGCCGCCGCAAACAGCAGCAAAACGGCCGCAAATGCCGGCCGGGTTGATGATGTTGCGGTGCAGGAGGACGGGTGATGCAGGATCAAACCCCAGATCAGACAGCGGATCAGATGGCCGCACTGCCGCTTTCGGGTGTGACGGTGCTGGAAATGGGCACGTTCATCACCGGGCCGTGTGCCGGCATGCTGCTGGCCGATCTGGGCGCGCGGGTGATCAAGGTGGAGCAGCCGGGCACCGGCGATCCATTCCGTGCCTTCAAGGGCACGCTTTATTCCCCGCATTTTCAAACCTATAACCGCAACAAGCAATCGATCACGCTCGACACGCGCGATGCCGCCGATCTGGCCGCCTTCGATGATCTGGTGCGCGGCGCCGATGTGTTCATCCAGAATTTCCGGCCCGGCGTGGCGAAGAAGCTCGGCGTGGATTGGGACCGGCTGCGCAGCCTGAACGAAGCACTTGTTTACGCGAGCATTTCCGGTTTCGGCAGCACTGGGCCGGATGCCGCCCGGCCGGCGTTCGACACGGTGGCGCAGGCGGCCAGCGGTTTCCTGCGGCTGCTGGTCAACCCACGGCACCCACGCGTGGTCGGCCCGGCGATCGGCGATGCGATGACCGGATTCTACACGGCGCAGGGCGTGCTGGCGGCGTTGTATCAGCGGCAGCAGACCGGGCGGGGGCGGCTGGTGGAAACATCGATGTTCGAAGCGATGTGCCACTTCAACCTCGATGATTTCACGCATCTTTTTGCCGCCGGTCAGGTGATGGATGCCTATTCCCGGCCGCACGTGTCGCAATCCTATGTGTTCCAGTGCAGCGATGGCCTGTGGCTGGCGCTGCACATGAGCTCGCCGCCGAAATTCTGGGAGAATCTCAGCGTGGCGGTGGAGCAGCCCGGCATGCTGGCGTTGCCGGCCTTTGCCACGCGGGACAGCCGCATCGCCCATTATGATGATGTGGTGGCGCATCTGGCGCCGCTGTTCGCCGGCCGCCCCCGCGCCGAATGGCTGGCACGGCTGCGCGATCTGGAGGTGCCATCCGCCGCCGTGGCGACCAGCGCCGAAGTGCTGGAAAATGATCAGGCGAAGCATCTGCAGCTCGAGGTTTCGGCGCCGGGGCCGATGGGCGAATTCCGCACCATCCGGTCGCCGCTCAGCTTCGATGGGCAGCGCAGCCTGAACGTCACCGCGCCGCCGCTGCTCGGGCAGGACAATGCCAGGATCCTGGGGCGATAGTGCTGCGTTGGTCGGCGAGTTGACGCCAGGCGGACAAGCCTGTCAGACGCAGCGGATGACGGCTGGCAAGGATCCGGAATATCTGTCCACCCTGGAACGCGGCCTGAAGGTGCTGCGCGCCTTTGATGCGACGCGCCCCGAGATGGCGCTTTCGGACGTGGCAGCAGCAACCGCGCTGTCGCCGGCAGTGGCGCGGCGTTGCCTCAACACGCTGGTGGCATTGGGGTATGTCAAGCAGGATGGAAGGCGGTTCCTGTTGACGCCGGAGGTGCTGACCTTTGGGTCGGCCTATCTGGATTCGATGAACATCGAAAGCGTGGCGGTGCCGCCGCTGCAGGCGCTGGGCCAGACCACCGGCGATTCGGTGAGCCTGGCGGTGCTGTCGGGGCGGGATATATTGTATGTCTGCCACATCCCATCGAACCGCCGCATCCGGCTAGGTGCCGGGGTGGGCACGCGCTTCCCGCTCCACGCCACGTCGATGGGCAAGGTGCTGCTCGCCTACAGCAGCGAGGCCGTGATCGCGGAATTGCTTGGCCAGCCGCTGACCCGGCTGACCGAGCGGACGTTGACCGACCCGGCGAGCGTCCGCAGCCGATTGGCGGCCGTGCGCGACCGTCATTACGACAGCGCGCTCGATGAACTGGATTATGGCATTGTCTCCGTGGCGGTGCCGGTGCGCGACAATGGCGGCAAGGTGGTGGCTGCGATCAACTGCTCCACCTCCACCACGCGGATCAGCCAGGATGAGCTGGTGCGCACCCGATTGCCGTTGCTGCAGGAGGCCGCCGGTGCGATTGAAGCGGAATTGCGCCGCTTCCCGATGCTGGCGCGATCACTGGCGCGCTGACGCGGTGCGTTGCCGAAAAGTGACATCGGGGAATCAAAACGCGGCGTGATGCCGCAAAGCGGCCTCGGTAGCCTGCCAACGCCCAATTCTTCGCATATCGAACTTGACTTCGCAATACGAAAGGCTAATCCCCAAAAACAGGCAAGCCATGCCGGCCTTCTCTGTCGTTACCCGGCGGACAGGATCAGGCGGCGGCCGCCGCGGTCTGCCGCATCTGGGGAGGTTCAATATGGCAATTTCGTTCAAGATCATCGGTTTGGCTGGCGCTTCGGCAATTGCTCTGGCGGCTTCGCCGGTGCTGGCGCAAACCGCGGCCGCGCCCGAAACCAGTGCGGACAGTGGCGAGATCATCGTCACCGCCACGCGTCGCGCCGGCACGGTGCAGGAAACGCCGGCCGCCATCGCCGCCTTCAGCGCCGCCACCATCCAGGCCGCCGGCATCGAGCGGCCGGGCGATTTCATCGGGCTGACCAGCAACGTCAATATGGTGGAAACCCAGAATGCCGGCAATGCCTTCGTCATCATCCGCGGCATCACCCAGGCCCGCAACAGCGAGCCATCGGTGGCGGTGATCGTCGACGGCATCCAGCAGGTGAACCCAGCGCAGTTCAACCAGGAACTGTTCGATATCGAACAGATCGAAGTGCTGAAGGGCCCGCAGGGCGGTCTCTATGGCCGCAACGCCATCGGCGGCGCCATCATCATCAAGTCCAAGGCCCCCACCGATGAAATGGCCGGCAAGATCACCGCCGGGGTGGACAATGGCTTCGGCTATTATGTGCGCGGCAATGTTTCGGGCCCGCTGGCCGAAAATCTGAAATTCCGCCTGTCGGGCAGCTGGTACGATACCGATGGTTTCATCCAGAACACGTTCCTGAACGAGAAGGCAGATCCGATCAAGGATCTGAACCTGCGCGGCAATCTGCTGTGGACCCCCACCGCCGGTCTCGATGTCGATCTGCGCGTCAGCTATTCCAACCTGCAGACGCAGGCGCTGTATTTCAACATCGTCAACGATGTGAACAACACCTCGCTGCCGGTGCGCGTCAACAATCGCGGCCAGAACGATCGCGAAATGTGGAACGGCGCGCTGAAGCTGAAGTACAGCGGCGATTTCGGCACCGTTTCCAACGTCTTCGCCTACGATCGCGTGACGGAAGTGCTGACCGGTGATGCGTTCAACTTCCTGCCAATCCGCGAATCCCTGTTCTTCCAGTTCTTCGGGTTCGATCTCAACCAGAGCCAGTATCTGGAAGTCGATGCCTGGTCGAACGAGCTGCGCTATGAATCGCCGGTCGACAAGCCGGTGCAGTTCGTCGCCGGGACCTACATGGTGGGCACCAAGCGCTTCATTTCCACCGGCAACATGATCGACACCGGCGCCGGCGTGTTCCCGGTGTTCCGCACCCCCAGCACCAACCCGGCCAATCGGCAGTTCAGCTTCCTGTCGGACAGCCAGGACAATTTCGCCTGGGCGGTCTTTGCCAACACAAGCTGGAAAGTGAACGAGCAGCTGCGGGTGGACGCCTCGCTGCGTTATGACCGCGACAATCGCGAGAACACCACGCTCACCCCCACCGCATTCCTGCCCAACGTGGCCGGCTTCCCACAGGGCCGCAGCGGCGATGTCCGCGAGCGCAGCTTCCAGTCCTGGCAGCCGAAGTTCACCATCAGCTACAAGCCGATCGACGAAGTGAACCTGTACGGTGGCTGGAGCCGCGGCTTCCGCTCCGGCGGCTTCAACCAGACCGGTGTGGGCGCGGTGGCAGCCGGCAACGGCATTGTCGGCGTGAACGACATCTTCAACGCCGAAGTGGCGGAAACCTGGGAAGTCGGCGTGAAGACGCAGACCAGCGACCGCCTGCTCACCCTCAACGCGGCGGCCTTCTCCACCCGCACGGAAAACAGCTATTTCTTCGTGTTCCTGGCCGCCAACTCGACGCAGAACCTCGGCAATGTGCCGCTGGCGCAGATCAAGGGCTTTGAACTCGAAGCCAGCCTGCGCCCGATGAAGGGCCTCGATATCAATGTCGGCCTGGGCTATACGGATAGCAATATCAAGGCGTTCGCAGATGCCCGCCGCATCGGCAACGAATTGCCGCTGATCAGCCGCTACACGCTGAATGCCGGCATCAACTATGCCCGGCCGATCACCGACATGCTCGATCTCAACGCCCGGCTCGATTATCGCCGCACCGGTCGGACCTGGTGGGATGTGGAAAACAGCACCAGCCGCGATCCGGTGGATATCGTCGATGCCCGCCTGGGGGTCTCCACCAAGCGATTCAGCGTGACGGCGTTCAGCCAGAACCTGACCAACAGCATCTACAACGCCGAATTTTCGCCGGGCGGCTTTGTGTTCAAGGCGCGTCCGCGGCGCTATGGTATCGAAGCCAGCGTCAATTTCTGATCAGGAGTAACCCCATGGCCCGCGTCCTCGTGCTTTACTATTCCAGCTATGGCCATATCGAAACCATGGCGCATGCGGTGGCAGAGGGCGCGGCCAGCGTGGCGGGTTGCCAGGTGGCTGTGAAACGGGTGCCGGAACTGGCACCAGCCGAGGTGACGGCGGCCTATGGCTTCAAGACGGAGCAGGATGCCGCCATCGCCGATCCGAACGAGCTGGCCGATTATGATGCCATCATCATCGGCACGCCGACCCGCTTCGGCAACATGGCCGCCCAGATGCGCAACTTTCTGGATCAGACCGGCGGCCTGTGGGCCAAGGGCGCGCTGATCGGCAAGGTCGGCAGCGCGTTTGTCTCCACCGCCAGCCAGCATGGCGGCCAGGAAACCACGCTCACCAGCACCCACACCACCCTGCTGCACCATGGCATGATCATCGTCGGCTTGCCCTACAGCTTTGCCGGCAACACCATCATGAGCGAGATTTCCGGCGGCACGCCCTATGGCGCCAGCACGATCGCCGGCGGCGATGGCAGCCGCCAGCCCTCGGAAAACGAATTGGCCGGCGCGCGTTTCCAGGGCAAGCATGTCGCGGAAATTGCCGGCAAATTGTTCGGCTGAACCATCTTGCGATCCATCTTTGAGGGGAGGACCATATGAGCATCACCCGCCGCCCGAACCGTCTGCATCACACCGCCTATGTCACCAAGGATCTGGAGGCGACGCGGGCCTTTTACGAAGATGTGATCGGCCTGCCGCTGATTGCCACCTGGACCGAAGCGGACGAGCTGTTCGGCAAGCTGCGCACCTATTGCCATGTCTTTTTCGAATTGGCCGATGGCTCCTGCCTGGCATTCTTCCAGTTCGTCGATGCGGACGATCAGGCCGAATTCGGCCCCGATATTCCGTCAAGCCCGTTCATCCACATCGCGCTGCATGTCGATCAGGACACCCAGGCCGATATGGAAGCCCGCATCGCCGCCGCCGGCATCGTCGAGCCGCAAACCTATGTGCTGGAACATGGTTATTGCCGGTCGGTCTATGTCACCGATCCCAACGGCATGATCCTGGAATTCACGTACGATGCACCGCAGGCGCTCGATCCGGCGCTGGATGCGGCCCGCCGTGCCTCTGCCCATGCCGATCTGAAGCGCTGGCTGGCGGGCGATCACAGCAACAACAATCATTTCCGCACTGCCGCCTGAGGGCGGCCGGTGACGCCCATGCCGGCGGTTGCGACGGGCATGGCCGGTGCCTTCGCCGATGGCCGCACGCACCGGATCGCCGTGCCCGGCGGTGATCTGGTGGTCGAGATTGCCGGATTGGATCCGGGGCGCGGCCCAGCGCTGATCTTCTGGCACGGCTGGACCCTGGATCGTCGCCAGTGGCGTGGCCAGGCGCCGCTGGTCGATCACTTCACCCTGGTGGCGGTGGATCGGCGCGGCTTTGGCGAGGCGACCGCGCCGCCGGGCCTGGGCGAAGAACCCGCCGACGTGACGCGGGTGGCGGCGGCGCTGGGCCTGACCCGTTATCATCTTGTCGGCTTCAGCCAGGGTGGCAAGGTTGCGCTGGCACACGCGGCGGCGCGGCCTGCGGGCCTCGATCGGCTGGTGGTGATCGGCGCGCCGCTGGATGCCGATCTGTCCGATCCGCAAGACGTCCTGCCGCTGGCCGAAATGACCGTGCTGGCCGCGGCAGGCCGTCTGGATGCGATGCGGCAATTGTGGCTGGCCGATCCGCTCACGGCCGCCCAGCCGGCGGTGCGCAGCGCGGTGGTGGCCATGTTGGCGCGCTATCGGGCACGCGACCTGCTGGCGCCGGGCCAGAAGCTCAGCGTGACGCTGGACGATGTGCGCCGCATCAAGGTGCCGGCCACGGCCCTGGCCGGCGCGGATGATACGCCGTGGCGGCGGGCGGTGGCGGCGGCGCTTGGTTCGGCTGGCTTTGCGACCGGCCTGATTGCCGGGGGCGGCCATCTCGCGCCGATGGAGGCGCCGGCCGCCACCAATGCCGCGATTGTCGCGGCATTGGGCTGACCCGCGGCTTGCCGGCGGCCGGGCGCGGTGCGATGGCAAATCCTCAAACCCGCAGCGGAGGCGCAACAATCAGATGGGCAAGTTGTCCGGCATCCGCGTGATTGATCTCAGCCAGTTCCTGCCTGGCCCGATGCTGACCATGATGATGGCCGATCAGGGCGCCACCGTGATCAAGATCGAACCGCCGGCCGGCGATCCCGCGCGGGAACAAGGCCCGTTCGAGGCTGGCCACAGCATCTGGTTCGCCAATCTCAACCGCGGCAAATCCAGCGTTGTGCTCGATCTGAAAAGCGATGCCGGCAGGGACGCGCTCACCGAATTGGTGCGCGGCGCCGATGTGTTCGTGGAAGGCTTCCGCCCCGGCGTGATGGCCCGGCTGGGCTTTGGCTGGCAGGCTGTGCAGGCCATCAATCCGCGCATCGTCTATTGCTCGCTATCCGCCTTCGGCCAGTCGGGCGCGCTTTCCGATCATCCGGCGCACGACATGGCGGTGCAGGCGCTGGCTGGCTTTCTCAGCGTGAACGATGGCCCGGATGGCAAGGGTGGGATTGGGCCGGTGGTGCCCGGCGTGCCGGCGGCGGATGTGGCGGCCGGCCTGACGGGCCTGTCGGCGGTGCTGATGGCGCTGATCGGCCGGGAACGCAGCGGGCAGGGCGACTATATCGATATCGCCATGTTCGACAGCCTGCTGCCCTGGTGCGCCCACACTGCCGGCGCGGCGATCGCCGGCGGCCCGGCGCCGACATCGGCCTCCCAACGCTCGCTGGGCGGTGCCGCCTTCTACAATGTCTATACCTGCGCCGATGGCCGGCACATCGTGCTGGGCGGGCGGGAGATCAAGTTCGCGAGGCATCTGCTCACCGCGCTGGGCCGGCCCGATCTGATCGCCCTGGCGCAAGCCGAGGCCGGGCCAGCACAGGCGCCGTTGATCGCCTATTTGCGCGAGACATTCGCCACCCGCAGCCGCGATGCGTGGGAATCGTATATGGCCGATCTCGATGTGGCGTTCGCACCGGTGCTGGATTTCGCCGAAGCCTTTGCCAGCGACCACGTCGCGCAGCGCGGCCTGATCGTCCACGCCAACGGCCGCCACCAGATCGCGCCGGCCATCCGCTTTGCCGGCGAGACCTGGATGCCGGGGCCGGTGCCGGAACTGGGAGATTCCATGCCATGACGCTGCGCTTGCAACAGGACGGCGCCGTCGCCCGGCTGCTGATCGATCGCCCCGACAAGCGCAATGCCTTCAGCCTGGCGATGTGGCAGACGCTGCCGCGGCTGCTGGCCGCTGCGGCGGCCGATCCTGGCTTGCGCGTGCTGGTGGTGCAGTCGGCCAATGGCGGGGCGTTTTGCGCCGGGGCCGATATTGATGAAATGCTGGCCAACCGCGACGATGCAGATTGGCGCGCTGCCAATCAGGCGGCGATCAACCGCGCGCAATTTGAACTCACGCGTTTTCCGCTGCCCACCATCGCCTTCGTCACCGGCGATTGTGTCGGCGGCGGCTGCGGGCTGGCACTGGCCTGCGATCTGCGCATTGCCACAGCGGCGGCGCGGCTTGGCATCACCCCGGCCAAGCTCGGTCTGGTCTATCCGCTGCATGATGTGAAATTGCTCGTCGATCTGGTCGGGCCGGGCCAGGCGCGGCGCCTGTTGTTCACCGGCAGCCTGCTCGGCGCCGAGGAGGCGCTGCGCATCGGGCTGGTGGAATTGATCGCCGACACGCCTGTGCCGGTGACCGAGGCCATCGTCGGCGGTTCGCGCCATTCCACCAAGGCGATCAAGGGCTTCGTGCGCCGTGTGCTCGATGGCCAGGCGGCGGAAGATGCCGAAACCGCTGCCATCTTCGCTGCAGCCTTCACGGGTGCGGACTTTGCCGAAGGCGCCGCCGCCTTCGTCGCCAAGCGCAAGCCGGTCTTTCGCGCCTGACGTTTGAGCCGGGTGGCGCGGCCGCGGACGACGGGCCATGTTGCCCCATGCGCGCTGCCGTCTGTTCCCGTCTGTCCGATGATCTGTCCGGCCTTGCCCTGGTCGATGACTGGCCTGAGCCGCCCGCGCCGGGGCCGGGCGAAGTGCAGGTTGCGGTCAGCCATGTCAGCCTGAATTTCCCGGATTGGCTGATGCTGCAAGGCGGTTACCAGTACAAACCGGACCTGCCGTTCATCCCCGGCACCGAAGCGACCGGCCAGGTTGTCGCGGCGGGCGCAGGGGCGGAGGCGCTGCTGGGCCAGCATGTGATGCTGGGCGGCCGGTCGGGCATGATGGCCGAGCGCGTCACCCTGAAGGCAGGCAGTGTGCGGGCCGTGCCGGCAGGGCTCAGCCTGGCCGAGGCCGCCGCCTTCACCGTGGGCGCGCTCACCGCCTGGGTCGGCCTGGTCGAGCGTGGCCGCATCGCCGCCGGGGAACGGGTGCTGGTGACGGGTGCGGGCGGCGGCATGGGCCGCGTTGCGGTGCAACTGGCAGCGCACAGGGGCGCGCATGTCGTGGCGCTGGCCAGCAGCCCGGCGCGGTTGCAACTGGCGCGCGAGGCCGGCGCGCATGAGGCCTTTCTGGTCGATCGCCAGACCCCGGACATTCCGCTGCGCGATATCGATCTGGTGTTCGATCCCGTCGCCGGGCCGCTGGTGCTGCCGCTGGTCAAATGCCTGCGCCGCGGTGGCCGCTATGCCATCATCGGCTTTGTCGGTGGGCGTGGGCCAGCGGTGCCGCTGAATCGGCTGTTGCTGAAGGAAATCGAACTGGTCGGCGTGCGGGCGGGCGAACAGGGGCGGCAAGACCCGGCGGCCGGCGTGCGCCATATCGCCGAGATCGACGCGCGGGCCGTGCACATGCGGCCGCATATAGGGCTGGAACTGCCCTTGGCCGCGGTGCGGGATGCGTTTGTGGCCATGGGGGCGGGGCGGATTGATGGGAAGTGCGTGATCGGGGTTTGAACTCGGGATCCCCCTCCGTCAGCCTTCGGCGGCCACCGCCCCCAGAGGGGGAGGCGCTTGGTGATCCTCCCCCTTCCGGGGGCGGTGGCATGCGAAGCGTGACGCAGGGGGCCGGACGGGACCGCCTCAGCCAAACGCCGCCCGCGTCGCTTCATCCGCCGGGAACAGCAATTCCAGCCGCAGATCGCGCACGGTCACATCTTCCGACGTGCCGCACTGGGCAATCACCGACAGGAACGACAGCCGCCCGCCGGGGGAATTGTAGATCACCGGCATGATCGGCGATCGCAGCCGCGCGCTCGGTTTGAAGGGGTGGCGCTGCGCCGCAGCGCGGGTGATGGCGATCAGATCGGCCAGCACCGGATCATCGCCGGCCAGCGCCTGCTCCAACGCCAGCCGCTCCAGGCTTTCGTGCAGCACCTGGGGCAGATTGGCGATCAATTCGGCGGACCGTGGATGGGTGGCGGTGAGCGCAAACACATTGGGCGGGCCATTCCAGCCCTCCAGCAGCGGGCCGAGCATCGCGGCGGCCGCCGGACTTGCCTCCAGCACATTCCAGTGCCGATCACACAGCAGCGCCGGGAAGGGCGCATGGTTCGCCATCATCTGGGTGAGGATCGCCCGGAACGGCGCCACCGCTTCGGAACTGAGCGGCGACGCCGGAAACGCCGCCGCAAAACCCGCCGCGGTGAGCAACTGGTTGCGCTGCCACAGCGGCAGCGCCAGCGCCTCGGCCAGGGTCAGCACCATCTCGCGGCTTGGGGACGCGCGCCCGGATTCCAGGAAGCTCAAGTGCCGCGCACTCACCCCGGCATCCAGCGCCAGCGCCAACTGGCTGAGCCGCCGGCTGGCGCGCGCCGTGCGCAGCGCGGTGCCGAACGGGCCGGGGTCGTGCAGGTCGGGACGGGTCGCCATGGGTGTATTGTGCCACAGGCGCGCAGGCGCGCAATGATGTGGCAGGTAAGGGTGGGGATGATGTGGTTGGCCGAAGGCAACAGACCTCCGCCCCGGATCAAGTCCCGGCTGATGTGGGCAGTGCTTGAAGCCCTGCACCTGGTTTCGGGTTGGTTCCGGCCGATTGGACAGGTTGACCCACGAGACGCACGATGGCTTTCGCCCGGAATCCGGCATTGGTTCGCACGGCGCCGGCTCCGAACGTCCTGACGTCGTGCGGTTCCGGGCTTCGACAGTTCCGCTTGCTGCGGGGCCCGGACATGGCGGCCTGTTCAAGATGGCTTTTGCCCGAACGAAATGTGGGATTCAGCCCTGAAGTGTAAAAAAATAATACAGTTTGGCCAGGGAAATTTTTACGTTTTTCCGATCCTTCACGGTGAAAAACGCCGGCACGCACTTGGCACGATATATGCTTGAAATGTGGTGCGCGGGGTCAACCTTGTCGACGTAAGGATTACCAACAAAATGGCTATTTCCCGTATTTCCCTACCGCTCGCCGCACTCGCCATTGTGCTTGGTGCCACGGGTGCGAATGCGCTCACGCTCACCAGGGCTGCCGTCACTGGCGCGTCGGGCACGATCTGGACGACCGGGCAAACCGGCAACTACACGCTGTTCGTCGCCACCCCGAATGCGGGCGACTATCTCAACCCGAACGATCAACCGATCAGCCTTGGCATCGCGCCCGACGCCATCACGCGCGCTTTGCTGTCTGCTGAAGGTTATCTGCCCGGTACGGTCGTCGATTCAGATGCGATCTACAATTTGACGCTCAACTTCGACACCGGTCAGACGCTGACGGGCATGTAAACGCCGCTGACGAACACGTTCAACAGCGGCAGTTCGTTCACGTCGGGCGGCCAAAGCTACGCGTTGATCGAGTTCTCGTTTCGCCGTGACCTCGGCGACACGGTACAAGCCAACGTTGCAACGTTCGGCGGCGACGGCAATGACTATAACGGCAACTTCCGCCTCCAATCCGGTGCGGTTCCGGAGCCCGCCATGTGGCTGATGATGCTCGGCGGCTTCGGACTGGTCGGCGCATCCATGCGTCGTCGCTCGCACGCAGCCATCGCTGCCTGACCCGGCAACCAACCGGCAGATCAAAGGGGCGTCGTGGCAACACGGCGCCCTTTTCTTGCGGCCAGGCCTGATGGAAGCGCGCGTGCCGGGACGTGTTGGCGCAAGCTTCGATTTTGCCCGTCTTCCCTTCAAGGCGGCTGGTGGCGGCAGGCCGATGCGGGGCCTGTCCTACACCGCCGAAGCCTGTCATCATGACAAGAGCGGTTGGTCTGGCGCCGGGCAGGGATGATCACTGAAAACAACGCTGAATCCCGCCGGATTCGTCAATTTGGTCAAAACTGCCGCCGGTGGATTCGCCACTTTGCCCGCAAGTGCGCGGGCTGTGATCTGGTTTTCCGTACTTTTTCAGGTCAGGAAAAGGCACGGTGCCGACGCCTGGATCGAACGGGTGCGGGGGCCGCCGCTGCCCACGTCACGGGCTTGATCCGGGGCGCAGGCCTCTTCTGATTTCTCATATCCTATGCATCCGGTAATTGCGGCGCTTCCCCGCCCGGTCCAGTATGGCGAGGCAATCAGGCAGAAGGGTCCGGCAATGACGCGCATTTTCTGGCAGCAATGGCTGCACATCTGGTGCTGGGCGATGATCGGTCTTGGTGTGGTGTTTTCGGCGGCCGGAGTGCCGGGGCTGGATGGCGCGGCGGGGGCGTTCTACCAGATGGTCAGCCTGGGCACGCTTTCGGCGGCGGATTTCGCGGCGCCGGGGATGCGGTTGACGGTGTCGCTGGCCGGGGCGGTGATGCTGGGTTGGGGGTTGTGTCTGCTCGCCATATACCGGGCGTGCGGCGCTGAACCGGTGGTGTGGCGCGGGTTGGGCTGGGGCGTGTTCGGGTGGTGGGCGGCGGATTCGGCGCTGTCGATGCTGAACGGCGTGCCGGTGAATGTGGTGACGAATACGGTGCTGGTGACGGCCTATCTGGTGCCGGCGGTCAAATTGGGGTTCTTCAAACCGGAAACGGGGTCCAGATCACCTGCCTGATGTCGATGCCGCCCAGCGCCAGCAGCGCCAGCCGATCAAAGCCGAGCGCGACGCCACTGGCCGGCGGCATGGCGCCCAGGGCCGCGAGGAAATCCTCGTCGAGCGGATAACGCCGGGCGTAGATGCGCTGCTTCTCGTCCATGTCGGCTTCTAACCGCCGGCGCTGCTCGACGGCGTCGGTGAGTTCGCCGAAGCCGTTGGCGAGTTCCACGCCGCAGGCATAGGCTTCGAAGCGTTCGGCCCAACGCGGATCGGTGGGGCAGGGGCGGGCAAGCGCGGCCTCGCAGACGGGATAATGGGTTAGGAAGGTCAGGCGGTCGCGGCCCAACAACGGTTCGATGGTGACGATCACCCGGCTGAACAGGTCGGACCAGGTGTCGTCGCCGCGCACGTCGAGGCCGATGCGCGACACTTCGGCGGCCAGCGCGTCGCGATCATCCAGGCATGCGGCGAGATCGATGCCGGCGTGGGCTGCGAAGGCGTCGGCGACGCTGAGCATGTCGGGTTCGGCCAGCGCGTCGCAGCTACGGCCGCGCCAGCGCAGCAGGCCACCGCCAGCCACTTGCGCAGCGCGGGCCAGTGCCAGTGTGTCGGCGATCACGGTGGTCCAATCCGCGTCGGTACGATACCATTCGACCATGGTGAATTCGGGGCTGTGCAGCGGGCCGACTTCGCCGTTGCGCCAGACGCGGGCGAAATCGACGATCCGCGTTTCACCGGCCGCCAGCAACTTCTTGGCGGCAAATTCCGGGCTGGTGTGCAGATAACGTGTCTGTTCCGCTTCGCCGTCCGGGCGCCACAGCACGGGAAAGCCATGCAGGTGGGTTTCGTTGCCGGGCGACAGTTGCACGGCGCCGCATTCCACCTCGGTAAAGCCCTGATCGGCGAACCAGTGGCGCAGCGCCGCCTTGACCCGGTTGCGGCCGAGCAGGAAGGGGCGGCGGTCAGCGTGGATGTCGGCATGCCAGAACGGGCGAGGCAAGATGATTTTCCCAATCATGATTTAGCTTGAACAGTCATGCTGCCATGCCCTAACGCCGGGCAGCATTATCGGTGCGTTGGCGCATAGGGGATAGCATGGTCAAGGAAATCGCGAGCAATTTCCGCAAGGGTCAGGTGATCGAGCACGAGGACAACCATCTGTATGTCGTGCTGAAGGCGGAAACCTTCCGCCCCGGCAAGGGCACGCCGACCACCACCATCGACATGCGCCGCATTTCCGATGGCGTGAAAACGGTGATCACCGTGAAAACCACCGACAGCCTGGAAAAGGCGTTTGTCGAGGAAGTGCCGCACAATTATCTCTACAAGGATGGTGAGGAATATATCTTCATCAACAACGAAACCTATGACCAGATCAGCCTGACTGAAACGATGATCGGCGATGGCATCGGGTTCCTGCAGGAAAATGCCGAGTGCAAGATCCTGATGTTCGATGGCAAGGCAATCACCATCACCCTGCCGACCCGCGTGACCATGGCGATCACCGCCACCGAGCCGGTGATGAAGGGCCAGACCGCCAGTTCCAGCTACAAGCCGGCAACGGTGGAATCCGGCGCCCGCGTGATGGTGCCGCCGCATATCGAAGTCGGCACGCGTATCGTCATCAACACCGAGGATTCGAGTTACGTGGAGCGCGCCAAGGACTGAGGCGCTCGCCTGACCGATGCGTTGCAAGGGCCGGCAGTGATGCCGGCCTTTTTGCTGCTGGCGCAAATCAACTTAGGCACAATTTCGATCAGCCTGAGCGCAAATCCCAATTTCTTCGATGGAACCGTGCCAGCGTAAGGTTGGTTTCAGTGGGAACCGACCCGCGCCAACCGCAGGGAGCGAGCATGAAACGCAATTTCGCATCGATCGTGGCATTGGCCATCGCCAGCATGACCAGCAGTCTGGCCGCCACGGGCGCCGCCGCGCAAACAAACCCGACCGCCAACACCAGCAACCAGTTCTGGTGGCCGGAACTGGTCGATCTGTCGCCACTGCGCCAACAGGCACCGTCGTCGAATCCTTATGGCAGCAATTTTGACTACGCCGCTACGTTCAGCACACTGGACCTGAAGGCGGTGAAGGCCGACATCGCAAAGGTGCTGACCACGTCGCAGCCGTGGTGGCCGGCCGATTATGGCAATTACGGTCCATTCTTCATCCGCATGGCTTGGCACAGCGCCGGCACTTATCGCATCGCCGATGGTCGCGGCGGGGCCGGTGGTGGCCAG
>Ga0164295_10001606_pt1 | contig 18806 bp, 55 predicted proteins | sample GEODES006metaG_FD_111798 | JGI IMG/M metagenome (GOLD analysis project Ga0164295, IMG submission 111798) | Oligotrophic lake water microbial communities from Sparkling Lake, Wisconsin, USA - GEODES006 metaG | ecosystem: Environmental > Aquatic > Freshwater > Lake | place: USA: Sparkling Lake... | reverse complement strand
GTACCCGGGGGGTTCGTTGTTTGTGGCGCTTCGGGCCGACAGGATCACCGCAGGGGTGATCGTTCTCACCCCGCACGGCACCCAGGCACTCATCCCACCGGGGTATCTGGTGTCCATCCAGGGTGTGACTCCCGTGACGTCTGGACCCACCCCACCAGGGCGCTAGGGGTAAACCAGGCTGGCAGGAAAGGGGGGTCCAGGGGGCACGGGATGCAGGGGCGGCAGGCATGCAAACCGGCACGGGATGTGGTATAGTTCTATCATCAGGAGACGGAATGAATCGCGAATGCAAGCACTGCGGCGCCGAGTTCGACACAACTTCGGCTCACAAGCTGGAGGTTGGCGGTCGCATCAACGAGTGCCCTGAATGTGTGGAAGATCTCGGAACCGAGACGGCGCCTACCACGGTCGGCGTGATGTCGGGCGAGGGAAAGGTCGGGATGGTCACCGTCCTCCGCTTCGATGATCCGAAGAACGCAAAGGCTTACATGAAAGCGTGGAAGCACAGCACCGGCCACAACAGGGGCGGTGGCTGTCAGATGGGAGGGACGACAACCCTCAGCATGGATCGACTCGGGGCAAAGAGGATCGCCGAGTTCGGTGGTAACCCCAACCACAAGGGACACAAGGTATGAGTCGAAAGTGTGTCACCCGTGTCACGGATGCGGGCGGGACACGACGCCCGCCCCCTGTACGGGGAGCACGGACACCCGTGCAAGCGCCCGTACGGACCCCCGCGGGGGCACCCGCATCCAAGCCCGACTGGCCCCGTGTGGGTGATCTCGTGGCGCTCATGTGGACGGATAAGAAGGTCATCGAGGGGATCGTCATCGACGCCCGAGATCGGGGCTGGGGCCCCCCGGTGTTGACAGTCCTGGAGAATGGGGGTGGGACCATCATGTGGTCGTCCCCGAACGTGAGGATCATCTCACGGCGGAAGCGTCGGAGATCCCGGAAGAAGAGAGGGTGAGAGGTCCTCCCTGACCGCTCCTGTGCAACCGCCCACCGGCCGTGGTATGATGTTCTAGTTGGAGGGAAACATGGTGGAGACGGACAGCAGCGGGGAGGGGAGGACCTGGCAGCGGGGGGACAGCGTGGTCCTCCTGCGTCGATGGTTCGGCAGGGCTCCGGGAGCCCAGGGGACGGTGATCGAGTGGATCCCGAAGCAGCTCTCACACGGGAGCATCCTCTATATAGAATGGCAGGATGATGAGAGCAGGCAGAGCCTGGAGGACGATCTGGTGGCCAGGATCGCCGACTGAAACGGTGCAACCGACCGGCTGGTGTGGTATAACTGACTCACAACGGAGGAAGGAATGAGCAAGACCGAAGCGGCAGAGCGGATCAGGGAGATCATCGAGGAGATCAGGGAACTGGCCCAGGAGGCGATGGATCACATCCGCGAGAACGGGTCGGATCTCACCCGAGAGCGGGCTCGGAGCTACTGGTACCCCCACATCCTCATGAACCTCAACGACGATCACGGCTACCTCGGTTCGTCGGGGTGCACGATGGAGAGCTCGGCCCAGGAGCTCGAGGAGGAAGGTGAGGAGGACGACAAAGAGGAAGAGGTCGACGAGTGAACCCGTGCAACGGTCCCCGGACCATGGTATAACTGGATAGTCAAGCGGACCAACCAACCCTGGAGTGAATCATGGCGATCTATCGTGGACAGAACGTTCGAATCGACTACAGCGACCTGGAACTCACGGAGGAGCTCGAGGAAGCGCTCGCCGCTCTCGACTCCGACTGTCAGTACGGTTCCGGGGGAACCTGGGAGATCTACGAGGAGGAACCCGAGCACGGCGTCCCCTACCGGGCGATCTTCATCGACATGGCCACCGACGAACTCGTGTGGAACTCCGAGGCCGGCACCTGGACCGACGGCACCGACGATGAGGATGAAGACGAGGATGAGGACGAAGATGAGGACGAAGAGGAGGGCGAAAGCGGCGAGTGAACCCGTGCAACGGATCGGGAACCATGGTATAACTGGACAGTAAGGAGGCAACATGGCTAGCATCTTCATCGTCAACCACTCGATCAGCGGGCCCTACACCCAGTGCTTCAGCTCCTACCACAAGACTGAGGCCGACGCAGCGGAGGCATTCTTCGAATGCAAGCAGTCGGTGGGCGAGGATCCCGAGCTCATCGAGCTCATCGCCCTCGACACCGAGACCCTCGACGCGGTCACCCACTGTTCCTGGGAGGGGTCCGTGTTCGACCTGGAGGAGCAGGAGGCTGCCCTCGAGGCAGAGGGGTTCGCCGGGCATGTCGGGATCCCGGATGCCCACGTCTTTGACGACGACGGGATCTGTGAGGGGGAACCCCTGCCCCGCGACGGATCCTGTGCAATCTAGTGTGGGATAGGGTATAGTATTCTTGTTGGTGGGGAACACCAACGGCCAGCAAACCGACCAAGTCAAGGAGCCAATCATGGACATCCGCCGTTTCGACATCGCCTTCGACTTCTTCGTGGACATGATGGGTGAGGAGGCCGCGCAGGCCCTCAATGACGGCCAGGACGTCACCGCCGTCTTCGCCGAGGACATCGCCCGCCCCGTGAAGGCGGTCATCATCGAGGCCGAGGGTCCGGGTGGTGGCAATCCCTACGTCGAGTTCACCTTCATGGATGAGGATCACTCCTGGGAGTGGGCTTCCTCGAACATGGACATGGAGCCGGACGACTACGAAGTCGGCGCGGCCTGAGATGAAGCCCGGTGACCTTGTCCGGGTCTGCTGGGGTGGAACGCAGAACCCCCAGACGGCCCTGGGCACGGTCACCGCCTACCTCCCTGATCGGCTGGGGGGCAGCTCCGCCTCCTCATGGCGGGACTCGAGTGGCCTCTCCCATCCGGAGTTCACCGTTACCCCCAGACGCGGTGAGGTGGCGGTTCTCCTCTACGATGATGGAAGCCACAGCCTGTACGATGAGCTCAACGTCGAGCTCCTAGGAGACCCGGAATGTTCCTGATTCTCACGCTGGCTTCCATCACCTTCATCTGGACCCGCCCGGAAGGGGTGCTGGGGCTCACCAGCAAGGCGGCCGGCACCGGGGCAGTCCTGACCATAGGATGCTGCCTTGGACTGTGCACCGGCCTGGGTTGATGCAAACCGTGCCAATGGATGGTATAGTATACATATGATCAAGCCAGCCCACACCCGAGGAGTCAACATGAGCCCCAGCACCCCGTTCGAGCAGGTCCACGTCCGCGCCGCGACGGCCGGTCTCCGCATTGTTGAGAGCCTCGCCCTCAACCAGATGATCGCCCAGGCCCACGCCTACGAGTACGACATGTCGAAGCTCGGTGAGGGCGTCCCTCCCCTCAGCGAGACCCTCATCATCGGCACGATGTGGAAAGCTGTCGGCGCCTTCGCTGACGGTGAGATCGAGGCGTGAAGCGGATCCTGTACATCGCTTCGATCCCTGTCGTGGCGGGGGCGATCTACGGCTGGCTCATCGTCCAGGCCGTGAAGGATGCCCAGCACATCCTGGCGCGGAAGCTCTGGCCCGGACCCCCGATCGATCACCCGTGAGCGGTGCAACGGCCGGCCGGTGATGGTATAGTTAGTTCATAAGGAGGACAGCATGGCACGGACGAAGAAGGATGTGACGGTGAAGCACCGCGTGAAGCGGACCCTCGATTCCCTCCGCCTGCTCCGCGGGTTCGATCGCGCAGCCCACTTTGCGGCCGGCGGTACCCCGGCGGACTGGCGCGGTGTCCACGACATCCGTCCCGACCGGGTGAAGGAGGGCTCCCGGCAGGCCTGTCGTCGGCGGGTGGATCATGACGAGGTCTAAGGCCTTCGCCGCCGGGCAGCTTGTCTGGATCTCCCAGCGGATCGACCACTGGTGCCGCGGGTACATCCAGGCGGAGAGAGGCTATCCGACCGTGGTGGACCTTGATAAGGGCGCCCCCTGCACGGTTATCCGGAAGGCTCTCGCGAAGGATCTCGGTATCTACAGCCGCCACTCCCACCGGGGTAAGTCGGTCGGCCGGCGGATCGCGGAGCACTCGTGGCTCGTCCTCCACAGTGGCCGGCCCACGGTGATAGATGAGGCGTGGCTCTGCAAGCGACGGTACACACCCAGGAAGAAGGCCCAGCAAGTGTGTCAACGATGACAGACGCCCGTATACGGGGAGGCGCGTGTGGCTAGGAAGAAGAAGGCAGAGGGCACCACCATCACATACCTCGTCATGGTCCATAGTGACGGCCGGCCGTCGCAGGTGGTCCTCCCTGATGGGCGGATGGCGCTCCTTGTCATGCATGATGACATGTACTTCTGCGACAAGACAGACATCTTCACCGGCGTCGTCTGGAGGCGCCGGGCCGGGAAGGTTGATATCATCTCTGACGAGGCGGAACAGCTCGATGATATCCGGGAGAGCATGCTCTTCGATGGGGTCTCCCCGAAAGATGTGAAGTCGATGAAGCTAGAGCACCAGCTCATGATCTCATTCAACTGAACGGTGCAACGGTCGGTCCACCGTGGTATAACTAACCATCAGGAGGGCAGATGGCTTCACAGGCTTACATGGTGATCGTTCACGATGATGGTCGCCCCACCGAGGTGATCCTCCCTGATGGACGGATCGGCGTCCTCTTTCCCCGAGCTTCGGATGAAGGTGAGAACATCTTCTATGGGAAGCCCCAGGTCGGTGAAGCCGTGTTCCGTCAGATGGCGGACGGCAAGGAGAGGTGCGTCATCCACGGGCTCACGACCGAGGAAGCCCGCAAGGAGCTCACGGACCCTGACAGCAACCTCCACGAGTACGGCGCTGAGGGCTGGGAGCTCGTTGAGAGGACGACGGTCACGTTCTGGTAACCGTGCAACCGGCGTGCCCCTGTGGTATTGTATTCTTGCAAGGAGGACGGAATGACTGTTTCGGAACTGATCAAGACTCTTCAGGCTCTCCCCCAGGACATGGAGATTCAGGTCATGACATCGGAGGGCGAAGGTCCCAACGATATTGTCCAGGTCTCCCGCGGAACCTGGGGCGGTGATCTCGCTGAGGAGCAGGAGGAACGCCTCGAGGCTGAGTACGGGGACGGCGAGATCCCCGAGGACGTCTCCCTCGGTCTCACGGACTACGACACTGAGCGCTTCTACCAGGACGATGAGACCGGCAAGATCGCCGTGCTGGTCACCTGGTAACGGTGCAACCGGCCCGACGGTGTGGTATATTGGTCTCATGGTGGCGGCCGGCCACCGGGGTTCGAACCCCCAGCCAACCGGCCCACCGGAAACGGTGCAACCCCAAACGAACCGTGGTATAGTAAGAAGGTAAGGAGGACAGAGCAATGGACGCCATCAACACCCCGACCGACTCCATCTTCAACGACCTGGAGACCATCATGGACACCGAAATCGCCACCCCCTTCATCGCTCGTCTCGACTACGAAACCCCCATCACGGTCAACGCTCTCATGAAGGCCTCCGGCCTCTCCCAGACGGCCCTCGTCCTCGAGGTGGCCAAGCTCGGTGGGCGGGTGGGTGTCAAGGATGGAGGCCTCATCCGGCTCCCCGAGCCGGTCCTCGAGGAGAAGGCCCCGGTCGGCCCTCGGGGTCCCACGGCCAAGACCCTTCCGCGTCAGGCCGCCTGCCGTGAGACCATCATGGCCCTCATCGAGGCCGGTCCGGTCACGGCTGTCGACCTCCTGAAGGTCGCTGAGGACCGGTACGTGTACTCCGACATCCTCCTCGTGGCCCGGAACATGATCACGGAGGGTGTCATCGTGGAAACTCGGAAGGGCCGCAAGGCCTCCTGGTCCAAGCCCGAGTGAGGTCTCGGGGGGTGGGGGTGCCCTCGGCCCCTGCCTTCCCGTTTCCGTGCAACCCCGCCGCCGGTGTGGTATAACTGTATCATCAGGAGGGCAGAATGGCAACGGACTACAACCACGCTGAGTACGGTCACCGCTGGGCGCTCGCCACCGAGATCAAGGTCGCCGTTATGGGGATGGGGTTCACCCCCAAGGAGCTCCCGGGGACGATGGAACTCGTCCTCGCGAAGCCCTCCGCGCGCCTGAAGGGCGTCGAGGTCCTGGTGTACACCACAATCGTCGGTGAGGCGGTCCGCCCGATGGGCGTCGATGCCATCCGGGTCTGCGCGGTTCTCAACCCCACCGAGGGTCGCAGCCGTGGTATCCTCAAGGAGCGGAAGGTCCTCCGCACCGGCAAGATCGAGGAGATCCCCGGACGGGTCACTGATCGGATCAAGGACATCGCTGCGGAGCTCAATGACCTTCCCCACTGCAACGGTTGCGGGGCTCCGGGGCTCATCTCCAAGAAGGGTAACCTCTACTGCGCGGATGCCTGCTGGACCCGCTGACGGGTCCGGTGCAACCGTCGGTCCGCCGTGGTATATTGGATTCATAAGGAGGACAGATGAGCAACGGAACGCAGAAGCTCGCAAAGTTCGGCGCGGCGGTGGTTCGGTGGCGCGACGGCAAGCAGGGGTGGGAGAGCTGGGAGGAGCACATCTCTTTCCGCGCCGACCCGACCCTTGAGGGCACCGACGCCCTCCTCACCCTCGCTGAGGGCACCATCGGGAAGAAGTGGAAGAAGGACCACACCCGCGGATGGGATATCGTCGAGACCTGGATGGAGCCACCCCGGCGCTGGTGAACCGGTGCAACGGTCCGCCAACCGTGGTATAACTAACCATCAACTGGAGGCAGCATGGTGAAGGTAGGAGACGCGGTTCGGTTCCACGCGGCGATCGAAGGCTGGGGGCTCATCGACTGGGAGATGGAGTCCGGCGACCAGGACTACTCGGACTTCATCGAGTGGCTCGACGGTGGGATCGCGGAGGTGACGGACATCGTGGCGACGGGTCCCAACGGTGAGCCCCTCTGCGTCGACCTCAGGTTCGACGATCTCCACAACCTCTACGCGATCTCGATCGTCCACGTCGAGGCCATGCCCGGGGTCCTCCTCTTCCGGAGGAAGGCGAGCTGATCCGGTGCAATGGCGGCGCACCTATGGTATACTAATCACATAAGGAGGAAGCATGGAGATCGACTTCACGCCCACGGCGTTCACGGTCAAGGACCCGGGCAACGGCAGCACACGCCGCTACGATCACGACACCCAGGTCGCGGCGGACGCCCGGCAGGCATTCAAGCGGGCGATGGAAGAGTGGCCCACGCTTGTGGCGCTGGTGGTCCCGGATCACTACGTCCAGACCTACTGCCGGGCAGCTGACAATGCCAGCTGGTCAGGTGTCGGCATGGTCTCCAGGGAACGGGAGCGGACGATCCTCCTAGATCTCCTGGAGCGCGAGGTGATCGGGCGTCGGTTCAGCTGAACCTGTGCAATCTAGGGTGTGGTGTGGTATACTTTAGAGGTGGAGGTAAGGATGGGAATCATGAAGAAGCTGATGGTCGCGAACACCCTCGCGATGATCCTCGGGGCACGGGACGATCTGGTCAAGAACGGACCAGCTGTCCTCGTTGTGTCGGCCCTCATGTGGGCGACCTACCTCACCGTCTACGGGATCGGGTGGGTGATGGTCCACATCACGGCGTACGCGACGGGCTGATCCCATGCAATGGCCCGCCAACCATGGTATATTGGATTCATAAGGAGGGAAGGACCAATGGCAAGCGAAAACCGCATCGACAAGGCCCGCTACGATCAGGTGCTCTGGAGCCGGGTGTGCCCGGGGTGCGGCGACTACAAGGTCGTCGACGTCGTCCGCCGGAGCAGCGAGGATGCTCTCGGTGAGAGCAAGTTCCGCGGGGCCTTCCACCAGTGTGGTGGGCCTAAGGGGTCCAAGTGCTGGCACATGACGAAGTTCGAGCCGAGCAAGCCCACCAAGCCCCTCTACGAGAAGTCTGGGGGCTGATCGGGTGCAACGGTCAGGCGGCCGTGGTATACTGTACACGTAAGGAGGCAGAATGCGAGTCAAGACCCCCGCTCCCACGTTCTACAAGGGTGACCTCGTCCGCCCGGTCAGTCAGATCCTCGGTTGGCGGAGGAGCACCCCCGCTGAGACCCAGGCCTGGTACGACCACTTCCGCGCCGAGTGCCGCGCCGGGCGGGATGTCTGGCATGACGACGCCGGTGAGTCCCGCCTTGCCCCCCTCGACGCCGGCTTCGCGCTCACCCCGGAGATGACGCTCACTGTCATCAGGGGGCGCGCCTCGGCGCCAACGGGTTACGGTAAGACGACGGCCTGCGCGCTCGTCTTCTGCCCGGACAACGGGGAGACCCTCTTCGTCAAGCGGCGGTACCTGACCGACAAGTGGTGATCATGCAACGGTCGCGGGACCGTGGTATAACAATAAGGTGAGGAGGACAGATGCTGAAGCGATTCGATGCAGTCGATGCTTTCGCCATGCTGATGATAGGGTTGGTCGTCGTCGGGATCCTGGCTGGAGCTTTCTTCTCGCCCCAGGATCCGGTTCTCAGGCAGGTGCACCCCAAGCCGGGTATCACGTGCTTCATCTACTCAGGGTACGGTATCAGCTGTCTCAAAGATTGAAAGGAGGTTACCATGAACGTTAGCTTCTCCGCCCAGACAACCTGCAACTGCGACACCTGCGGCCTTCGGGCCAACCACGGCTTCTTCGCCCATCACGATGATGACCTCGACGGCGAGATCTTCATCTGCACCGGATGCGCCCAGAAGGAATTCCAACCCTCCCAGCTCGAGGCGGCGATCGACTCCCACCGCCAGATCTGCTTCGAGCGTGCTGAGGCGGAGAGCAAGGAGAACGAGGTCATCCTCGCCTGGCTCAGCTACGAGGAGGAGGGCACGCTCGCATGCTGATCCTCGCGCTGGGCGCCAGCATCGTGTTCACAGCTTACTGCATCTGGGCAGGGGCACACCCACCCACGCTTCCGGTGCCGGCCCGGCCCGTCAGCCCGGCGATGGCGGCGATCGTCCAGATGATCGAGGACGGTGACGACGACTTTGATGACGATCCCCCGACAGTCGTGCAAACCAAGCAGAAGCGATGTATAGTAGGAATGTGAGGAGCGCAAGATGAACGACCCACGAATCGAGATACCCTCAGGTCTTCGGAACGCCGGCATCCTGGGCGGACTCATCATGATCGCCCTCGGTCTCTGGATCGGCTGGCAGAGATCCGGTGAGGACATCGTCCTCGAGCCGACCGGGCACAAGCCTCCGGAGAAGGGTCCGAGCTCCTTCGACAAGCTCATCGAGGCGCTGGTAGAGATGGTCAAGGGGAAGAAGGAGTGATGCGCTGGGCGACGAGCGACCACCACTGGGGACACCACAACATACTGAGATACTGCGCGGAGACCCGGCAGTTCCCGACGGTGGAGGAGATGAACGCGGTGCTCGTCGCCCGTTGGAATGAGAGTGTCGCCCCTGACGATGAGGTCATCCTGGTGGGGGACGCCTTCTGCTCCCGTCGGATGCCCAGGGAGACCAAGGTGGGGATCCTCCGGATGCTCCACGGACGGAAGACCCTGGTGAAAGGGAATCACGATGATGACCTGGGCATCTTTCACGACGCTGGCTTCGAGAGCGTCGTTGACCACCTGATCATTGATAGCATGCTCATCATCCACCGAGCCTGCATTCCCGAGCACAGCTGGGAGCGTAGCGTAGCTCGGACCCACAACCCCCACCTCGTGATCCATGGGCACACCCATGCCCAGGGTCCGGAGAGGGGACGACACCTGAACGTCGCGGTCGATCGCTGGGGGCTCTCCCCGGTTTCCTGGACAACGGTCCAGGAGCGACTCCAGGCGTCGTCCAACGAGGTGGGGGCATGGGAGGCCGATGGGCCCAGCACAGGACCCCTCTAGGGTGCCCCACCAGATCGCTCCAGATTCACACCATACAGCAGGATAGGTTTAACCATGGCTAAGGACAGGAAGGGGAAGGAGGGGGCATCCCGCAAGTCCCCGCAGTGGCGTTCCCCGGCGGCGGGTGATATACACCCTGGGGACGTGCTCCAGTACTACTCGATCGACAACCGGTTCACGTTCAAGGTGCTCAGCGTCGAGCACGGAGGGGAGTGGATCTTCGGTCGGGACACCCGCGACCAGGACGAGCGACTGGGTCCGATCGCCGTGATGCGGACAGACTGCCTCACCCTCAACGACGCAGCACGAGTCCTGAGGGATCTGCCTGGTATCCAGGTCGACGGCCCAGAGTGACGGAGAAAGTGTGTCACCCGTGACACGCATGCGTCCGTGCAACGCCCCCGCGGGCGTGATATAACATACACATGCTCCCCCCGCACGGGGGCCCGCACACCCCCGTATACAAGGAGAATCCCGATGAGCACCATCCCCACTCACATTACCCTCTGGGCGGTCTACAACGCCCTCACCATCATCCTCGCCTTCTTCGGGAAGAGCGGCACCGATCGCGCGATCGGTGGGGGATTCTCGACGGGGGCAGGGATCCTCTCCGTCGCTCTCGTCGCCGGTGGGGCATCTGGGATCTTCCTCACCCTTGAGGTCGCCAGGTGGGGGTTCATGCTCGGACTCGCCCTCCTCGCAGGTGCTGTGACGGTGGGCCCTGAGGTGAAGGGGATGATCACCCCCCTCGCCCTCGCGTCCTCGGTGAGGATGGCTCTCGCGGCGGTTACCTGGCTCTACATGCTCTGATGCAACCGGCCTGGGACCGTGGTATACTTGGAATGTGAGGAGGAAGGAATGAGCATCGTGGCAGGATACATCGCAGCAGCTCTCATCGCCGGTCTCGGATTCTTCATCTCAGCGGAGATCGCCGAGTGGTGGGACAGGTGGGTGATCTCCAGGACCCAGGTGTTCATCGATGAGGACGATGACGGCGACATCTGAATCGTGAAACCGTGCAATCCCGATCGAACCGTGGTATGATGTATTCACAAAGGAGGCAGCAATGGTGAACGGAATCGCCCAGAAGTTCTTCGGCTACATCAAGGAAGGTGGGCCCTGTGAGAGCGGTGATCGCTACCAGCAGATTCGGCTCGATGAGATCGATGATGCCATCCAGGGGTACATCGAGTCCCCTGTGAGCCTCACGGAAGAGGAGCAGGAGTACCTCGACGGTCTCGTCAACTTCGATGAGATCGATGAGGCCATCCAGGCTCTCATGGAAACCGACCTGGGGGCCTGAGCCCCGACGGATTCCGTGCAATGCGGGCCGGCATATGGTATATTGTATTCATGGAGGGGAGGAGAACATGGCAAACCCGGACTGGCAAATGCAGGTTTGGGAAAGCATGCAATCCCCCCCAAACCGTGGTATAACTAATCATCAAGGAGGAAGCATGGTCAAGCAAGGCGCAAACATCGAGTTCATCGCAACCTACCTGTTCAATAACCCCGGTACCCCTGGGGCCCAGGTTCGCTCGGAGCTGTGCAAGGCCCGGGGCATTGATCCGGGGCGCTCAAAGCGGGGGCACTACGCCTGCTACTTCTACACCGGCCGGTTCAATCACCTTTGGACCAAGCGGGATGGGGCATTCTACCTCACTTCCGCGGGCCTTGCACGGGTTCAGCCGGCCTAAGGGCCGGCCGGCCCGGCCGGGAAACGGTGCAACCACTCCCAAACCATGGTATAACTAATAAGTGAGGGGGGCAAGGTGCCCAACTCCAAACCAGCCAAGGAGCCAATCATGGACGCCATCAACGCCGCGAACGTTCTCTCCCTCCCCCTCGAGGCCCTCCAGGCCGCTCTTCTCGGGGTCCTGGACGGTTCCCTCAAGGCCAAGGATGGCCACCTGGTGGCCTTCGAGAAGGCCCCCTCCGGGCCCCGTGGGCCCACGGCCAAGGTCCAGCCCCGTCTGGAGGCCTGCCAGGCCCTCTTCCTGGAGATGGCCGGTGGCCCTGAGGGGGTCACCGCCAAGGCCCTCCTCGAGGCCGGCAATGGGGCCTTCGTCTACACTGACATCCTCCTCCTTGCACGGAATCTCACGGAGTCCGGTCTCATCCAGGAGAGTCGGAAGGGTCGGAAGGCAACCTGGAATCTTACCACGACCGGGTGAGGTTTGCACAGGTCCGGGGGGTTTCGGCCCCTCGGGCTTCCGTGCAAGTGGACGGAAACCGTGGTATAGTATTCTTGTTGGTGGGGAACACCAGCGGCAACCAACCAGCCAAGGAGTCAAGAATGACCGCACAGCAGACCAATCAGCTCATCCTTCTCATCACGAAGGCGCATATCAACTACGAGCTCAGCTACGACGAGTACCGCGAACTCCTCACGGCGCTGGGAGTGAAGGACGGGGAGCTCGGCCTCCAGTAGGGTTTGCACAGAAACCCGGGGTGCCCTTGGCCCCGGGGTTTGGTGCAACGGTCGGTCCACCGTGGTATAACTAACCATCAACTGGAGGCAAGATGACGGTAGGCGAACTCAAGGCCCTTCTCGCGACGCTCCCTGATGACATGAAGATCCAGGTCCTGGACTCGGACCAGGGAGATCCCGAGGACATCGTCGATCTCACCCGGGGTACCTGGTCCAATGACACCTCGGATCTGACTGATGACGAGCTGGATGACTGGGAACCCTCTGACGAGGAGCCGGAGTTCGTCCAGGACTCCGAGAACGGAAAGACCGCGGTGCTCGTCATCTGGTAACCGTGCAACCCCACCCCCAACCTGGTATATTGGATTCATAAGGAGGACAGAATGGAACGGTTCAAGGAAGTCATGGGGTTCATCGTCATCGGTCTTCTTCCAATCACCATGTGTGTGATCGTCTACCTCGCCGAGGTCCTCGGGCGCTGACAGGTTCCGTGCAATCAGGTCCAGTCCATGGTATAACTAATCATCAGGAGGTCAGAATGGATCGCTACTTCGAAAGCTGTGAGGAGTACTACGGGTACCTCGAGGATGAGGCCCGCTGCCAGGCTGAGATCGAGGCCGCCGAGGCCGACGCGGAGGATCCCGAGGATCGCCGACGGGGCTGACCGGGTTCCGTGCAACGGTCAGGGGTCCATGGTATAACTAACCATCAGGAGGGCAGATGTTCCAGACCACCGCGATCCACAACGACTGGAATGAGGAAACCGTCGAGGAGTTCATCGAATTCGCCGGGGAACACGGTCTCACGGTGATCTCCCAGGAGTTCAACGAGACCTACCAGGAGACGACCCTGGTCCTCCAGGGGACCAAGGAGGGGTTCTTCTCCTGGAACGACGCTCTCATGGAGGGGGGTCCCTCCTGGGACGAGGAGGAGTTCATGGAGAGTCTCATCGAGATCCAGGCGGCCTAGACTGGATTCCGTGCATCCCATCATCCAACCTGGTATATTGGATTCATAAGGAGGACGGAATGAACTTCAAGATCGAGACCATCGGCGCCCCCGCGGGATTCTTCTCCTACCTGAAGGTGACGGGGGTCACCGACGACGTCGCGGGAATGTTCGATCACAAGGGTCCCGGGTTCCACACCCTCATCTCCAACCCCCGAGGGAAGTGGGGGAAGACCGAGGAGGGTTCGGTGAACCTCCTCAGGAAGACGATCACGAGGGAGATTCGACTCCTGGAGGGAAAGACGGACCTTCGTCCCTCCCAGGTCCGTCGGTTGGAGATCCTGAAGGAAGGACAGTCCCTGATCTGAACCGTGCAACGGTCCAATCAACCTGGTATATTGGATTCATGAGGAGGAAGGAATGAACGTCTACATCGTCTCCATGTCCACGATCCAGGGTCCCTACGGTCCGACCGTCAACATGACCTACCACCGGGATCATCAGGACGCACTCGACGAGTTCACGGAGTGTAAGAAGTCCCTGTCCGAGGACCCGTCCACCATCATCCTCGTCCGTCTCAACACGGACACAATGACCGAGGAGGTCCTCAACTCCTTCGAGGGGACGGAGGAGGACTACATGGACCAGTGGGGTGAGGACTACGAGGAGGAGGAGTAGGGTCTCCCACCGGAAACGGTGCAACCCCGGTCGAACCATGGTATATTGGATTCATAAGGAGGAAGCAATGCAGGTCTTCATCGTCGCAATGGCCACCTACGGTTCCAACGTCCCCCACATCGAGGTCTCCTACCACCGCTCCGAGGGTGAGGCCCGGATCGCCTACGACGGGTGCCTCGATCTCGTGGGGTCGGATCATTCCAAGATCCTCCTCGTCCGGGTCGATGAGGAGACCATGACCCAGACCATCATCGACTCCTTCGAGGGGACCGATGAGGAGTTCGACGGGGAGTGAAGGCCTTCAGCCCGGATGAGGTCACCTCCCTGGAGATCATCCAGCGCCCCGGGGAGAGGGTCGAGAGCTCCAACCGGCGGGTCGAGATCGCCTTCAACTCGAGGGTGTTCTCCTCCGCCCGGATCCTCGAGGAGGTGACCAGGGCGTGCCGGGAGGAGGGGCTCCTGTTCGTCTACGATGAGCAGCTCTGCTACATCAACGGGATCCCCAACTGCTCCTTGCTCTTCGAGGACTGGACGAAGCTCATGAAGGAGACCTACTAGATCCTGTGCAACCGGCGGTGGGGTGTGGTATAGTATTCTTGTTGGTGGGGAACACCACCAGCCAACTAACCTCAAGGAGCTCACATGGTCAACGTCTTCCCCAAGGATTCCGTCAAGGCCCTCTTCATCGGCTGGGACAACTACGGGGACCACTACTCCGATGACCCGGCTGTCACCGAGAAGCTCCAGTGTGACGAGGAAGGTGAACCCCTCCACACCGGTCCCGAAGTCATCGCGGCCGTCCTCGAGGCCTGCCATCGGGGAGGGTTCGAGTACATCGACGACATGAATATCGTGGAGAACGGCCTGGTTCCCGAGGACGGCCCCATCCTCCTCTCGGATTGGATCAACCTCTCTCGGCAGGTCTACACCAACTAGGTCAGGCTGGGGTGGGGGGGTGCACCCCCCCACCGGCCCCGCGGGGAAAGTGTGTCATCGGTGACACACGCCCGTATACGGGGGCACCCGTGCAAAGCACACGCGGGCGTGGTATAGTTCAAACATCAGGAGGCAGAATGCAGTCAATCATCACCGCCGAGGAGCTCGGCACCGCCAACGACGGATTCTATGAGCGTCTTCATGAGATGCGGAGCCAGCTGGTCCAGGAGTCGATCGCCCCCCTCCTGGGCCGAGGATACACGACGACCCGGAAGCTCAAGGACCCGGTGACCCACGAGTTCAAGGAGCATCAGGTGGTGGTCACTGTCACCGGAGGTGGGATCGGCTACGACGACGATCTCGAGCTCGAGGGGACCTACGTCCACCCGCACTCCGGGAAGATCGTGGAGACCGTGATCGACGTCTGAACCCATGCAACCGACAGGGGACCGTGGTATACTGGGAGAGTGGAGGTGATCATGTGGGAACAGCTTGGAGCGTTCGGTCGGTACACGGTCCCCTACCGGCGCCGTCGGGGTCTCGTCTGGTTCGTCGCAGCAGCCGGGACCTGGCGGTGGGAGTTCTGGGAGCTCAACGGTGAGGAGCCGAAGGAGTGGGGGCTCGTTCCCACCGAGGGCGAGGCCCGGTCGGCCGTCGAGTCCAGGTGCGGGGCGGTCCGCGAAACCGTGCAACCGTCCTGAGACCGTGGTATAGTATTCTTGTTGGAGGGGAACGGAGCGACGGAACGGAGGCCGGAAACGGCAAACACCGAAACGGTGCAACGGTCCAACCAACATGGTATAACTAACAAGTGAGGAGGGAATGGAACCTCCCACGAACCTCAAGGAGTCGATCATGGAAACCATCACCACGGCCACCCTCTCCACCCTCACCCTCGAGGCCCTCCAGACCACCCTCACCGGCCTCCTGGAAGGTACCCTCAAGGTGAAGGACGGTACCATCGTTCCCTTCGAGAAGGTCCCTGCCGGTCCCCGTGGGCCTACGGCCAAGGTCCTCCCCCGTCAGGCGGCCTGCAAGGCCCTCCTCCTGACCATGGCTGGTGGGCCTGAGGGGGTCACCGCCAAGGCCCTCCTGGAGGCCTCCAATGGGGACTTCGTCTACACCGACATCCTCCTGGTCGCCAAGGAACTGATGGCCTCTGGGGCCATCCAGGAGTCCCGGAAGGGGCGGAAGGCCACCTGGGTCCTCCCGGCCTGATGGCCTAGGCCGGCTCGGGGGGCTTCGGTCCCCCGGGTTTCCGTGCAACCCCGATCGAACCATGGTATAACTGTATCATCAAGGAGGCAAGATGGAACGGTTCAAGGAAGCGATGGGGTTCGTGGTCGTCGGTCTTCTCCCCCTCACCCTCTGCGGGATCATCTACCTCGCGGAGGTCCTGGGGAGTTAGTCGGAAACGGTGCAACCCCCAGCGGAATGTGGTATAACTAACAAGTGAGGAGGGAAGGACCCCTCCCGCCAACCCGAAAGGAGCCAAGATGGAAACCATCATCCTCGACACCCCGGCCCAGATCAACGCCTTCCGCCTCCTCGCCCTTCGTGGGGCCCTCAAGATGGAGTCCGTGGGCATGAAGCGTCGCGGTCCCTCGGCCCTCACCCTGGTGAAGAAGGAGACCGGCATCAAGGCCCGCACGGCCAAGGACGCCCTCCCTCTCTTCGAGGCCCACCTCCGCGGGCTCGGCATCCTGGCCTGATGGCGGTGGGGGGGTCGGCGGGTTCCATGCAATCCGTCGGCCCACCTGGTATATTGGATTCATAAGGAGGGAAGGTCAATGGAGCTCATCGACACCATCTGCGCGAACTGGGCAAGCTTCGATCTCAACGCCCCGATCGACTGGATCCACGGTCCAGGGTGGACCCTCGGGTTCGCGATCCTCGGAGCACCGATGATGGCCCGCTGGACCTGGCAGGGCATCCAGAGTGACCGCCGCGAGGCACGGGGTGCCCTCTACCGGGAGGCCGAGGCGGTCGGCCAGGCTCGGGTCGAGGCTCGGGATCGCCTCGGGGGTCTCGAGATCATCAGCTGGTGACCGTGCAACGGTCGGTCAATCCTGGTATACTGTTCTAGCCAACCAAGGAGTCAGCATGCTCATCCTCCTCCTCACGCTCATCATTCCCGCCGTTCAGACCCCGACGGCCCGTGTCGAGGCCGGCCCCGTCGAGGCGGTCTACCTCCCGGCATCCTGGAGCGGACCGATCGTCGCGGCACCCTTCAGCGAGAGAGCTTTCGAGTAACCGTGCAACCGTCCCACCGGCATGATATATTGGATTCATAAGGAGGGCAAATGGACAAGCGGTACATCATCATCAACGAGCGTGGTGGGGTCAAGGTCTTCCTGTGCACGGGTGGTGGGGCCTTCAGCTGGTGGACCCCGCACAAGTCGATGGCCAGCAAGTTCCCCGAGACCCGCGCCCTGGACCTGGTCGGGAAGGCCGGTGGGAAGGCCTACGAGCTCAAGATGGGGTAGCACACATCCCGGGTCCGGGTGAGGACGGGGACGATCTGGTGCTCCCGGAGCCGGAGACTCCCTGGTGGCTCCCTGGGCCCGACACGAGCTGGTGGGATGTCGTCCTCGTTGTCGGCATGAACGCAGCCCCGGCGATCGTCCGCTGGATCGCCTAGATGGTGCAACGATGAGCGGTTCGTGGTATACTGTATCCAGGAGGAAGGAATGGAGTACATCATCGGAACGTCGATCCTCGCGGTCGCAGCGATCATCATCGGAGAGATCGCCAACATGAGCCGGCCCGGATGAGCTGGCCACCCCAGAAGGGGGAGCTCTGGATGGCGGCTGAGACCTGGGAGGGGGACCACGATGTGGTGGGTATCCCAGGCGGTGCCATGGTGGTGATCCTCGGTGGCACGGCGGAGCTCGGCCCCTGGGGCACCACGTGGTGGGGTGGTGAGGTCCTCGGGCCGGGTGGGAAGCGGTGGATCAAGGCGACCCCCGACGACCTCATCCCGGGTGACGATCCTCGTCTGACGGCCCAAGAATTCACCCGAAGCGTATAGTTAGTGATTGAGCCGGTTGGCCCCGGCAGAGGAGTTAGGAATGGCATTGACAGAGAGCAGGCTTCGCCAGATCATCAAGGAAGAGGCGAGGAGGATGATGGAATCCGAGCGCACGCCCCGTGGTCTCCCGACCCCCCGCGGCGAGCCCCGCGACATGGACCCCAACCGCGACGTCGCCTACGGACGTGGTCACAGTGGCGTTCGCTTCGGTCGGGCCGTGGGTGGCCGCGACGAGCAGTGGGGTGATGAGGACGACGATGACGGAGGGACGGGCTGGAACTTCAACTACAAGCAGCCCTGGAAGAAGGGCGACATGGTGCGCTGGGGCTCCGGTGTCGGCACGGTGGTCAAGGCCTCGGAGGTCACGGCACACGTCCAGATTGAGCTCGAGGACGGCCGGATCGTAGACGCTGACGCCGGCTTCCTCAAGCGCGCCTGATCGGCTGGTCGGCTGACGACCTCGGGGGACCTTCGGGTCCCCCTCTCTGTTTCATGCAACGGTCCGCGCTCCATGGTATATTGGTTTCATAAGGAGGGCAGAATGAGCAACGGAACGCAGAAGGTCTGGACCCGCGAGGAGATCGAGAGCATGGTCCGCGCCGAGGACGCCGCCGTCGAACGCGCCATGGTGGCCATCTGGGAGCGGCAGACCGCGGATGAGCGCCTCACCGAGGGGACCCGCCACACCAACAACCGGGGCTTCGCCCACTGCACGGCCCGCTCGGGGACCTACTACGCGAACTGGGTGCGCTCCGGTCGTCACCTCACGGGGAAGCACCTGGACAAGGCCCGGCGCATCGCCCTCTTCCACGCGGGACAGCTCACCGACTTCGCGAACGGGAAGCGCTGAACGGTGCAACCCCGACGGGAGTATGGTATAACTGGATCATAAGGAGAGAGCAACATGGTCGGTTTCATCGTCACCTTCCCCTCGAGCCTCGGTGACCCCTGCTTCCTCGTCCACCCGGGTCGGATCGGACAGCCGGTCACCTCCC
>Ga0164295_10001605_pt1 | contig 18810 bp, 19 predicted proteins | sample GEODES006metaG_FD_111798 | JGI IMG/M metagenome (GOLD analysis project Ga0164295, IMG submission 111798) | Oligotrophic lake water microbial communities from Sparkling Lake, Wisconsin, USA - GEODES006 metaG | ecosystem: Environmental > Aquatic > Freshwater > Lake | place: USA: Sparkling Lake... | reverse complement strand
GTAGAACTTGACCCTACAGTTCTAACCACGATAGTGGTCGCGACAGTTTGAGTTTTTCCAGTACTGCTGCCAATCAATATACTACCATTATAAGTTCCGGGGATCGCAGTGGTAGAGCTATAATCTACAGTAAAAGTTTGAAATGTTCCTGGACTTAATGTAAAATTTAAAACTGCATTTCCTGTAACGGCCCCGCCACCACCTAAATTTAATAAATTAGCGGTGTGTTGAATCAAAGGTGGGTCGTTAAATGTTATACTTGTAATAGTCAACGAACCGGTTCCGGTGTTTGTTATAGTAAAAACCTTCGGAGGGGGTTTTGTAGTGGGCGGGGTAGGAGCGGATGTAGTAACAGTAGGCGTCGCTGTTGTAGTTGTAGAACTTGGTGTCGCTGTTGTAGTTGTAGAACTTGGTGTCGCTGTTGTAGTTGTAGAACTTGGTGTTGCTGTTGTAGTTGTAGAACTTGGTGTTGCTGTTGTAGTTGTAGAACTTGGTGTCGCTGTTGTAGTTGTAGAACTTGGTGCTGCTGTTGTGGTTGTAGTTGTTCCTGGTGCTGCTGTTGTGGTTGTAGTTGTTGTGGAGTTAGTTTGGCTAAAAGCGTAAACGTTGCTGCCCAGGCTTAAATTTCCAACCGTTATCTGCCCCGGAGCACTGTCAACCATACCACCATTGATGATGGGGTTATCATTCATGTCCCTGTCATCAAGGAGAAGATTAGAAAATGAGATGGCCGGCGTTGTAAATGTAATTGTAGGGGTTACTTGTCTGGTATAGGCATAATTATCTGCAAAACCATCCACGTTTAATGTATTGTCCAAAGTTCCGTTAGCTGGAGTTTTTGCAACTACCATTTTCGTGCCACCGACTCCAGCCATATGAACACCGGTTGATGTTGCCGCTAGAATACCGGTCGCCATCAAGGCGCTTGGCGTCTGGATACTCCAAACTCTTTGCCACATTGTGGTTCCTGTTGTTAAATTTAATTTAATAACCAATGTGGCTAGCTCAAGAAGCCCTCTTGAACTGACATAAATGTCATTATTGGAGTCTACTACAATTGACCTCCAGGGCTTTGTACCCCCAGCCCACATCTTTGTAACAGTACCAGAACTGTTCATTACAACCACAAGTCCAACTGAAGGCGAAGCATCAGTAGTATAACTGGTTGCCCCGGCCAAATATAAATTACCAGCAGAGTCTATTGTCATTGACGACAATAGAGTACCACCATCAATTACCCCTGTTTGCCATACTAATGTACCACTAGAATTATATTTGACAATATATGACCGTACAGGATTGATGGAAGTATTCCCAATAAGAATATAAGCATTGTTGCTGCTGTCTACTACCACATTCCTGCCGATCACCGATCTAGTACTGCCTGACAGGCTTCTAACCCAATTCAACGTACCGGTGCCGGTTGTGGTATATTGAGCAATAAAGGTGTCGGTGTCGTCACCAGCTCCCCCATCTCGGTCAGTGTATCCAGTAACATACAAAATATTGCCGCTTCCAATGGCTATTCCATAGCCAATGTCGTCAAAGCCGGTTGACCCTGCTAGCTGTCTTTCCCATACGAAAGCTCCCGCCGAAGTTAATTTGACAACTAGTACATTCCCACCACTGTTGGTGGTACCCACCAAATACATATCACCATTGCTTGAATCAATTGCAATGTCATATATTGTCGCTAGAGTGCTGCTACCGCTAGCAGTTAAAGATTTCTGCCATAGCACATTACCATTGGGGTCAAATTTTACAATTAACCCAACACCCGGAAATGGGATTCCCGCAGCGGTGGAACTGACATCCCCTACAGCATAGGCGTTTCCATTACTATCTATTCTGATTTTTTGAAAACTTCCCCCACTAAAGTCTAGTGTAGAGAGCCAGTATTGATAGGTGGAAGGTAATGATGAAGCCATGTTGTTGTTCCTTTCTATTAGTATTATTTAATAAATGTTAAATCTTTGATATTATTTTAATCGACACTGTTAGCACAAATAATCATACTTTATATTGATGTATCTTTAACTAATATTTTATTCATAATAGTTAAGATTCGTCCCGACGCACTGTCTCTACGAACACGCATATGAATATATTCCGGCCCCTCAGTTTTATTATCAGGGTTCATTTCCCTACTAAATGTACCAGTATTGTATGGCGTTCCGCTGCTCACTGTAAAACTACCAGAGTTTTGCCCATCAAGAAAATCTGCACCATCAGTAGTAGCATCAGGCCCGTCGTTGGTCCAGTAGTAAGTTCCGGGCAATTGACTGGTATTAAAGGTAAAATTTACAATTGTTGGGGGCGGCGGGGTTGTAGTTGTAGTAGGACCAGCCCACGGTGGTGCTACCCCAGAACTTCCCAAACAGTTTATTGTACCGTCTACAGTGCCTTTTACTACACCTTTTAAAAGATCTGTAATTACAGTTAGATTGTCTGCTGTTAAATATGATCCACTTAACCAATTTAAATCAGGTATATTTATTAACGTGCCTTTTACCGCAGTGTCAAATCCGCCCGGACAACCACCTATCCATACCATGGCCTGAATTTTTCCATTAGCATCTTTAATCAGTGGAATTCCCTGAGGGTTGGTAATTTCTGCTATTGCTGCAAAAGTTACTTTTTTTGCTAAACTAGGAGTTATGTACGTTTCGTTTACCCAGTCAGAAGCGTCGCCAGCATAACCTGGACCAATAGTTGTAGGTCCGCCACCTAAGGCTATTATAAGCTGTGCTACACTATTGTTACGAGGTTGGGCAAATCCAGGATTTTCTGTCATTGCATAAAGAAAACCGCCAGCTGTTACATATGATGCATAAGCTGTTTGAGCAGCCGCATCTAACGGGGTGACGAAGCTGAAATCCCATACTTGGGCATATGTGGATATATCTGTAGGAATACTACTGTAACCTGTTTGAGTAGTAACTGTGTACCCCTCTGCTTGTATCGCAGCTATTACCTCAGGAAATGTTATACCACTAGCTTGAATAACTAATACATTATTCTTTGCGGTACTTGCGGTGGCCATAATAAATTATACTATAATGATAGTGCTAGCGATGTTTTGTCTAGCAGTATTTTCAGCAATAACAACTATAGTGCCAGAATATGTACCAATGCCTGCACCAGCATCATTATAGGACACTGTAAAGTTTCGAACTCCACGAGCCACTATAGTATGAGACAAAACAGCATTGCCGCGCTCTGTACTGGACCCACCAAGACTTGAAAAATCAGCCGTATGCCCGATTCCTAAGGGATTATCAAACAGCACTGATCGTATTATCAATGGTCTAGTGCCTGTATTTGTTATAGTGAATAATCTAGGTGGCGACAGTGTTGTTGTACTTCCAGGTGCTGAGGTTGTAGTTGTTGCTGCTGTTGTGGTTGTGGTCAGCGAGACACTGGTGTCGTTAAGTGTCTTAAAGTTGGTAGTATATGCTGCTATACCAGCACCAGAAATTGTGACACTGAAAGTTTCCGATCCTTCGTTTACTGAAAAATCAGCAACTGGGCTGATTAGGAATGACCCAACATCACTGTTAATAGTAACTATTCCATAATCTGCAGCAAAATCGGCCGCATTGGTCGTTATGTGATTTATAACCCAATTTAACACAGTTCCGTTTGCAACACCATTGGTTTGTACGGTCCAGTAGTTTGATCCACCTTCATTTATTGCACCAACTACACCCACCGAAACAATTGCACCATTGGGTGATGGTGTTGTGGTTGTAGTCGTGGTGGTTGTAGTTGTGGTTGGCGCCGCAGTAGTTGTAGTAGTGGTCGTCGGAGTGGTTGAGGTTGGGCCCGATGTTGTTGTAGTAGTTGGCGCCGCAGTTGTTGTAGTTGTTGGTACAGCAGTGGTTGTGGTGGTTGTGGTGGTTGTGGTGGTTGTGGTTGTTGGTGCGGCAGTAGTTGTTGTATACTCAACCGTTGACGAAACTAAGTTCGATTGCCTATCTGTTAGAGTTATTAATCGATCAGTAAAATCAGTTTGAGTAGCATTGGTTGAAGTTAATGCAAGTGTTGTGGTTGCAACTGCCAATAATGGCGTATTTGTCAACGCTGTTTGTGCGTATGTAAACGTACCAATTCTGCCAACTGGTTGCCCGTCCCCTGGCAGTTTTAAAGTCAACAAGTGCGCGTAAATTGAACTCTGTGCATTAGTTGCGCCACTGACATAAATTGAACCATTGGATTCTGTTACAATGCCGCCACTAAATTCAGAGCCGGTACCGCCAAGAGATTTTTGCCAAAGTATAGCCCCGGAATTGTCGTATTTTACAACCAACAAATCATTGCCACCAAAATTCGCACCGTTATTAGTAACACCAGTTACATATATTTCCCCAGCAGAATTTACTGTAATACCATTCAAGAGAGAATTAGACAGTTTTCTTTGCCATACACCAGCACCTGTGGCAATGTCAAATTTAGCAATTAGTGATGAATTTTCACCGGACACTGAACTAGGCGTATACCCGCAAACATATACGTGCCCGTTGGTTTGGTCTAGAGCAATTGCAATACCAGACGCAATAACATTTAATGATTTTTGCCAACCCAAAACACCGCTAGCGTTGTACTTGGCAATTATTAAACTATTACTAGTGCCGTAAGTAGTACCAACAATATAAGCATTGTTACTAGAATCAACCGCAACACCATAGCCATAATTGCTACCAGCATCGCCTAGGGTATAACGCCATAAACTAGTACCATCGGCTTGGTATTTGGCAATTATTACGTCATTGCTACCGGCTCCACGGCTGTCAATGGTGCCTACAAGACATACATTGGACCCGGACATGGTAATACCATAACCATAGTCACCGCCAAGGCCACCCAGTGCTTTTTGCCATTGTATAACGCCAGCAGTGGTGTATTTGGCTAATACTATGTCTTGAAGCCCAGCCCCTTGACTAAGACTGTAGCCAATAACATATAAAAAATTATTAACTGGATCTACTGTAATCCCGTACCCGCGCTCGCTAAGAGCTCCGCCAATAGTTCTTTGCCAATCAAGCATCCCGGTAGGGAGGTACTTAGCAAGTATCACATCATATCCACCACCGCCTTCACTGTTGGTATAACCAACAACGTATGTATTACCGCTAGCATCTAACGCAATACCTGAACCAAAATCGCTCTTAACGCCACTTAGCGTAGCTAGCCAATACCCAATGGATGTTGCCATTATACTTTAATCCTAAATTAGTTAGTAGTCACGGTCCAACTTGGACTGTATGCCGAAGATATCAATCCTGCACCACCTGGATAGTAATATATCAAAGCAAATGACCCGAAAGTTTTAGCTGTAGTATTACTGGCAGAGGACGTCATTCTCATGTAGAACGGAGCTGTAACGCCAACAGCGTTTGACGTAAGTCCAGTTATAAATGATGCCCATCCAGTTGTGCCATTGAGGCTAAACTCGTATCCAGCAGCAGCTTCTAAACCAAAGTTTGAACTAGGTTCAATACCCGAAATTGTTGCGGCCCCACTAACTACTATGGTATTGACAGTTGCTCCAGTAATACTCGCTGGATTATTCAAAGTACCCGAAGTATCCGGAGTTTTAATAGTGTCAGTAATGGTTATCACAATACTTGATGCTACCAATCCACCATTAATAGACCCAGTACGAATCTGAGCACGGAATGTCTTAGGTCCTGTAACCACAGAATTATTGTAAATTGGCACATTAAAGGTACCTTGACTAGAATTTATCTTAAACGTTCCAGAATTAACAGTGAAATCGGCCGCACTAGATGAACTGTTATAATCAATGGTCCAGAATAAATCAGTATTGTCAGGGACATTAGCAGTATTCACAACGAATTGTGCAGTGAGACCTTTACTGAGTGTAATAGTTTGAGCGGTAACAAAATATGTTCTCGGTGGTGCCGTTGTAGTAGTGGTGGTAGTGGTAGTAGTAGGTGTAGTAGTCAATTTTGGTACTACCCATACATTGCTTGGCGGCTGTAGTAAGAAGTCGTATGGTGGCAGCTCTGGCACAATGTTGTATCGGAAATAGCCCGACATCATAGCATCAGTAGCTGGAGTATTATTGGTCATCGTGTATTTTACAATGTACCCCGCCGGGATACCGGGCCCCGTTTGTGCAATCGAATTACCTACACTTAATACCACCCCTAAAGGTGAAGTTTCGCTATATTCGTCAGATGAATCCGTTCCTACTGCTGTTAACTGACCTTTTCTAGAATGTTCAACATTGTTGATTACTCTGGTTATGGTATAGATAAACACAAAACCTTTGGCGTCTCTAGGTATATAAACTCCGGTCATTTGCGGAACAAGAGTATTGGCATACAGTATTTTACTAAACCCAGTTGACGTCACCGAGTTATTAACTGACGAGATCCCAATTTTTACGCCAAGTCTTGGACCGTAAGTTACCCAAGGTTTTTGAGATGCTTGGTCAATGTTTCGGTCAAACACATCATTAATTGACGAGCTGTCCTTACTATAAAATTTAATATTTTCTAATTCCGGGCTATTAATACCTCGTTGATTATTGCCCACGTCGTGGTACGAGTTGCCTTGAGATAAAATTTGTTCGCCATTTTCTACCAAAATTGCTTGCCCAGCAATTCGATCAAAATTACTATAAACAATTTTATATTGTTGCGGGCCAATGATTGGGGGAGTAATTGTCGGTAACCCCAACGCAATACCGATCCATAACTGAGAAAAATCACAGTGTGCAAACGTTACATTTTTAGAATCGTCATTAGACATGTACCCAAATTGCAATTTAGTGAAACTGCAATTATCAAAAATCCAGTCGCTAGAAACTACGCTGTTGGGATTTTTAGCAACCGTTACAGCTACTAAAGGATTGTCTGGCATGTTGGCAACCATTTCAGGATTGGACAAATTGCCTTGAAATTTTGTTCTAACAAAGCGCACATTAGTTGCACTTTCAGCAAAAATTACACTTTTGTTCGCTCCATGGTCAAATGTAATGTCAGTCACCGAAATGTATTGAGCAGGCAACGCCCCATTACTTGTATAATCTATGTCGCTTTGTTGTTTAGAATCTGTAAACTTAGCTACATAAGGTTGAGCGCTGTCAATTTGTCTAATAATACTGCTGTTCATACCACAGCCTACAATTGATGCGAACGATGGAATTTTTAACATATCTCCAGACACGATGTACACACCGGCTGGAAAATAAAGAACTCTACGAACTTGAACATTTATCGTACGGCAATAGATTTGATCAAACGCCCGATTTATGGCATCGGTATCATCAGTAGTGCCATCACCTACAGCCCCAAATGACTTAACTGAAATGTAATTATTGTCAAGAATTGACTGTAATGATAAAACAGTGTCACTACCAGATGATCCAGTAATTGCAACATATCCAGCATTGTCTCCACGAAATGTATAAGGAAAACTATCTGCTGCACTTGTTAGGGAAGCGGGGGCCACTGCACCACCAGAAATTGTGCCAGTGCCACCTGTACCACCAGAAATTGTGCCAGTACCACCTGTACCACCAGTGCCACCTAACAAGCTACCGGGGGTTGTTAAAATTAGTGTATTGCCTAAATTAGGCGCGCCATCATTATAAGTGCCATTACCGATCCACAGTTGTTGAGTGTCAACACTCCACCCTAATTCGCCTTTAGCTAGTTGTGGTAGATCTTCGCTAAGTCCACTCCTAACTTGAATCCTACTAATAACATTTATGGCCATAGTTCACAAATTCCAATTATCAACTATTTATGTATTTGTAAATAGTACTGCTCTAATCGAGCCCACATGCGCTTTTCATATTCTGCCCACTCGGCACCTTCTAGTATGAATTCCTGATATTCATTAGCTGCTGAGCACATAAAGATTACACCTTTGCGTATACTAGTACCATATACTTCGTTATGAGCAGTAGCATACATCAGCAGTTGAACAAAATAATCGTCAATCCATTCACGTTTTTTAGGTTTGTTGGTTTGCTTGTGATCCATTATAGCTTCAGCCCCGTCGTGGACTCCAACTAAGTCTGTGGTTCCGGCATAGATTTGAGGAAAATGTAAGCCAACTTCTGTGCCCCAAAATTCATCGCAACGGCTGAGCCCTTGTTGAATTATGTTGTGCGCCATTTGATGACTTTGAATACTGTAGGGGTTAGAGCCCGGTTCTCCAGTAGATCCGGTTTTGATGTAGTTTTCTAACCACTTGTGCATTCTAGTTCCACGACCAGCTGCTTCTGTGGTAATTTCCTGCGCCTTTTGAGCACCTACACGGTTGCGCCAGTTCTGTAGTGCTTGTCGACTTTCTTCACTTTTGGTAGCGTCTAGTATTGTGGTAACTGAAGGTAGTCGTTCACCCCCAGCCAAATAATAGCGAACACCGTTAACTGTGGTTCGATCCAGTGGGGTATAATTGAATTTTTGAGTAATCATGTAAAAATCGCCTTGGAGCTACAATTTTAGCACAAAATTGACTTGTTATCAACCAGTTTGACTAAATGTCAACAGCTTGCTTGGCCATCGCTCCAACTATATCTGCGTCGTCTTTTTTCTTACCAGGGCCATTGTGACTATTGTCCGAGCCCAAGTCGTCATCTGATGTTAATTCAATATACTGACGATTAAAATTCTTAACTAAATTTTTTAATGACTTTTCTCGTTCAAATAGGTCAGCAAACGATTGGTAATCCAAGGTAAGCCCAACATTTTTAGCTAGATTCAAAAAACTTAAGGTGTTGATTTTGGGCTGCGCCTGCTGACTTTGATATCGAGATTTGATCAAATTCAACAGTGTCAACACACCCTGTACCGGGTGCTGACTGTCAGTAAATTCATACAGTAACATTATCTGCGGTCGCGCCCAAGTGGTTCGGTCCCACCAGTTTCAGCATCGGCAGCAGCAAAGTCATCACCGGCTGGTTCTTCACCAGCATCGGGCGCAGGTACTTCTCCGCCATCGGCTGCTGGTGCAGGCATGGCCATGTTTGTGTCAACTGCTTGCCCAGTCAAGGACAGTACGCTATTATCTAATTGATCACGTGCTGCACTCAACTGTGTCACTAGTTCATTAATAGTTTGACCCACTGCATTTTTATAAGCTTCAGACTGTTCCATGCCAATTTGGTCACGAATGGCCACAACCAATGCTGGCAGTTGTTCGTTGGCAATTTTGCCGGCCTGCTCAACCATTTTTTGAACACTGTCGGTAATATTTTTTGCGGCTAGGATTACCTCAGCTTCGCCCAACTCGCCCTCGATCAGTAAACGCTCACCAAGCCAAGTTTCGATACTTTCGCGCATCAACAGCATCTGGCAATAAGCAGGACTACGTTCGGCCAGGTGAATCTGATGAGATTGCTGAACTGTTTTAATTTTTGTTTCAATCAACCGCAGCATTTTTTGTGCTGTGGGCACAGTCATTGTAGGAATATCAAAACTATAATTATAGCGATTTTCCAACAATTGATTCAGCTTATTAAAACGTGGCCGATTAAACATGTCTTTAACTTCCATTTGTCTGTCCTGGTTTTATAATATATTTAGCTTGGTCAATATTTTTTCTCAGTTGTTCCAATTTAGCAATGTATTGATTTTCGTATTCTACAAGCCTAGCAACCGCAACATCTCGATCAAAGTCTTGAGTAGTTTGACGAATCCTGCGTTTTAATCGAAAAATTTTTTCATAAACTCGTTCAACTTCGTCATTGAGATTGCTTACTATTAATGCTTCATTAATGCGATTTGTTCCCATAAGGCAACAATAAATCACTGCCGTAGTTGAGTTTAAGAATTTATAAATTTTTCCAGTTGAATCTTCCACTGTAGCACTATCGGTTCGCACACGATAGTTTGAAATTTTATAAATTTCTTTGTCAAGTCGTTTAACGACTATGCCGTTGAGTTGGTGTGCGACTAGTTCTTTTTGAAAAAACTGCCAAACTCGATCTTGTAAAATTTGATGCATTGCAGACCCAAAATATGTAGTTATTTACAACAATTTGGGCAGGGTGAATTATTCAGTTTACTACAAACTTCCACAACAGGGTTAGTAGTATTGAAATCAGTGTGCCAATAATAGAAACGCCCCAGCCGATAATTTGTGTGTTGCGCTTTTCCTGCAGCTCAATAATGGCCTTTTTGATCTCACTAAATTTGTCTTCGACCTTGGATTCAATTACCTGCATCTTGCTATCTATTTTTTTCTCGATAGCGGAGACTCTTTGGTCTAGATTATCCAATTTGTCCTCCAAACTTTTATACCGTTCAGCACACAGTTCAACGTGTGCTTCAAGGTTTTTCTTTTCAATATCGGTGCTAGACATGTTGATTCCTTAATATCATAAGCTAATAGTAGTATTTATTTGACGGTTTCTACAGGTTCTATGTGTATATTTTTGTAGTCGCCCCAACAGTCAATTATTGGCTCGGTGATCGCTGCACGTTCGGTTAGACCCAAGATCATGGGAATACCATGACAGTCGTCAAACAGCAGTTGTAAATTGTCGCCATATATTTCCGTATATTCTACCCCAAATTGGAAACCCCAAGCCTGTGTGTTTTTAAAAATCTTACGAGAAAATTGGTTACAGTTTTTGATTATCTCTGGAGGGTGTTCTACATAAATCTGTGCTCGCATGGCCAACACCTGTTGTACGGTTTCCCAATTCCGCTGTTGATTACGTTTTAGTAACTGTGACTGGTAATTAGCGTCAGTTGGCTTGGGATGCCTTATTACCCCAGTTGCGGTAATGTCAAACAGCGTAAACACTTGATAATAGAACATAACTTATTTAACCAAAATATGCTATGTTTAAGAAATTTGGTCAAAGAAAAAGGGCGGAACAAGTCCACCCCTTCCCATCCCGAAACTATTAAGGTCTTATTATAGACCTGTGAAAGTACCAGCAGCAGCTAGTGTGCTAGAAGTTGTAACTGTAACGTTACCTACTGTTAGGCTAAGTGCAGCAACAACAGCATCTTTAAGAGCGCCGTAAGCACCAGTAGAAACTGTGCCAGCAGCAGCATTAAATGTTGGGCCATCAACGATCACTGTAATAGCACTGCCATTGCTCGCTTGACCACCAAGCCAAACAATACTACCAAACTGCTGAATTACACGAACTGCTTTTTCGTATCCACCGTCAGTGATTACACCATTGCTGACTGAACTAGCAGTAAAACCGTTTCCGGAGTCAACGATTTTGATAACTAGTGGTGTGTAACCATAAAATGCGCCAGCTGCGGCCTGGCCATTGAAACGACTTACTAATGCCATGATATTTTTCCTTTTTAAATATGTGCCGGAGCACTATAAGTATTTATACCAAAAGCTAATTTTTTGGTTTTAGGGCTAACAAATCTATAGTCTGCATATGTGCTCGCAAATACTGAGTCATTGTGGTCCAAAAGTTTTTCTGTGCTCCTGGACTGTAGTCTTGATAATACAAGCTGATACGGCGTAGCCCGCGCAGTGCTGCTGAATCAATTTTTAACACATTTTCAAATTCTGTAAACAGTTGATAGTCTTGTCTACTATCTCTACGATCTGCTGCAATGTCGCGCAACCAACGTTTGAACGCCAGTTCAGGAAACTGGCGGTCCCGTAACGCGCTAGCAGCCAGATTATAAAAATCTGTTGCTGAACTTTTAACACTGTCAAACTCGCTGTAACTCAATGTAGACTGTGCGTAGTTGGCGGCTGCTGATTCGTTTGCATGTCGTAGTGCGTTCAAATACAACATACCAACATAAAAGTAATTGGCCAGCTGCTGAGGTTTGAGCTTGGATATCGCTGTTTCATTACGAAACATCCGGCTTTCAACTAATTCTGTAATCAACTCCAACTTCATCTTGACCTTGCTCGATTTAAGCGACTAAATTCCAATCGGTCAATTAGTTTAACACGATTAAAGTCGTGTCCAACAACCACAAAGCCTTCTGGGGCCGTAACGCGGTACCCGTCATCGGTTCTAACAAAGTGTCCAATATGATCAATAGTGTTGAGTTTGGACAGTATGGCCATTTTTAACTCAACTAGCCGTTTGTATACAGCTAGTATGCCTAAGAAAGTATTCATGTTGTCAGCTACAAATTGTTCAGTAGCAGCCATTTGCTCACGACGTCGTGTTGCTGCTGCACTGGTTGGTCCCGACTTCATGTTGGCAATATCTTCTTCTTGCCTGCCTTTATAAAAATCAATAAATCCTTTTAGGAAATTATTTGGATTGGTGATATGCTCGCCCGAGTCAATGCTGCGATTGATATAGTCTTTGATATGCTTGGCAAATTCTGTATTGGACAGAACTTCATCTACTTTTACTGGACCAAGTTTGGTCAGTGTCTTTACAGCAGCTTCTAACTGACTTTCGATGCGTTGATTTTCTTCAGGAGTAAATGAAGCGATGCCAGTATAATCTCTGTAACTGTCGTCATCAAACCATACTTTGGCAGTATGTGTTAGGCCAGCAACAGCATTGCCTGCAACTGGATTCATGGTAGGCACTGTGTCGCCTTCATAACGTGTATGAAATGCCATGCCAATTTCGGCCGCAATAATTTTATTATACAGTGCTGACCCTACCGGCACAGCGTAAGTAATGGTGTTAGGAGTAAAAGTGATATACTCGCGTCCATCAATAGTCTCAGTGGCCAACATGCTGTCGGTGAACATGAGGTCACCTTTGATTACGCCCCGAATACCAAGGCTGGGCAAGTGTTTTAGTGCTACACGCAATTTATCGGCTAGCTCAGGTCTATCCCCGTACCAATTTTGTATGTCGCTTTCACGTTTGACAATTTTAGGTACTCGTCCTGACATACTGCGAGCAATAGCAACAAAGAACTTGCCGTCTTCGGGATCAGTACCACACACAATGGCAGGGCTGCCGTCCCATTTTTCCGACACGTTTTCAATTTGCCCACTGCCAGTAGCCAACATTTTTCTAACGCTGTCGATAAAGTCTAGTGCTTCTAGTGCACCCATGTACTTTTTACTGAACAATAAGTCTTCGACATAGGGCAGGCCAAATTCGGCGCCGCCAGCACCTTCCACAATCATCCACTGCGGGACGGGCTTTTTAGCGATTTCGTATAGTTTCATGTGGTTGCTGTTGTTAATGGTTTTCCGTCTGGCCCAAGTACTGTGCTAGACGATTTTGATCCTGCGGCTGCGGCTGCGGCTTTGGCCTTTTGATCGTTTAGGTATAATTTATTTAAAACTTGTATGTCTAATGGGCGAGTAAGTGGTTTACCATTATAACTCCACACCCCGGGATCTGTGCTACCACGGGCAGGAAATGTATAGGTATATGTGTTTCCATTATTGTCATCGACTGATGTTGTAGGACTATTGCTTTGCCTTTTAGGGAAAGCAACTCCAGTTTGTAATTCTGTTTCTGCCTCAGGGGGAGTTACTTGGTCATCAGCATGAGCTCGAATATTTAATGCGTAGATATAGTTTGCAACATCCTTACTTCTGGTCGATGCTAATGCAATATCAGGATACTTACTGGAAGCAACACCGTATTTTCTTTCAACATACTTGTCTAGTACTGGTTTAAGGGCCCCCATATCAGACAAATCTCTACCACCTTGTTGATACCCTTGACTAAACTGCTCCCAATCGTCCCGATATCTTTTTAATGTAACAGCGGTTCCGGCAGTTTTCTTAAAAGATGGCGATCCACCAACTTTTGCTGCTGTTGCATCGTAACCTGTTGCCATAGCTGACGCACCTTGATTATAAGCCGAAACCACTGCTCGGCCTGCACCTGCTGCTGCACCTGCAGCTTTGCCAATTTTGTCACCAACCCAGGATGCTGCGCCCTTGATCGCATCCCCTATACCCTCGTCAATAATTTCATTTACTTTCATGATTTTGATTCTTTATTTTTTTAAGACTGTTGCTCATTTTTGCAGCATTGCGACCACGTATGCTGTTTAAGAAACGCTTTTCTAGATCTTCGGCTACTTCAGCTGGATAGCTCTTGTGAATCATCTCCAGCAGGTTAATAGCACTGGTAATAATGTTATTAGCTCGTGACTCAATGATTGACTCGCGGTCAGTAGCCTTTCTAGCGGCTAAAACTGCGTCAAGTTCGTCTAAAATGGATCTAGAAACCAAGATAATCACCTTAAAAGATTATATTTTATTTATCGGCTCTCAGATTTTAATTTAGCTAGCATTTCATGAACTTGTGCTGAACTGGCTTCAGCTTTGACTCGCGGTGTTTCCGCAGTAACAGTACGCCGCACTGCTTCCCCAGGTTTAATTGTTGAAGTAGGCTTGAGATTTTTAAGTACACTATCAGCTGGACTTTCACGACTTAGCTGTGCTAGTTCACTTTCACTGAGATTAAAGATGCGTAGTGTTTCAATGTCATAGCCAAGATCAATCTTTTGCCCAACGCCACTGCTGCTGCGAGTTTTCATTGCTTGAATTTGATAACGTCCTTTTTCACGCATACTGCGACTGGTAAAGATACCAAACACATTGTCTGCTGTAAAGATCTTACTAATGCCGCCACTAATATGGCTGTGATTGAATTCCATTTCGTCAATTGCACCGCGATTCAACTGCGATCCAGTTACTACTACAGTACGCAGTTCTTCAGCCATGTTACGCAGTTCTTCACTAACGTATTTGTCTTTGATAAAAGTATTGGTTGGATCAACTTTGACACCAGCTGGCATCATCAAATCCAAGTAGTCAACAATCACAAAATCGGGCTTGAATCCTATCTGTATGCCTAGTTCACGTACATAACTTTTAAATGTGTTTACAGTACTCTGTGCCGGAAAATACTTGACTCTAAAATCTCCAGCTTTCTTACCAGCTAACTTGACTTTTAGTTCAACATCATCCAGTTCACGAAAAATATTTTTGTTAGCTACACCTGTAATCATACTGTCAGCACGTTGGCAACAGAGATTTTCACTTAGCTCTAACGTCAAATAAATTCCACTCAGTCCAGCCTGTACCCAGTTAATGGCCAAGTTCAGCATGATCAAACTCTTTCCCGATCCCGATCCACCACTGAAAATATTCAGCTCGCCTTTTTTCATTCCGCCATACAGTATTTGATCCAGCGTAGCCCAACCTGTGCTGATCTGCCCATTGTTTTGTTTCAGTGCCATTAACCGTTGTTTGGGATCAGCAAAGTAGTCAGTGCCCATGTCTTTGTTGAGGCTGATCTGTACAGCTTCTTTGATTAATCGTTCTACTGGTTCAAACTCGCCTTTTTCAATCATGTCGGCTGCAGAAAGAATCGCCCGCTCCAGTTCTTTTTGCTTGGTAAACTTTTCAAACTCATCCAAGAACCATTGGTCATGTTCTTCCCTAATGTCAGCTACCGGCTCCAGCTTTACATTGGTTACAGCAAATATCTGCCTGTTGTCGGGTAGTGCACTGTATTGGTCACTATGGTCCTTGATAAACTTGGCAGCTGATCTTAAACTGCGATCAAAGTTTTCAGGATTATAGATGTTTTGAATACGCACATAGTTCTCAGGATTACTCAGCATGAACTCTAGAAATAATCTCTGAACTTCGGTATTGAATTCTGTCATTTAAATTGCGATTGAAATTTTTTGGCACGCAAACGAATTCGCGTGGGGTTGTATTCTCGGTTAGCCAATATGTCTTTTACCACATACACTGGCCCGTAACGTATTACAGCTTCGTTTACATCTTTGCAATGAGCCAAATAGTCTGGAAAGCTCACAGCAAATTCATACTCCAACGCTGATTGAATTAGCCGATAGCCGGCTGCATCACCATCGGGTACAACTACAGTTTGTTTGTGCAAGTCATGTATCAATTGGGCCTGTGTACTACTTATCTCGTTGTGCATGACAGCTACACCATCTATGCTCATAGCATCAAACGGACCTTCGCACACAACAACCACGCGTCGATCATAGTTTTGACGATCCAAATTAAACACCAGGTTACCAGCGTCGGCCTGCATGTAATACTTAACTCGCTGTGTGGGCACAATGGATCTAGCAGTGTAACCCACCAACTGGTGCTGATAATAAAACGGTATGATCACACGATTGCTGAGGTCGGCTGTACGGTCATTTGCCCAATAAAACTTGTACCTTTCAATATCAATTTTTCTTTGTGAAAGATATTGTAATACCGCAGGATTGGTCGTGCCGCCGACTAGTTCTGCGCCGGGCGGCAGTGGATAGCGTTTTATGTCAACTGTGCGTCGTTCTAGTTCTTCTTGGATTACCGCGTCGTTGCGCTGATCCAAGCACCATAAATTAAGTGCTGCTATTACAGGTGCGTCAACACCTAACCAGCCTAGCCATTTTTTAAGTTTAAAACCCAGTAATTGCCCAGGACGCCAACCAGTACTGAATCCACAGTTAAAACAGTGAATGCCTAAACTGCCGTCAGCGTTGAATCGTACTCCGCCTCGACCTCGACGATCCGGGCTTTCCCCTCGGTAGCTGCAACAAACTGCATCGTGACTTAACCATTCGCCTGAACTTTTAAGTCTAGGTAGGTGGCTTCTAACAATTTGCTCGATACTTTGCATCAAGCAATTATACAGCAAATATTACAGAAAATCAACTCAAGTAGAGTATATTGCTTATGGTACCTGACGTGGTAGTGACTCGAACACGCACCCAAACATACGACCCAGTGTAGGTGTAGAGCATATTGGTGTTTGCGGCTACCGGGGCAACTGTAGCAAAAGTAAACCAACTGTTACTAGTACCGGGTTGTGGATCCAAACTGGCTTGAAATGTTACAGTACCAGTAAAGTTGCTGTAGTTGAACTGAAAAGTATGTTGTTGACTGTTACCAGCGGCATAGTTTGTAACGCCCAAGTTTGGCACTAATGTCGCAGCTGATGGAGTTGGTTGATGTATTAAAATTACTTCTAATTCGCCAACAACCGAGTAATTGTCGTCGGTATACAGCAACGGATCAAGTAATACAGATACGCCCTGTTCAAGCATTGGAGCAGCGGTGTCAATGCTGTAGTTATACAGTCCTGGTTCTAAATCATCAAGTATACTGTTTATAGTCAATACCGCACTGCTGACTTTGGACACCACTGTGCCCACTGGCACTGGGATGGTAACTGCAGTGGATTTTGCAGGACTGGTTTGATTTTTAAATATGTTGAATTGTACAGTGTAACCAGCAAAGTCAATGCTTTTTTGATCATTGTTTTTAAACAACAGTTTTATTTGATTGTTGGCGTGTTTATAGAGCTTTATTCTATTTGCGTACACAATGGGATACCTGGTTGTTGTTGATTCATTGGTGATTACTTGGCACTCTAGTAATATTGGATATAAATAGCAAGCAAGTGTTTGCATAGGATTTCTGTTATTACATATTTATGGCGCCTGAAGAAAGAAAAACCCTCCTGGACCAATGCCCGTTTTTGACTTTATTAACTTACGTTAACAGAGATTATCTAGGCATAATTCAAAATTGCGACGATGCAGTTATTTCATTTTATGACTTTGAATCAGTAGCTGCTGACCAAAGGCTACTGTTTTTAGAACTAGGTGAAACTTGGTGGTGGAGCAGCAATCGTCAAATACCCATTAACTTGTTTTTAAAAGCTGACTGGACAGTATTTAAACCCACACTTAAAACTCTCAATAGTAAAAATGTTGAAATCGTTCAAGGCCCATATGTGAGCCTTAAAGAAGTGTCATCGCAACGCAGCAAACGTCGCAGTGTGATACTAGTTCGCAAGATCTAGCAAATTCATGTGAACAGCAACAAGAGTCGCATAGCCATGAGCATGAGACTTTTTGAATCCATATGTGCCACCCTCAGACACTTGCCAAACTGTTTGAGCTACCCGTGCCCATGGTTGGCCTATTAAATGTCTCTTTGACGGCCTAATCACTGCCAAAAACATGGCCATACGTTCTATACTGTTGACAGGTTCGGGCATGCGACGCATAGTAGCATAATGATTGCCAATGTGAATCAGCTGACTAAAAAATTCGGTCTCGTTGAGTCTATGCCAAGGTGGAGGTCTTTCCATTAACCGAGTTAAATGGTCAGGATCACGTATTTGACGATACAGATTGACATTTAAAAAATCCAACTTGACATAACCCAATTGTTCAGCTGTTTGATATTCTATTGCAGCAGTCTCAGTAACGGAATTGCGAGGGATGTTGTTTACATATACACCACTCACATGTCGAGTCAGTCGCCCATCTCGCAGCATGGCTGCTGGTACGTGCTGAATGCAGGACAGTATTGCATCTCGATCCCCAAAATCTAAATCAATGTCCATTAAATATTTCCGTTATCACAAATGGTTTTTACAAATTCTACATCTTCAGGCAAGTTGCTGAAACGACTGATCCACCAATTGGGGTCAATAAAAGGAATCATCAATTGCATTTGTTCTTCATTAGCAGTAGACAAAAATTCTTGCCCAGTACGACTCTGGTATACTAACCATGGGCTAATACGTCCATTCACAATGTCGCTAACAATTTGATTGCCGCTGGCCGACACAAAATAACTGTTAAAATCATGCCCAGCATCATTGCCCCACCGCGACATGGTTTCAATACTGCGTTCAACTGCGCGGTCTGCCGGCTCGCGTTTGATATAGTTAACTAACCACGCCTCATAATGTTCTTCCCGTGTCCAATGATCAATTTTGATTTTGGACTGCAGTATATATTCACCAAATGCTTCTACATTAATACAACGCAGTTGAACTAAATAATTTCCAAATTTCACAAATGCGGTGTAGTAGGGGCTAGTTACAAACTCGTCATAGGTTAG
>Ga0164295_10001604_pt1 | contig 18815 bp, 14 predicted proteins | sample GEODES006metaG_FD_111798 | JGI IMG/M metagenome (GOLD analysis project Ga0164295, IMG submission 111798) | Oligotrophic lake water microbial communities from Sparkling Lake, Wisconsin, USA - GEODES006 metaG | ecosystem: Environmental > Aquatic > Freshwater > Lake | place: USA: Sparkling Lake... | reverse complement strand
TGGACGGCCCACCGTTTCGCGGTGTCCAATCATCTCAACCCAGCCGCGATCCTCAAGTTGCTTCAGGATCTGGGTGTTGATTGTGACGCCCCTGATGTCTTCCATATCGCCTCGGGTCACAGGCTGACGATAGGCAATGATGGCCAGAGTCTCCAAGACAGCACGGGTGTATTTAGGTGGCTTTTCAGGATGCAGTCTGTCGAGGAACTCACGCAACTCGGGCCGGCTTTGAAAGCGCCACCCCGTGGCCACATGGACGAGCTCCAACCCGCGGTTAGCCCATTCCAGCTGGAGCTCTTCTAAAATTTGCTTGACCGAGTCTGCGCCTAATGCATCGCCAAAAAGAACCCGTAAGTCTCTCACAGAGATCGGTTGCGATGCACAAAGTAAGGCGGTTTCAAGGACACGCTTGGCTTGCGCCGTATTCATGGTGTCGTTCTTCCGTGAAAAATACGCCTGAGGCGTGACCAACGGATGTGAAAATTCAATCGTGGCATTGACACTCAGGAGAACCCTCAGCGAATCACCGAGCCTGCAAAATGATGACCCTCAGTCGATCTATCAAGGTTGGCGATCATTTTCCATTGTAACTGAGTGCCCAAATTATTGCGGCTTTTTGCATATCTTCAGGCAGCGCGGCTCGAAAATCCAAGGGCACACCCGTCAAAGGATGCGCAAACGCCAAATGAAAGGCATGCAAGGCTTGCCTCTTCATGCCCGCACCTGGCCGTCCGCCGTAAACAGCATCGGCTACCAACGGGTAACCCAAGTGCGCCATATGCACCCGAATTTGGTGGGTTCGCCCCGTATGCAGAGTGCATTGGACCCAGCAACCCAGATCGGCCTGGTCCACAAGATCGAATGTTGTGGATGCAGTTTTACCCGCTTGACGAGAAAGATCGACGGCGGCCATTCGCAGGCGATTGGCAGGATCTCGGCCCACGGGCTGGTCCAATGTATGGCCAGCACCAAAACGCCAATGACCGGATGCGAAAGCCCAATATTGACGCTTCACTTCCCGTGCAGCAATTTTGTGCACCAACGCATCCATGCCTTGACGGGTTCTGGCTACGGCCATCAAACCGCTGGTATCTTTGTCCAATCTGTGAACAATACCGGCCCTGGGTAACAAGGCAGATTGTTTGTCCAAAGCCAAGATACCATTTAACAGCGTTCCACTCCAGTTGCCCGGTGCGGGATGCACAACAAGTCCAGCAGGTTTATTCACAATGAAAAGGTGCTCATCTTGATAAACCACATCGAGTGCCATCGCTTCAGGTTTGAAGGCTTGTGACTGAGGAGTCGCCCTCAGTTCAACAGACAATGCAGCACCCGCCTTGACTTTGGCTGAAGACTTTGTCACCGGCGAAGCAGCAAGTAAAACGGCACCTTGCTCAATCAGTTGCTGCAAGTAACTGCGGGAAAATTCCGGAACACAATGCGCCAATACACGGTCCAGTCGATCGCCATGGTGCTCGTTAGGAACCGTTAAATGGCGCCATTCAACTGAGGGGGATGGATCGCTGTCTCCGGCAAAATCATCCACAAGGCCTGGTGAATCATCCAATTCTATGGGGGTCGATATAATCAATTGGCTTGAGTTTCTACAAGGTTAAGTGATGCGCGTATTCAGATTATCGGTGGTCCCTGCGGGGTTGACAATTTTGGTCGCACTTGTGCTGACCGCATGCGCCTCTGCAACAAAAGACAATACAGCCACGTGGTCAACAGATAAACTTTACAACGAAGCCAAGGACGAAACCAAAGCGGGAGCATGGGACAAGGCCATTGCCTTATTTGATAAGTTGGAAGGCCGAGCCGCCGGAACCACCTTGTCACAACAAGCCCAACTTGAAAAAGCCTTTGCCCAGTACAAGACCGGTGACAAAATTCAGGCTGTGGCTACTTTGGACCGCTTCCTGAAGCTCCACCCTGCCAGCCCGGCAATCGATTACGCTTTGTATCTGAAAGGACTGGTCAACTTCAATGACAACCTAGGTCTGTTTTCATTCATCACAAGGCAGGATCTTTCTGAGCGAGATCAAAAAGCGGCGAAAGACTCCTATGAAGCCTTTCGTGAATTGGTCGCACGCTTTCCAGAATCCAAATACACGTCAGATGCGCGGCAACGCATGACCTATATTGTCAATTCGCTGGCCTCCTACGAAGTCCATGTGGCACGCTATTACTTCAGCCGTGGCGCTTATGTTGCCGCTATCAACCGCGCTCAAGTGGCCATTTCTGATTTTCAAGGTGTGCCTGCTGTCGAAGAGGCATTGGACATTTTGATTCAATCCTATGATGCTTTGGGCATGATCGATTTGCGAAATGACAGCCGACGAGTTCTAGAGAAAAGTTTTCCTCAGTCCGTGCTGCTGGGCAAAGACCGTGCTGAAGCTAAAGCCTGGTGGAAGTTATGGTAAGCAGCTTCAAGGCTATTTCAAACTCTTCCGGGCTATGCAAAACCCGCATGGCCGGCAAACTGGCCAGCAATCTTTTGCCATAACCCATGGTGGCCAAGCGAGGGTCGCAAACGACCAAGAGGCCCTGATCGGATTCACTGCGGATCAATCTGCCTGCGCCCTGCTTCAAAGCGACGGCCGCCTCAGGCAATGAGTACTCTGCAAAAGCGCTACGGCCGCCCCGCTCAAGACGAGCGGACCGCGCCTCGACCAAGGGGTCATTGGGTGGAGGAAATGGCAGCTTGTCTATGACGACCAATTGAAGCGACTCCCCAGGGACATCAAAACCTTCCCAAAAAGAAGCCGAGGCCACCAAAATGCAACCGAGTTGCCCGTCCTGATCACCTTGCCTGAAACGCTCCATCAAACGTCTTTTTGGACCCTGCCCTTGAACCAGCACTTCAACTTGTCCGGCAAGACTGGCATCTTCGGAAAGGAACTGCCCGATGTTTCGCATTGCCGCCAAGGTGGTGGTTAACACCAGGGTGCGCCCTCCCAGTTTCAGCGCGGCAGCACCGACCAAGTCCGCCACGCAGCGGGTGTGCGTGGCGTCGTTCGGTCGAGGCATTTGGCGAGGCACGTAAACCCCCGCTTGACCCGCATAGTCAAATGGGCTGGACACCTGAAGCAAACGCGCTTGCATCAATCCGCATGGCTCAGTGAACCATTTCATTTGTGGGTCATCACCCAATGTGGCGGAAGTAAACACGAATGCTTTGCGATAAGCACTGGGTGCAGAAGGCGCATTGTCAAAAGCTTGTTCAATGCTGTTGGCATCCTCAACAGTTTTCCTTCCTAGTAATTGAGTTTGAACAGCATCCGCAATGTCCAATGGCGACTCAACCAAGCGCAGTTGAATGCCGACTTCAAGCCAGCGAACCGACTCTTCTGGACAGGGCTTTTCAAAGCGTCGAATAATGTGAAGTACCGATGAAAACCGCTCATACAGTCTGACAAAATCAGGCGCCAATTCAGCCACTGTTTCGATTGACTTCATGCATGCATTGCAAGCGGATTGAACGTCCGCCAGTCCTTGCTCCCACTGCTGGGCGTTGAGACCTGAGGGCTCAAGGTCTGTCCAACGCAAACGGCTTGCGGCTCTGAATTCGGACGCAGTCAATCGCAAATCGCGTGCAGATTTTTCAAGAACACTGACCAAGGCAGACCAATCTGCCAGGCCCCTGGCCAGTTGCAAACCTGCACCTAACAGATCTCGCCCCAGATCGATCAATTGGCCCGTACTCAATTGCTGGCCTAAAAAATTAACCCCAATTTCATTGAGTTGATGCGCCTCATCAAACACGGTCACGCGCACTGTTGGCAACAACTCGGCCATGCCGGACTCACGCACATTCAGGTCGGCAAAAAATAAATGGTGATTGATGACAACCACATCAGCTGCCATGGCCTCTTTGCGCGCCAGATTCACATGGCATGCACGAAACTTCGGACACTGAGAGCCCAAGCAATTGTCGCGTGTTGAAGTCACCAATGGTATGACTGGTGAGCGATCATCAAGCCCCGTTAATTCAGACAAATCTCCTGTCAAGGTGGCATGCGACCAAGTTTCGATTTTGGCCAAAGCATGGGCATAAACTCGATCTGTCGATTCATGGCCTTGCCGAGATTGTTCCAACCTTTGAAGGCACAAATAACTGCCTCGTCCCTTGAGCAAAGCCACCTTAACTGGCAAGCCAAGGGCTTGCGCTAACTTGGGAATATCGCGTGAAAAAAGTTGATCCTGCAAGGCTTTCGTGGCGGTGGACACTAAGGCTCGCTCCCCACTCAATAAAACAGGTACCAGATAGGCGTATGTTTTGCCGACACCCGTACCAGCCTCTACGACCAATTCCCCACCCAATTGGACAACTTCAGCGATCGCCAGCGCCATGGTCGTTTGTCCCTCACGCGGGTGGAACCCGGCCGAACTCGCGGCCAGTGCACCCTGCGCCCCAAAGGTATGCGCCACTGCTGCACTCAGAGCACTCAAGGTACTCAAGCAGGCTCCTTCGGTAAGAGAATTTGATGCAATTGCGCAATGCGATCGCGTAAGATCAATTTTTGTTTTTTCAAACGCCTCATCTGTAGATCGTCAGTCGTCGGGCGCGCATTCAGTTGATCAATCAATGCATTCAGCTCGGCATGGTCTATTTGCAGCGCGATTAACAGTCTCTGTGGAGATCGCAAATCAAGGTTGACTGTCATTGGTCATTTCCAGCGCTTGCTTTTTTGCATCCAGTCGATCGAGTCGATCGGCAACAGCTTGGGCCCTTTTTTCAGCACGCACAGCATGTTCTTGCCGATCAATTGGCTCCATTGCGCGACGACGCTCCTGACGCGCAGCCTGCAGACAATCGTTCACCATGAAAAGTTGCCAGCATTGCTTGGCGGAATGGTCAAACCGCTGAATGATAGCGATTCTATTGTCTTGCAAAACTTGCAGTTTTTGTTCATGTGTCAGGGCGCCCGTGGCTTGCGATACACGTGAAGAAAGTACACACATAAGCACCACAATCAACACTGTATAACGAGAACAAATCATGTGATGTTCGTGTCCACTGTTCTGTGTTCTAAAGCCAAGAATTCGGCCGATTGCATTTCCTTCAAACGCGAAACCGTCCGCGGAAATTCATGAGCCAATGGGCCGGCAACATAAAGCTCCTGCGGTGGCGTCTGGGCTGAGATAATCAATTTCACACGGCGGTCGTACAGCACATCGATCAGCCATGTAAAACGACGCGCCTCAGAGGCCAAGCGCGCAGGCATGCTGGGAACGTGGCTCAGGAAAAGGGTATGGAACTGAGATGCAATTTCGAGGTAATCATTTTGCGATCTTGCCCCTCCGCACAAAGTCTTGAAATCGAACCAGACCACGCCCCCAGAACGACGCTTTGCATGAATCTCCCGGGCCTCAATGTGCAAAATAGGCTCTTCATCTTGGCCACTGGCAAGCCGATCAAAAGCTTGCGTCAATTCCAAGTCCGCCTCAGCACTCAAAGGGGTATGGTAGAGACGCAGCATTTCCAATGTGCGTTGCCGGTAGTCGACGCCATTGTCAACATTGACCACATCCATGCGATCATTTAACAAATCGATTGCTGGGATGATCCGGTCACGGTGCATGCCACCAGGGTACAGCCCATCGGGCTTGAAGTTGGATGTCGTGACGAAACCCACACCGTGATCAAATAGGGAAACCAGTAAGCGATGCAAAATCATGGCATCGGTGATATCAGCGACATGAAATTCATCAAAACAAATCAGTCTATAACGCTCGGCCATGCGCTTGCCAAGCAAGTCCAAGGGATTGACAGTGCCTTGCATCAAGGCGAGTTCCCTGTGGACTTCGCGCATGAACTCATGGAAGTGAAGCCGTGTTTTTTTGGCAATAGGCACTGCATTGAAAAAGCAGTCCATTAAAAAACTTTTACCTCGCCCCACCCCGCCGTACATGTAAACACCTTTGGGAATGGCAGGGCGATTAATTAGTTTTTTTAAAGGATTGGACCGCTTGGACTTGTACGCGGCCCATGCATCAGCGCAGTGTTGAAGGACCTCAACAGCCTGCATTTGCGCTGGGTCACTTTGGTAACCCCGAACTTCAAGCTCGTTTTGATAATTTTTAAGGACTGACATACTGAAGGTATTGTCTCTGATATTCCTCATAGAAAAGCTCACTGATCACAGCGGGCTTTCGGTGCGCAAGGGCATGCCGCACTTAAAAATTCAGCGTCCGCTTGTCAACTGCCAATGCGGCTTCTTTCATGGCTTCAGACAAAGAAGGATGCGCGTGACAGATTCGCGCAATGTCTTCGGAAGACGCTTTGAACTCCATTGCCACCACGGCTTCAGCGATCAACTCAGAGGCCATGGGGCCCACAATATGAACGCCCAAAATTTCGTCAGTCGTGGCATCTGCCAAGAATTTCACCATCCCCGTGGTATCGCCCAAAGCGCGTGCACGGCCGTTCGCTAGGAACGGAAACGTGCCCGCTTTGTAGGCCACACCGTCGGCTTTGAGTTGCTGCTCAGTGCGGCCCACCCAAGCGATTTCGGGGCTGGTGTAAATAACCCAAGGAATGGTGTTGAAGTTGACATGCCCGTGTTGGCCTGCAATGCGCTCGGCCACAGCAACACCCTCTTCTTCGGCTTTGTGTGCGAGCATCGGGCCTCGCACCACGTCGCCCACCGCCCACACGCCAGCCACGTTGGTTTTGCAATCATCATCAACCACAATGGCACCGCGCTCGTCGAGTTGCAGGCCAATGGCTTCGGGGTTCAAACCGATCGTGTTGGCCACGCGGCCAATTGAGATGATCAGTTTGTCTGCATCTAAAACCACCGCTTCGCCTTTGGCGTTGGTGTAGTTGACGGTGACGCCCTTCTTACCGTTGACGATTGCACCGACTTTCACGCAGAGTTCAATCTTCAAACCTTGCTTGTCAAAGGCTTTCTTTGCTTCTTTGGCGATTTGCTGGTCCACAGCACCCAGGAAGGCGGGCAGGCCTTCGAGGATCGTCACGTCTGCGCCCAAACGCCGCCAGACTGAGCCCATTTCCAAACCGATCACGCCGGAGCCGATCAGGGTCAGCTTCTTGGGCACAGCGCCTAAGCGCAACGCGCCGTCGTTGGACAACACGTTGATTTCGTCAAACGGGGTGCCAGGCAACACACGGGCGTTTGAACCTGTGGCAATGACAATGTGCTTGCCGATGATCACTTCTTGTGCCTTGCCCGCCACGTTGATTTCATGGCCCGTTTCGGTAGTTTTGGCAAACGAGCCTCGACCGTGGAAGAAGGTGACCTTGTTTTTCTTCAACAGGTACAAGATGCCGTCGTTGTTTTGCTTCACCACGGTATCCTTGCGGGCCAGCATCTTGGCCACATCCATCTTGACATCCTTGACGCTGATGCCATGGTCTGCAAAGTGGTGGTTGGCATGGTCAAAGTGTTCGCTAGACTGCAGCAAAGCCTTGGACGGGATGCAACCCACGTTGGTACAGGTGCCGCCGGGCGCTGGGCCACCGGCGGCATTTTTCCACTCGTCGATACAGGCGACTTGGAAACCGAGTTGTGCCGCGCGAATGGCTGCGATGTAGCCACCGGGGCCACCACCAATGACGACAACGTCGAATTGTTTGCTCATATTTTTTCGATCAGTTTTAAATGTCGAACAGCAGGCGGGCTGGATCTTCCAGGGACTCTTTAATGGCGACCAAGCCCAATACAGCTTCGCGACCGTCAATGATGCGGTGGTCATATGACATGGCAAAGTAGTTCATGGGTCGAACCACGACTTGGCCGTTTTCCACCATGGCACGGTCTTTGGTCGCATGCACGCCCAAAATCGCCGACTGGGGTGGATTGATGATGGGTGTCGACATCATGGAGCCGAAGGTGCCGCCATTCGAGATAGAAAAGGTGCCGCCGGTCATCTCTTCCATGCCAAGCTTTCCGTCACGTGCTTTGACCCCGAATTCGGCAATCTTCTTTTCAATATCCGCAAAGCTCATTTGGTCGGCGTTGCGCAAAATAGGCACGACCAAACCGCGTGGCGAACCCACCGCGATACCGATGTCGAAGTAGCCGTGGTAGACGATGTCGTTGCCATCAACCGAAGCATTCAGCACGGGAAATTTCTTCAGCGCATGCACAGCCGCCTTGACGAAGAAGCTCATAAAGCCCAATTTACAACCGTGCTCTTTTTCGAAACGCTCTTGCATGCGCTTGCGCATTTCCATGACAGGCGCCATGTTGATTTCGTTGAAGGTAGTCAAAATGGCGTTGGTCGATTGCGATTGAAGCAAACGCTCGGCCACACGGGCACGCAAACGCGTCATGGGCACACGCTGCTCTGGACGCTCACCCATGAACACGGCACGCGTGGCCACCTGGGGCAAGGACTTGGTCGGCGCGCCAGTTGGGATCACAGCGGCTGAAGATTGAAGGCCTCCGGCCATGGCAGAAGCACCAGAAACACCGCCTTGTATGGCGCTGAGTACATCGCCTTTGGTGACGCGGCCGTCTTTGCCCGTGCCAGCCACGGAACCGGTGGCCAAATGGTTGTCGGCCATCAGCTTGGAGGCGGCGGGCATGACCACGCCGGCTTGGCTGTTAGAGGCAACTGCTGCGGCAGCAGGTGCAGGGGTAGCGGCTGCTGCTGCGGGGGCCGAAGCACTCACTTTGCCGTCTGTATCGATGCGGGCAATGATCTGTTCGGCAGCCACCGTGCCACCATCGGCCACCAGAATTTCGCACAACACACCAGCCGCAGGTGCGGGTACTTCCAGCACAACTTTATCGGTTTCGATATCGATCAAAATTTCGTCAGCAGCAACAGTCTCACCCACTTTCTTTTTCCACTGCAGCATGGTGGCTTCAGCCACGGATTCGGACAGCTGCGGGACTTTAATTTCTACGATAGCCATAACAATTCTTTCTGTATTTCTGTGTTCGATTCAACGACTTATTTGGTCAGCACGAAGCCCTTGATCTTGCCAAAAGCGCCTTCTACCAGCAATTTTTGCTGTTCTTGGTGCAGGTGCGAATAACCCACGGCCGGCGAAGCGGATGCAGCCCGACCGGAGTAACCGAGCTTTTGGCTGGGCAGCATGTTTTCGTGGATGTAGTGCTGAACGAAAAACCAAGCGCCTTGGTTTTGGGGTTCGTCTTGCGTCCACACCAACTCAGTGGCGTTCGGGTATTTTTTCAGTTCAGTCGCGAATGCTTTGTGCGGGAAGGGATAGAGTTGTTCTGCGCGCAAAATAGCCACGTCATCGGCACCCAACTCCTCGCGCTTTTTGACCAAGTCGTAGTAAACCTTGCCTGAGCAAACCAAAATCCGTTTGACCTTGTCAGCCTTCAGCGCTTTGTTTTCAGGAATGATGGTTTGGAATGAACCTTTGGTGAATTCAGAGACAGGCGAAGTCGCGTCTTTGTTACGCAACAGCGACTTTGGTGTGAAGATGATCAAAGGCTTTCGCAAGTCGCGCACCATTTGACGGCGCAACACATGGAAGATCTGGCTGGCTGTGGTGGGCTGAACGATCTGCATGTTGGTATCAGCTGCCAATTGCATGAAGCGCTCGAGACGAGCAGAACTGTGTTCAGGGCCTTGGCCTTCATAGCCATGCGGCAACATCAAGGTCAAGCCATTGACGCGGCCCCATTTGACTTCACCCGAGGCGATGAACTGATCGATCACCACTTGGGCGCCATTGGCAAAGTCGCCGAACTGAGCTTCCCAAATAACCATGGTGTTGGGATCGTTGGAGGCATAGCCGTACTCAAAACCGAGCACCGCTTCTTCAGACAAGATCGAATCGATGACGGTAAAGGGCGCTTGGTTCTCCGCCACGTTTTGCAAAGCAACGTAGGTGCCGATGTCCCACTTTTCACGTTTTTGATCGTGAATTACAGCATGGCGATGCGTGAACGTGCCACGACCGGAATCTTCGCCCGACAGTCTCACGGGGTAGCCACTGGCGACCAGCGAAGCAAACGCCATGTGTTCGCCCATGCCCCAGTCGACGGGAATTTCGCCACGACCCATGGCGGCGCGGTCGTCATACACTTTTTTGACCAATTGGTGCGGCGTCACAGAATCGGGAATGGTTGTGATTTTGGTTGCCAAACGCTTCCACTCCGTCAGGGGAATGGCCGTATCGCCAGCATCTGTCCACTTTTTGCCCATAAAGGGGGACCAGTCCACAGTGAACTTGGTCTTGAAGTTGGTCAAAATAGGATCGTCAGTGTGCTTACCCGCCTCCAAGGCCGCACGGTAGGCTTTAACCATATCGTCACCTAAAGTCTCACCCAAACCTTGTGCGTTCAACTTGTCTGCGAACAACTTGCGTGTGCCGGGGTGGGCTGCAATCTTCTTGTACATCAGCGGCTGGGTCAGAGCAGGAGTATCTTGCTCGTTGTGACCGAGTTTGCGGAAACACACAATGTCGAGCACGACATCTTTGCGGAAAGTCATGCGGTATTCGAGTGCCATTTGAGTGGCCAAAACCACAGCTTCTGGATCGTCACCATTGACATGCAACACAGGAGCCTCAACCATCTTAACGATGTCCGTGCAAAACACGCTCGAGCGCATATCACGGGGGTCTGAGGTTGTGAAACCAATTTGGTTGTTCACGATGATATGAACCGTGCCGCCAGTGGCATACCCCCGCGTTTGGGCCAACGCCAATGTTTCCTGATTCACTCCTTGGCCGCCAAAAGCAGCATCACCATGCACCAAAACAGGCAATACTTGGCTGCCCGTCGGGTCGGCACGGCGGTCCATACGGGCTCGCACAGAGCCTTCCACCACCGGATTGACGATTTCCAAGTGCGAAGGGTTGAATGCCAAAGACAAGTGCACGGGGCCGCCAGCTGTCGACACGTCCGAGCTGAAACCTTGGTGGTATTTCACGTCGCCAGCAGTCAACTCTTCAGGCGCAGTGTGGTCAAACTCCGCAAACAGATCAGCAGGCAACTTGCGCATGGTGTTGACCAAAACGTTCAAACGACCACGGTGCGCCATACCGATCACCACCTCCTGGATGCCTGCGAGGCCGGCAGAAAGGATAAGTTCGTCCATGGCCGCAATGAAACTCTCACCGCCCTCTAATGAGAATCGCTTTTGTCCTACATATTTGGTGTGAAGATAGCGCTCGAGGCCTTCTGCGGCAGTTAATCGCTCAAGAATAGTCTTCTTCTTATCGGCATTGAAATTGGGTTTGCTGCGAATGCTTTCCAGTTTCTCTTGCCACCAACGCTTTTCGCCTTGGTCAGTTGCATACATGTACTCAGCACCCAGAGTACCGCAATAAGTTTCACGCAATGCATTGAGCAGTTCGCGCAAAGACATGTTTTTTTTGCCGAAAAACGTGTTGCTTGTGTCAAAAACCGTTTCTTGATCCGCGTCAGTAAAGCCATAGAATGAAGGCTCTAAGTCAGGAATGCCAGGGCGTTCGGTGCGTTTCAACGGATCCAGGTCAGCCCAGCGCTGACCGACATTCCTGTAAGCTGCAATCAACTGTTGTACCGCAGTGCGCTTGCGACCCATTTCTACATTTTCGCTGGCCATAACGACTTTGGTACCACCGGATTTGGCACGCTCTGCAAAGGCATTGATCACGGGTAAATGGGGTACATCTTTGGCGTTGGAGCCATCGACAGCAGGTACATGCTGCAAAGCGTCAAAATATTCGCGCCAAGAATCAGGAACACTGCCTGGATTGGCCAGATAGTTTTCGTACATCTCTTCGACATACGGGGCATTGCCGCCGAACAAATACGTGTTGCCTTGGTAGGCAGCATAGACGGAATTAGTCTCGCTCATTTTTCGCTGACCTTCGTTTCCCTGAAGGAAACATTAGTTGGTTGATATGTACCTTCCGCGACACGGCTGGACCGGTTGGCGGATGCGACTGTGGCATGGGAAGGGCCGAAGTAACCGAGGCATTGTGCCATGGGATCGCCAAGTTAAAACTTACAGATTCATAAAATCAATTCGTATGAAAGGACAATCTTGAACCCGAGTGTCCTTAAGTTAACTTTTGATCAGCTCAGCAATCTGCTGCAATGCAGTCGGGTCGTCCATGGTCGTCAAGTCACCTGGGTCGCGGCTTTCGGCTACAGCTTGTATGGCACGGCGCAGCATTTTACCGCTGCGGGTCTTGGGCAATGCTGTAACAAAAAACACGCGAGATGGGCGGGCAACGGCACCCAACTGGGAGTCCACCACCTTCATGACCTCCCCCTCCAACTTCAAGCGTGCCGCCAATTCAGTCAGGCCTGAGCTGTCTTTGGCAATGGCAAAGGCCATGGCAACCTGCCCTTTGAGCTGATCAGCGACGCCAACCACTGCGACTTCGGCAATGTTGGGATGACTTGAAATACTTTCTTCTATTTCGCGTGTACCCAAGCGGTGGCCAGCGACGTTGATGACATCATCAGTGCGACCCAAAATGAAATAATAACCCTCTTCGTCACGCACAGCCCAGTCAAATGTGCTGTAAACCAATTTTCCAGGAACCGTCTTCCAATAGGTTTTCACGAAGCGTTCGTCATCGCCCCATATGGTTTGTAGATTCCCCGGGGGAAGTGGGCCCTCAATGGTCAACACCCCCTTCTGATTCGCACCAAGCAGTTCTTCCCCAGTCTGGTCGTCGACCAGTTTCACGCTGTAGCCATAAATGGCTTTGCCTGGTGAACCGAACTTACTGGGTGCTTTTTCCACGCCATTGCAGATGCTCAAAATGGGCCAGCCCGTTTCTGTTTGCCAATAGTTATCAATGATGGCCTTGCCGTTCAGGCCCTCGGAAATCCATTTGGCCGTAGGCTCGTCCAGGGGCTCACCGGCCAGGAATAATGCTTGAAGGCTCGACAGGTCGTATTTGGACAGCCAGGCGGGATCTTGTTTTTTCAGCACACGAATGGCCGTTGGGGCGCTGAACATGACATTAACTTTGTATTTTTCGACCAAGCGCCACCAAGTCCCGCCGTCCGGCCGGATGGGCAAGCCTTCGTAGAGAATGGTGGCCATGCCGCCGATCAAGGGGCCATAAATGATGTAACTGTGACCCACCACCCAACCAATATCGCTGGTACAAAAAAACGTACCGCCGGGTTGACCCTCAAAAATGTACGGCATGCTGGCCGCCAAGGCCACGGCATACCCGCCCGTGTCACGCTGAACGCCTTTGGGCTTGCCGGTTGTGCCTGATGTATAAAGTGTGTAGCTGGGGTGGGTAGATTCGACCCATTCACAAGGCACCACAGCATCCATGTGTTTAAGGCGCTCGATGTCGTAATCAAGATCGCGACCTAGAACAGGTACGAACTCAGCCAGTTTACGGTTCACCATGATCACGTTTGTCGGCTTGTGGGCCGAGAGCTCGATCGCTTGATCCAGCAAGGGCTTGTAGGGCACGCATTTGCCTCCACGCAAACCCGCGTCTGCGCTGATGATGACCTTTGGGCTTGCATCTTCGATGCGTGAAGCCAAGGAGTGAGAGGCAAAGCCTCCGAAAACAACGGAATGAATGGCGCCTAAGCGGACGCAAGCCAACATGGCGAAAGCCGCCTCAGCGACCATCGGCATGTAAATCAATACACGATCACCTTTGACCACACCCAGATCACGCAAGATGGCCGCCATGCGCTGCACTTCAGCGTGCAGATCTCGGTAGGTGTAGGTTTTTTCCTGGTCAGTTTCAGTCGACACAAAGATCAAAGCGGCCTGATCGGCACGGTCTTTGAGGTGCCGATCCACTGCGTTGTGACACAAATTGGTCTCGCCGCCCACAAACCATTTGGCAAAAGGCGGATTGCTGTAATCGCAGACCTCCTTTGGCGCCACATTCCAGTCCACCAACTTGGCTTGCTCGGCCCAAAAAGCGTCGCGGTCATTGACCGAGAGCGAGTGAAAGTCAGCAAAACGGGCCATGCGTGTCTCCTTAAAATATGATTCATATCGGTGCGCCATGGCCTGACCTGCATTCAAGCCTTCTGAATTCATAATTATTCATGAAGGACTTGCTAGAAACTGACTTTTCAAATCGAGAATCTATTCAGAAGACCACAGTTGCCTGACTTGCAAGCACTGAAAATGGGAGGATCAGAGGCTTACTTGATCAGGCTTTGCCAGTATTTAAACTCAGGATGTTCCGCGCTGCGAAGCCATTCAAAGCCTACCATTTCTGTGGTGACTAATTCGGCACCAGCACCGGCCAAGCGGTCAAACGCGGCGTCGCGGTTGCGTTCAGTTCGCGAAGTGCAGGCATCGGTCACCACCCACACATCAAACTCATCTTCCAGCAGGTCCAAGGCCGTTTGCAGTAAACACACATGGGCCTCGCAACCGGCAATCACAATCATGCTCCGCTCTTGGCTGGCGCTTTGACTCTTTTGCAAATGGCGCGGCAAACTGCGCGCATTGCCTTTTGGCGCCTCAGGCTCAGGCTTGAGCCATTCGCCCAAGCCTTCCTCCATGGCACTGAACTGCATCTTCACTAAAACTTGTCGGCAATGCGCACCGATCTCTGGTGACAACTCACCCAAGCCAGAAGGGTTTTGTGCGGTTCCCCAGACCGGCACGGCCAAACGATTGGCCAATTGCCCCAGCACGGCGGCGTTGGCCCATGTCTTTGGTCCATCCAACATAGCAGGCAGCAAACGGTCTTGGTAATCCACCAACACCAGCTGAGATTCAGACATTTCCAAAAGCATTTAATGGTCCAATCAGGGCAAGATACAACATTGTCGCAGGCTTGATGATGACTTGTTGGCGATAACTTTAAAATCAAAAAAATTTAATTAAATCATTATGATGCATCAATTAATTAAGACATTACTTTAAGTAATTTGACGTCAGAGTTTAATCAGGTTATGATTGAGAAATATGCGATTTTTATTCTTACTGATGATTTGGGCCAGTTTTTCCGTGTGGTCTGCGCCCAGCGACGACGAACTGGACCGTCAGGCCTTGGAGAAAGGCTTGGCTGCCCATCTGAGCGATCAATTCACACAATCGCGCCAGTCCATGAGCGGCAAAGCCTCCGATTTGGTGGTGAAGGCCATGGGCTTCTTGGGCGTGCCTTACCGCCGTGGAGGCGCAAATGAGAATACCGGTTTCGATTGCAGCGGCTTTGTGCGGTACTTGTACGAGCAATCCATTGGTCTGGTGCTGCCACGTCGCGCCGACGACCAGGCAAAAGCCACTCAGTCCATCGATCGCAACGAACTCAAACCCGGCGACTTGGTGTTTTTCAACACCATGCGACGCACGTTCAGCCATGTGGGTATTTACCTGGGCGATGGTCAATTCATCCATTCACCGCATACCGGCTCCACGGTGCGGGTGGACGATATGCGGGAAGCCTACTGGCACAAGCGGTTCACCGGTGCGAGGCGTGTCGAGCGCGTCGAATCCGAGACACAACGCTGAACAAACGAGTCTTCATACGAGAGTTAAGTTCAGGTATGACACCTTCGGTCATATGGTCACACCCCCATCGACAACCAAGCTCTGACCTGTCATAAACGATCCTGCCGCTGAGGCCAGAAACACCGCCGCGCCTGCGATCTCGTCCGGCTCACCAATGCGGCGCAATGGAGTGGTGACTGTGCGCTTCGCCAGCATGTCCTCGTCTTCCCACAGCGCGCGGGCAAAGTCGGTTTTGATCAAGCCCGGCGCGATGCAATTGACCCGTATGTTATGCGGCCCATATTCCACCGCCAAATTGCGCGCCATTTGCATATCTGCCGCCTTGCTGATGCAGTAAGCACCGATCACCGACGAACCGCGCAAGCCTCCAATCGAAGAGACAATGATAATTGAGCCTTCTTTTCGCTCTACCATCTGCGGCGCGGCCATGGTGATCAACCAATGGTTGGCGATGATGTTGTTGTCCAAGATTTTGCGAAACTGGGCGTCGGCAATCCCGGCTTGCGGCCCGTAATAAGGATTGCTTGCGGCATTGCACACCAGCACATCCACGCGGCCCCAATGCGCCAGGGTCTGATCCACCAGGTTTTGCAAATCCTCTTTTGACGAGATGTTGGCGGGTACCGCAATCGCGCTGTCCGCACCATATTGCGTCTGAATTGCCTTGCAGACCTCTTCACAAGCTTCTTTTTTGCGCGATGAAATCACCACCTTAGCGCCGTGCTGGGCCATGCGCTCAGCAATTGAGCGGCCAATACCGCGAGATGAGCCGGTGATCACGGCCACTTTGCCGCTGAGGTCAAACAAATTCATGGAGGGTCTCCTTCAGTCAATCACTTGAACAACCGCGTTCAAGTCCTTTTGTAATTTCACCCGAAAATAAGAGGGCTGACTGTCACCCCGGGCATAGGGCTTGACACGAGCAGATGCCCTTCACGGGTCTGACCACGCCCAAGCTCGGCAGTGGTATGGTCTGGGCCATGAAAACAGAAATTGACCATTTGGTGGTGGTGGCCGCCGATTTGGAAGCCGGAGTTCACTGGTGCGAAGCCACCCTGGGCATCACGCCTGGGCCAGGCGGCGAACACGAGTTGTACGGCACCCACAACCGCTTATTCAAAATTGCCACACCCGAGAACCCGTTGGCCTACCTGGAAATCATTGCCATCAACCCGCACGCGGTACGCCCCAAAAAGAAACAGCCCACGCGCTGGTTTGACATGGACGATGAGAAGCTGCGCGCAGAAGTGGCCCCAGAACCTCGCATCGTGCACTTTGTGGCCAGCACGCCCGATTTGTTAGCCGCCCGCATGGCGCTGCGCATGGTCGGGATCGACCGGGGGCCGGCCGTGCACGCCAGCCGCCGCACGTCCAAGGGTGTTTTGAATTGGCAAATTTCTGTGCGTGCCGATGGACAACGGCTGTTCAATGGCGCCCTGCCCAGCCTGATTCAGTGGGGCAAACCCGTGGCCACTGACCCAATGCGCCTGCACCCGCGGAACAGCCTGCCCCGCTCCGGTGTCACGCTGCACAGTTTGGGGGTGCAACACCCCAGTGTTGACATGCTCCAAGCTGCTTTTGTGGCTATCGGCCTGAGCCATGTCGAGGTGACGGAAGGCGCGGCCAACATCACCGCCACCTTGAATACCCCCAAAGGCCTTGTGAAGTTACAAAGCCACGGGGTATGAACGTTTTCAAAGTTGCACGTCAGGCCACCTTGCGGGCCTGCACCTTGGCGTAAGCGGCCCACAGCTTGTGGTGCATCTCGCAGCCGTCCATCTGCAAGCCCGGCGCTGAAATGCCCATAAAACGGTCGGTTTGCGCAATCAAAGCGCGTGCCTGGGCAACGACACCGGCACCGTACAACTGGCGCAGCGAAGCCAAGTAAGGCGCGGTGTCACCCAAATCGGTGAGTTGAATCAGGCTTTCAACACAGGCATAGACCGCACGCCGTTGCGGCTTGAGTTGGTCAAAATGGCGCAACCATTCACAGCCCTCGATGGTGGCGGCTTCATCGCCGCAGGCCAGGGCCAACAGGGTTTTGAGTTCACCCACCCGCAGGTCGGACCAAAAAGAACCTGCATCGGCCACCATACCGATCACGGTCGAGATGGGGCGTTGATCAGCAAGGCTGGATTCGTTGAGTGTTGCCAGCAAATCCGCGCATTCCTCGTTGTCCAGGTCAGGCAAATTAAGCACCGCTTCGCGCCACGGGTTGGCGATGCTGTTATTTTCAAAGTCCAGGTCGTCGACCGGGTAAATCTCCGACATACCCGGCACCAGCACGCGACAGGCATAGACACCCAGATGTTCAAAATCTGCGATGTAGACCTCAAAACCATCTTGGTGAATGCGGTTAAGCGACCACGCGTAGTCTTGCGCCGTGGTGCTGGCGAAATTCCAATCGGCAAAAACGTAGTCAGGGCTTTCGCTCATAAAGCGCCAATGAATTACGCCGCTGGAGTCGATAAAGTGAATCTCGATATTGGGCGCACTGGACGCCTCTTCCAAATCGAAAGTGGGCGGTGGGAAACCCGCCAGCGTATCGAGCGCCCTGCCCTGCAGCAACTCGGTCAAAGCGCGCTCCAAGGCCACTTCAAAGCGCGGATGGGCACCAAAGCTGGCAAAGCAACCTTGGTCTTCGGGATGCAACAAGGTCACGTTCATCACCGGGTACTGGCCGCCCAATGACGCGTCTTTGACCAAAATGCCAAATCCTGCGGCGCGCAAAGCGGCAATACCAGCGGAAATGCGCGGAAAACGCTGCAGCACCGATTCAGGCACATCGGGCAGGCAAATGCCTTCGCCGATGATCCTGCCTTTGATGTAACGCTCAAAAATCTCCGACAGCGCTTGGGTGCGCGCCTCGGCTGCCGTGTTGCCCGCCGACATGCCGTTGCTCACATACAAGTTGCCAATGATGTTGACCGGGAAGTAGGCCGTCGCCCCGTCACTTTGGCGCGTGTAGGGAATGGTGCAAATGCCCCGGTCCCCGTTGCCCGAATTGAACTCGATCAGATTGCGCGCGTCGATGCTGCTGTCAGGGTTGTAAAACGCATGCAGTTCGGGGTTAAGCAGGCCTTCAGGCCAAGAGCCGTCTTCGGGCACATCAAACCAGCGTTCTTGTGGGTAATGCACAAAGGCCTGATTCGCCACATCAGGGCCAAGGTAAAAATGGGTCCAAAAATAATTGGTCGCCAGACGCTCAAAAAACGCTCCCAGGGCGCTGGCCAAGCATGCCAAACGGGTAGCGCCTTTGCCGTTGGTGAACAATACCGGGCAATCGCGATCGCGAATGTGCACCGACCAAATACCTTCCACCGGGTTGAGCCAGCTTTTTTCTTCAATGTGAAAGCCCAACTCCTGCAGGCGGGTTTGCATGGTGTTGATGGTCGCTTCCAACGAGGCGT
>Ga0164295_10001603_pt1 | contig 18818 bp, 14 predicted proteins | sample GEODES006metaG_FD_111798 | JGI IMG/M metagenome (GOLD analysis project Ga0164295, IMG submission 111798) | Oligotrophic lake water microbial communities from Sparkling Lake, Wisconsin, USA - GEODES006 metaG | ecosystem: Environmental > Aquatic > Freshwater > Lake | place: USA: Sparkling Lake... | reverse complement strand
AGGAAGAGGTCGGTGGTTCAAGTCCACCTGGGCCCACCCGTTCTAACACGGGGACCTAGCTCAATTGGTAGAGCACCGCCTTTGCAAGGCGGGGGTTAGGGGTTCGATTCCCCTGGTCTCCACTCAGTTCTTAATGAATTCATCCACTTCAACGATTGGTTAACAACATGTCATCAACAGCAACCCTTCACACATCACTCGGTGATGTAGTTATCGAGCTCTATCCAAATCACGCACCTAAGACCGTTGCAAACTTTGTTGAACTCGCAACGGGTGCGAAAGAGTGGACAGACCCACGCGATGGCAAGAAGACAACTGCGAAGTTATACGACGGAACTGTTTTTCACCGCGTCATTTCAGGTTTCATGATTCAAGGTGGAGACCCACTCGGTAAAGGTTTCGGCGGACCGGGATATCAATTCGCTGATGAATTCCACGGCGAACTTCAATTCGATGCCCCATACATTCTTGCAATGGCTAACTCAGGGCCTGGCACAAATGGTTCACAATTCTTTATCACTGTTGCACCAACAACTTGGTTAAACCGCAAGCACACCATCTTCGGAGCAGTTAAAGACGCTGCTTCACAAGCTGTTGTAGACAAAATCGGTGCAACACCAACTGGAGCACAAGATGTTCCAGTAACACCTGTTGTAATCAACAGTGTCACTATCGCCTAATAAGCTAGCGATGTTTAAGGCGAAGCGTTCTGCAACGCTTTCATTAATCACAATAATTTGTGCCGCCTACTTGGCAGATCAGTTATACCCGCAGTTTTATGAATACACCGCACTCTTTGGGCCTCTTGTTCAATCGGGTGAATATTGGCGTCTATTCAGTGTTGCTTTAGTTCACGCTGGGCTCACCCATTTATTTTTCAATATGTTCTCACTGCTTGTTTTAGGTAACCCGGTTGAAGAAGCACTTGGCAAAGCACGCTTTCTTGTAATTTTCTTTATCTCTCTTTTAACTGGCTCACTAGCTTCAATTTATTTAGATAGCACCCCACATGTTTCAGTTGGGGTATCCGGTGCCGTCTTCGGTTTATTTGGCGCCTTCATCGCGATGCGCAAAATGATCAACGAGGGCGTACGCGATATTTATGTAACCATTGGCCTTAACTTCGTATTCGGCTTTGTATTGGGCGGTGTGGACTGGCGGGCGCACCTAGGAGGCCTTGTTGGTGGCTACCTAACGACTGCGCTTTTACTTCGAATTACACGCATGTAATTCATACACACCTGTGCATAAATCCTGTGGATAACTATTGAGCAGCTTTAACGCTGCGAAGAAGTACTTGGGCGACATCTAAGACTTCGACATCACTTTCTCGCGCAACCATTCCATCGCCAACCATCACGCGACAGAACGGGCAAGCAACTGCAACTTCATCAACACCGGTTGAAATTGCTTCATCTACGCGATTTAAATTAATACGAGTTCCAATTTTTTCTTCCATCCACATGCGTCCTCCGCCGCCACCACAGCAAAACGATCGCTCTTTATTTCGTGGCATCTCTGTTACATCGCAACCTGATGCTTCCAACAATTCACGAGGGGGCGCATAGATCTGATTGTGACGACCTAAGTAACAAGGATCGTGATAGGTCAACTTCTTTTCACTCTTATGTGGACTTGGCTTTAGACGCTTTTCTTTAATTAATGTATTTAACAATTGAGTGTGGTGCAACATCTCGAGTTCAAAACCACTTTGCGCGTAGTCCCGACCGATTGTTGTAAAGCAATGTGGGCAGGTAACTACAACTTTCTTCTTGCCCTTTGGGCGACCAATAAAGACTTCATTGAAAGTTTCAATATTTTCTTTGGCAAGTATTTGATACAAGAATTCATTTCCAGAACGGCGTGCAGGGTCTCCAGTGCAAGTCTCGCGCTTTCCAAGAACGGCGAAATTAACGCCTGCCATATATAAAAGTTCTGCAACAGCCTTTGTGGTTTTCTTAGCGCGTTCTTCATAAGCACCGGCACAACCAACCCAGAATAAATATTCGACTTCATCTGGCAATACGCCATCAACCACTCGAACCGGGAAATCACATTCTGCGATCCAACCTTCACGATCTTGTTTGTTAGCACCCCATGGGTTGCCAGCCTTTTCTAAGTTACGGAATGTGCCACCGAGTTCAGCTGGAAATTCTGATTCAACTAAAACTTGGAAGCGGCGCATATTTATAATGTGATCAACGTGTTCGATATCAACTGGACATTCATTTACGCATGCGCCACAGGAAGTGCAGGACCATAAAACATCGAGTGAAATAGGGCTGTTTTCGCCTACTAAAGCCTCAGTTTCAACCACCTTTGCAAATGCATGATCGCGCATCGCCATAATCAAAAGCTTTGGAGAAAGTGGTTTATCTGTGTGCCAGGCGGGACATTGCGATTGGCAACGACCACATTCGGTGCAGCTGGTCATATCCAGCAGGCCTTTCCAAGATATATCTTGGCGGTTACCTAGGCCAAAGACATCATCTTCTGATGGGTCTTCAAAGTTAATTGGTTTACCGTGAGACAACATTTCGGGAAGCGCGCCAAGGGAGGTGCTGCCGTCACTGTTGCGCTTGTAGTAAATATTAAAGAAGGCCAAGAAGCGATGCCAAGCGATACCCATGGTGAAATTACTAGCAATAACAATAAACCAAGCCATCGATACAACAATCTTGGCAGTCGCCACATAAACGATTGCATTCTCGATTGCAGCAATACTTAAACCCTTAAAGACAAGAACCGCTGGCCAGGAAATTGCGTAATGCCAATTCCAACTTGTCTCACCTTCGAGCGCGCCCTCTAAACCACGAAGTGCAAAGACGCAGAAAACAATTGCTAAAATTGTTGCTTCTATGTAATAAGCCTTACCCATTCCAGAGCCTGCGAAACGATTTAACATTCTAAATCTTGTTACTTGGCGAATACCAATTAAAGTCACAATTCCAATTCCGGTTGCCAGTGCAATAAATTCGGCAAAAAGTTCATAGACAACCCAATGACCAATAATCGGTAGTGCAAATCCAGGATTAATAACTTGGCCATATGCAGTAATCAAAGTTCCAAAGAGTGCGCCAAAACCGATCATTACAAACCAATGCGCAATTCCGGTTGCGGTGAAGTTAAGCATCTTGGTGTGGCTTAAAACTTCATGCAACATATTCTTTAAACGTGCACCACGATCATTGTTACGAGTTGGATCAGGTTGACCTTTGCGGTAAATGGCTACCAGCTGGGGAACCCGCACTGCGAGCAAGGCCAGCGCAAAAACCGTGATTAGGTAGGAGAGGCTGGCCAAGGCAACGCGCATAAAGGCGAGGTTACCGAGGGGGGCGGGAATATGTGGGCTATGCGATGAGTTATACGCCATGGCTCAAACTTGAGTCGCTGCGACTCACTCTTTCGAGTAGTATCGACTCAGGTCAGGCCAACTTAACCCCAAATCGGGCTTGAGATGAGCGTGAAATTAAAGAAGGAGCAATACAAATGGCTAGAGCAGTCGGAATCGACCTTGGAACAACAAATAGCTGCGTATCGGTACTTGAAGGCGGAGAGCCAACAGTTATCGCTAACGCAGAAGGCGCTCGCACAACCCCATCGATCGTGGCATTTGCAAAAAATGGCGAAGTCCTCGTCGGTGAAGTTGCTAAGCGTCAATCAGTGACGAATGTTGAACGCACAATTCGTTCCGTTAAGCGTCACATGGGTACTAACTGGTCAATGGATATTGATGGCAAGAAGTACACACCACAAGAAATTTCTGCACGTATTCTGCAAAAGTTAAAGCGCGATGCCGAGGCCTACCTTGGTGAAACCGTAACCGATGCGGTCATTACTGTTCCTGCATATTTCTCTGATGCAGAACGTCAAGCAACTAAGGAAGCTGGCGAAATCGCCGGGCTTAACGTGCTTCGCATTATCAACGAACCAACTGCAGCAGCGCTTGCATACGGTTTAGATAAGGCAGATCAAGAACAAACTATTTTGGTATTCGACTTAGGTGGCGGAACATTCGACGTTTCACTATTGGAAATCGGCGATGGTGTTGTTGAAGTTAAAGCAACTGCCGGCGATAACCACCTTGGTGGAGATGACTGGGATCAAGTTCTTGTTGATCACTTGGTACAAACATTTGGTTCAAAGAACGGAATTGATTTAACGAAAGATAAGATGGCGATGCAACGTATTCGTGAAGCTGCTGAAAAAGCAAAGATCGAACTTTCATCATCACAGCAAGCATCAATTAACTTGCCATACATCACAGTCGATGCCGAGAAGAATCCATTGTTTCTAGATGAAACAATGACTCGCGCACAATTTCAAACACTTACAGTTCCATTGCTTGATCGTTGCAAGAAGCCTTTCCAGCAAGTTCTGAAAGACTCAGGAATCGCAATTGCAAATATCAAGAGCGTTGTACTTGTTGGCGGTTCAACTCGTATGCCAGCAGTCGTTGATTTAGTCCGCGACCTAACCGGCGGAAAAGAGCCAAATAAAGGCGTAAACCCTGATGAAGTTGTTGCAATCGGGGCTTCCCTTCAAGCCGGTGTTTTAAAGGGTGAAGTCAAAGATATTCTGCTTCTCGATGTCACACCACTAACACTTGGTATCGAAACCAAGGGTGGAGTCATGACAAAGATGATCGAGCGCAACACGACTATTCCTACAAAGCGCAGTGAAATCTTTACAACAGCTGATGACAATCAACCTGCCGTACAAATTCAGGTTTACCAAGGTGAGCGCGAAATGGCTGCTTATAACAAGAAGTTAGGCATGTTCGAACTAACTGGACTTGCACCAGCACCACGAGGAGTTCCACAAGTTGAAGTTACCTTCGACATTGATGCAAACGGAATCGTTCATGTTGGCGCAAAGGATCTTGCAACCGGCAAAGAACAATCAGTCACAATCAGTGGTGGATCTGCTCTTTCTAAAGAAGAGATTGATCGCATGATGGCCGATGCCGAATCACACGCTGCTGAAGATAAGCAACGTAAAGAAGAGGCAGAAATCCGCAACAACGGTGACTCACTTGTCTACCAGACAGAAAAGTTCATTGCAGATAATGCAGAGAAGTTATCTGAGGGAGAAGCAGCTGAGAAGAAAACCGAAGTTGAAGCAGCACTTGCTGAACTAAAGACTGATCTCGGTGGCGCTAACTTCGAATCTATTAAGGCAAATACTGAAAAGGTAGCAACCCTTAGCCAAGCACTCGGAGCTGCAATGTATGCAGCAGCAGGAGCTGCAACTGGTGACAGTTCAGCAAATGAAGATGGCGTTGAAGATGCCGAGGTAATAGATGAGGGTGAAGGCGCTAAATAATGGCGGAACAAACAACTGAAGAAGTTGCTGAAGATGTAGTCGTTGAGGCCGCCCCGGTTCAGGAAACTGATCCGGTGGCTGCCCTCACCGCTGATTTACAACGACTTCAGGCTGAATACGCTAATTATCGAAAGCGTGTAGAACGCGATCGCGCCGTGGCACACGAAATGGCGATTGGTGCGGTCTTAACCGAACTACTTGCTACTTTGGATGACATCGAGCGCGCAACCGAACATGGTGAGCTAACCGGTGGATTTAAATCTGTCTCAGATCAAATCACAGCGATTACAACTCGCTTAGGTCTGGAGAAATACGGAACTGCCGGTGATGAATTCGATCCACAAATTCATGAAGCGCTGATGCATGACACTGGCGCAGATGTTTTAGTTTCAACTGCAACAAAGATTTTGCAACCAGGATATAAATATAAAGAACGTATCTTGCGCCCCGCCCGTGTTGCAGTTACAGATCCAGCTACGGAATAACAATCTTCCATGGCCGCTAAAGACCTTTATGAAAAGGATTTCTACAAAGTCCTAGGTGTAAGCAAATCTGCCAGTGGCGATGAGATTAAGAAGAAATATCGTTCTTTAGCACGCGAACTTCATCCTGATAAAACAAAAAGTGATTCCGCACTAGAAGAGAAATTCAAAGCAGTCTCTGAGGCCTATGACATTTTATCCGACGGTAAAAAACGAGCGGAATACGATCAGGCACGCGAGATGTTTGAACGCGGCGGGATGCGCGCGCCACACGGTGGTCAGAATTTCCAAGGTGGAGATTTTTCAGACATGTTCGGTGGAGGAAATCCACAAGATATTTTTGCTAATTTATTCGGTGGTGGTGGAAGACGTGGTCCACGCAAAGGGCAAGACTTACAAACAGAGGCAACTATTACTTTTAAAGAAGCTGCTTTTGGTACAACTTTAGAGCTTCGTTTATCTGCCGATGGCGGGCCATCACAAAACATTTCGGCACGCGTTCCTGCTGGAGTAAATGATGGCGCAAAGATTCGCGTAAAAGGTAAAGGTTCTATGGGGGATGCTGGCCCAGGCGATCTATTTATTTTGTTACATGTAAAGCCACATCCAATTTTTTCTCGTAAAGGAGAAAACATCACAATCACCGTCCCCGTTTCATTTACTGAAGCGGCACTTGGCGCAGATATAAGAGTTCCCACACTTACAGATGATGAAGTAACTCTTCGTATGGCACCAGGCACATCTAATGGACGAGTCTTGCGCGTTAAAGGTCGCGGAATAACAAAAGGTTCAGTAACCGGTGACCTACTTGTAACTGTAGAAGTTCAAGTTCCTGCAAAATTAGAGGGTGCTGCGCTTGAAGCCCTGCAAAAATATGCAGAAGTTGTGGCCGAGCAAGATGTCCGCGCCGAATTAAAGAGTAAGGCGATTCAATGACAACAAATGATAAAGATAAAGAATCTCCAGATGACGCGGCCGGACTTTATGTAATTTCAGTTGCTGCAGAGTTATCTGGTCTCCACCCACAAACTTTGCGGCAATACGATCGCCTAGGTTTAGTTTCACCTAACCGCACCATTGGCCGCAATCGCCGTTATTCGTTGCGCGATATTGCATCCCTACGGATGGTGGGGCGTTTAGTTGGAGAAGGTATTAACCATGCTGGAATTAAAAGAATTATTGAACTCGAGTCTGCGATGGCAAATATGGCGATCGAAGTTGCGCAATTGCGTATAGAAGTCGACGCTTTAATAAAAGATAATCCGCCAAAATCACTGGTTCTACGTAAGAAGAACGATGTGATTGTTTACAAAGAAGTTTAAGCGCTCTTAAAAGCTTTTACTCGACCACTCCACTTGCCTAGAACCTTCTCAGCAGGAGTTAGTAATACGTTTTCAATAACGGATGAGTAAACATCTCTGAAATCAGTTGTCACAGCTAAATCTCCATCGATTAACTTTGTGAGAGATGGTTGGTCTCCATACATTCCACCTTGCACACGATCACCGATTAAGAACATTGGGCCGGCAGATCCATGATCTGTTCCGTCTGAACCATTTGCTTTCACACGACGACCAAATTCGCTATAGACCATCACGGTAATATCTTTTGAACGCCCTGATGCCTTCATCTGACTTAAGAATTTGCTGATGCTTGTTGAAACTGTGCCGAGCAGCGCTGCCTGGGCATTTGCCTCATTAGCGTGGGTATCAAAGCCACCGAGTGAGACCGACCAAACTTTTGTTGGCGCACCTGCTGCAATTAACTTGGCCACAATATTTAATTGCTGAGTTAAGTTGGAATCACCACCGGCATTTCCACCTGAAACTGTTGGTAAGTCATCATCTAATGGCGCAGGTTGCGAAAGAACTGGAGTGATGCTGCCGGATACGCTAAATAAATTACGCATCGATGTTGCGGCAGCTGCAGATAACTTGCTATCTCGCTGGGATGCTGTTGATAAACGCATACAAGCTTTACCGATTGCACCAGCTGGAATGATTAAACCACCCAAAGGAAGCGCGGAACCACTTTGTTTAGCACCTGCAAGAAGTGGCGGCAGAACTGAACCCAAACTAATTGCCATCATTGGATCAACCGCTTGGTTATCTAACCAACGCCCCAACCAGCCTGTACTTAAATGAGTTTGCGGTGAACCGGTCTGCCAAATAGCCATAGATGAAAAATGTGAACGATCTGGTTTTGGATAACCAACACCACGAACAATCGCGACCTTCTGTGCATCCCATAAAGTTTTAATTCCGGTCATTGACGCATTAAGCGCAAGGCCATCGGTTAGTGGCAATAAAGTTTCTGGTTTGTAATTTAGCGTTGGACGAGCAGAATAATAAGCAGCGTCTTCATAAGGAATCACAGTATTTAAACCATCGTTGCCGCCATATAAAGAGACCACAACTAAAATTGGTGTGCCAAGCGGCAGCGGACGAGTTATCGCAGCCTCTGCAATGTCGTTCATCGACAGAACACTTGCTGCAGTTGCAGCCGTTGCGGCGCCTGAGAACTTTAAGAACTGTCGTCTGGTGTACTTAGACATCCCCAGTTGTTCAGCTGACATTGTTGGAATTTCGTTCATGCGCTCACCACATATTCAGGACTACAGATTGCCAGGATTACTAAACGCGGAACTGTGTCGCGCACTTCGCGAAGTGCGGATGAAGTACGTGGTGACCATTCCACAACCGCTAAGAGATCAGCTAAATATGCTGCGCGCTTTGCCGGAACCAGCGCCTCAATGGCTGATAAATCAGCCTGATTTACCAACCAGGTGGCGAAAGCGATACGGAATTGTGCACTTGCCGAACTCAGCCAAGCCTCATCAGTTGGCCACCCGCCAACATTTGGAGGCGAGAATGGCACTTGCGATAACTTTTCAAGATAGCCGTGCATCTTTGTAAATGAATTTAGCTTCGATGGTGTCAGAGACAGAGCGCGGCACACACCCACAAACCATTCAACCGGTGATTTCACTATTTCATATTGTGGGTTAGCTAAATCTGCTCCATTAATTAACGCGGATAAGAGCGGCGCTATTTCTCGCCCCGCAAATGCACCAATCATTTGATGGTTAGCCGGCAGCGGTTGTTGTGATGAAATGAATCGGTACCAAATACGCTCTGCAATGAATTGCGCGCAATCGGGTTGGCTAACTAAGTGCGCAATCGCATCTTCAGGACCCATTACAGCGCTCTTACCTAAGATAGTTACAGATTTTGTATCACGGCGTTTCTCGTTATAAACAACTACGCCAGAACTGCGCGAGACTTGGTAACCAGTAAATGCCCGTGCCAATTCTTTAACATCGGTTTCGGTATATCTATTAACGCCTAGTAAGAATAACTCCATCATCTCACGCGAGAAATTTTCATTTGGCGCTTTAACAGTATTTTCTCCGCCATCTAGCCAAACCTGCATCGCTCCATCGGAGAACATGAGCTGAGAGAACTCACTAAAGTTGCCAGTTGCATACTCTCGGAAAGTTAGATTCTGCGTCAACATTGGCATCGCGTAATTTACTTTTCCAATTGAAGTCGCCCAATGCCCATGCCAAAACCAAACCATCTTCTCTTGCAACGCCTTGTTGGTTGCCACCATCTGGTCTAACCACCAAAGTTCGAGTTCTTCTTTTTGTGCTCGCAGGTGGCGCGAAAAAATTACAATCTCAGGAGTATTTGGCTCCGGACGTTTGCCTAAATCGGTAATTACCGGAGGAGTCACTGCTCCAGAATCAATTTGCGGTGGATTTAAAACGTTCTGCTTTGTCGCAGCCACACCCGCTTTTAGAGCTTGTGCGAATTCCCCAGGGCGCGGCCCAAAGCCAAAGCGGTTATATAACCGCGCTATTTCTAACCGCTTTAGATCCACCCCGCGAATGTAGGGTCAATTGCTTAACAATGTAAGGTTGCCACATGAACTCACACCAACTTCTCCGAGAAGAGATAGTAAACAAGGCTGTTGTGCACGGAAAAGTGATTTTATCTTCTGGGAAAGAGGCCGATTATTACGTCGATCTGCGTCGGGTAACCCTAGATCACATCGCAGCGCCACTAGTTGGTGAAGTTATGTTGGAGTTAACAAAAGATTTGGATTACGAGGCTGTTGGCGGCTTAACTCTTGGCGCCGATCCAGTTGCAACAGCGATGATGCATGTGGCTGCGCGCAATGGCCAGTCAATTGATTCTTTTGTAGTTCGCAAGGCAGAAAAAGCTCACGGACTACAACGTCGAATAGAAGGCCCAGATGTTGTTGGTAAACGTGTTTTAGCAGTTGAAGATACTTCAACAACTGGCGGTTCAGTATTAACTGCCGTTGAAGCACTTATTGAAGCTGGCGCAATCGTGGTTGGCGTTGCTGTAATTGTGGAACGCGGAGCCAAGCAAGCAATTATTGATGCGGGCTACGTTTATCGCGCAGCTTATTCTTTAGAAGATCTGGGTCTTTAATTAACTTAAGTGGCGCTTAGTGCGCCACTCGCGAAGTATTTCAATTCCGACCGGGATCACGCTAACCAAAATTATTAACCCAACAACTGGCAGTAGGTATTTATCAACACTGCCTTCAAGTCTTTCACCTAAGTAATACCCAGCAATAATTATCCCGTCGGTCCATAAAATGGCGCCAACACAGTTCCATAAAAAGAATTTCTTAGCGGGCATCTTTATAACCCCGCACATTGGATTAATCAGGGTTCGCACAAAGGGAATAAAGCGCGCCAGAACCAAAGCTTTACCTGTGCCATATTTATTTAGCCAACGCTCAGTGGCCTTAACCTTCTTTTGATTGAAAATGCGACCATCGGGGCGATCGAAGAGTTTGACGCCATATTTAGCACCGATTAGGTAACCAGTCTGTGAGCCAATGATTGCAACCAATGGGGCACCGATCAGCAGCGCCACGATATCGATCTGAACGCCATCAAAGACTTTCGCGGCTGCCCCAGATGCGCCAACGCCTGCAAGAAAGAGAAGTGAGTCGCCAGGGAAGAAGAGGCCAATTAAGAGGCCGGTCTCCATGAAAATGATCGCCAAGATGCCGACCAAGCCAAGGGTCGAGATGATCGAATGGGCGTCAAAGAGGTTCACTGAAAGATTCATCGCCGTAAGGTTAGCCGACCCGAGAGGGAAGGCCCCAGCGGAAAAATTTACATATAAGAGGTATATCCATCTAATTTTAGTATTTCGGGGTGGGTTATGCGTAAACTCTCGCCATCTCAGTGTCCGCCATCGAATGGACGCCCTGACTCTCCAATGGAGGAGAACCAATGCGCGCATCTGTCGCCCTGTCCAATGTGCAAGTAGCTGGCACAAACCTAAATATCACCTATGCAGTCCTAGCAATTTCTCTTCTCGCACTCGCCATCGCCTGGGTATTGCGCGCCCAAGTATTGGCAGCCAGTGATGGCACCCAGAAGATGCGCGAAATTGCTGAAGCGGTACAAGAAGGAGCGGCTGCTTACCTTGCGCGCCAGTTCCGCACACTTTCATATTTTGTAGGAATTGTTTTCTTCCTACTATTCGCGCTACCTGCTGAAACAACTTCAATTCGCATCGGCCGTTCAATCTTCTTCCTAATGGGTGCAGGTTTCTCAGCCCTCGTTGGTTACAACGGTATGTGGTTGGCAGTTCGCGCAAATGTGCGCGTTGCCGAAGCTGCTCGCCAAGGAAGTGCCGAGAAGGCAGTTCAGATCGCATTTCGCACCGGCGGCGTTGTTGGTATGACAACAGTTGGTCTCGGATTAATTGGCGCAGCGGGCGCAGTTGTTATATTCCGCGAAAATGCACCAACAGTTCTAGAAGGTTTTGGTTTTGGCGCTGCCATGCTCGCCATGTTTATGCGCGTTGGCGGTGGAATCTTTACCAAGGCGGCAGATGTCGGTGCTGACCTAGTTGGTAAAGTTGAAAAAGGAATTCCAGAAGATGACCCACGCAACCCGGCAACAATTGCAGATAACGTTGGCGACAACGTTGGTGACTGCGCCGGAATGGCTGCAGACTTATTCGAGTCATATGCCGTAACACTTGTAGCTGCTCTTATCTTAGGCAAAGCTGCTTTCGGTAACGAAGGTTTGATTTATCCACTAATTGTTCCGGCAATCGGAATTCTTACCGCAGTAATTGGTATTTTCCTCACCAAGTTACGCTCCACAGATAAGTCAGCGATGACTGCGATTAACCGCTCATTCTTCTTATCAGCCGTTATTTCTGCCGGCCTTACCGGTCTTGCAACATTTACTTACCTACCTGCAAAGTTTGATCAACTTACAAACTTCTCACCTAAGGTCTTGGCTGATGCTGGCAATATCAATCCCCGCGTTCTTGCATTCGGCGCAGTTCTAATTGGTATCGCGCTGGCTGCAGCAATTCAGGTACTTACGGGCTTCTTTACTGAAGTTGGCAAGCGCCCAGTAAATGATGTTGCAGCATCTTCACAAACAGGGGCAGCAACAGTGCTTTTGGCCGGTATTTCAGTTGGTTTTGAATCAGCGGTTTACTCAGGTCTGCTAATTGCAGCTTCAGTATTTGGCGCCTTCTTACTCGGTGGCGGATCGATCACGCTCTCGCTCTTTGCAATCGCAATCGCAGGTACTGGTTTGCTAACAACTGTTGGCGTAATAGTTGCCATGGATACCTTCGGCCCAATCTCAGATAACGCGCAAGGTATTGCTGAAATGTCAGGCGATGTTAAGGGTGAAGGCGCAAAGATTCTTACCTCACTAGATGCCGTTGGTAACACAACTAAGGCGATCACTAAAGGAATTGCAATTGCAACAGCAGTACTTGCAGCAACTGCTTTGTTCGGTGCATTCACCGATGCCATCAAGGAAGCAGTCATCAAGGCAGTCGGTGAAGGCAAAGATGTTGCACTTCAATACCAAGGTGTTCTAGATGTTGCAGATCCACGTAACTTAGTTGGTCTAATCATCGGCGCAGCCGTTGTATTCCTCTTCTCAGGTCTTGCGATCAACGCGGTATCTCGCGCAGCGGGTGCTGTTGTTATGGAAGTTCGTAATCAGTTCAAGTTGCACCCAGGAATTATGAAGGGAACTGAAAAGCCTGAATACGGTCGCGTTGTTGATATCTGTACACGCGATTCACTTCGTGAACTTGCAACACCAGGACTCCTTGCAGTTATGGCACCAATCGCAGTTGGCTTCGGTCTTGGCGTTGGCGCACTTGGTGCATACCTGGCTGGCGCAATCGGCACCGGAACACTTATGGCTGTCTTCCTTTCAAACTCAGGCGGTGCTTGGGATAACGCAAAGAAGATGGTTGAAGATGGAAATTACGGTGGCAAGGGCTCAGATGCTCACGCTGCAACCATTGTTGGCGACACTGTTGGAGATCCATTTAAAGACACTGCCGGCCCTGCAATTAACCCACTTATTAAGGTTATGAACTTGGTTGCGCTATTGATTACTCCTGCGATCGTAAGTTTCGCACTTCCAACTCAACAGAGCACATCAATGATCATCGCTCTCGTTGCAACCTTGCTTATCATCGGTTCCTTAATTCGCAGCCGTCGCCAAGCAACTTCTATTGAGTACTAAGTAAAAGAACTTCCCCACTTAGGAATCAATGCCAAAAGAGTTTAAGAAGCTGGTGATCGTTGAATCACCAGCAAAGGCGCGCAAGATTGGCGAATACCTCGGCGATGGTTTCATCGTCGAGGCTAGCGTCGGTCATATTCGTGATTTGCCACAGCGCGCTGCCGATATTCCTAAAGAAGTTAAGAAACTTGCCTGGTCTAAAGAGGGTGTGGATATAGAAAATGATTTCGCACCTTTATATGTAATCAACCCCGATAAGCGCGCAAAGGTTGCCGAGCTTAAAGAGTTGATGAAAGACGCTGACGAGCTACTGCTTGCAACAGATGAAGACCGCGAAGGCGAAGCGATCGCCTGGCACTTAGTTGAAGTTCTTGAACCAAAGATCCCAATCAAACGAATGGTCTTTAACGAAATCACTAAGGAAGCAATTAAGGCAGCAGTTGAAAATACTCGAGACCTTGATTACAACTTAATTGATGCCCAAGAAACTCGCCGCGTTCTAGATCGCCTTTTCGGTTATCGCCTTTCCCCGGTTCTGTGGAAGAAAGTCATGCCACGTATTTCAGCAGGGCGCGTGCAATCGGTAGCCACCAAGTTAATTGTTGAAAAAGAACGTGAACGTATGGCTTTTATCTCATCTTCCTGGTGGGATCTAAATGCAACTTGCGAACTCGGCTTCACTGCCCGCTTGCTATCTGTTGAAGGCAAGAAAGTGGCGTCAACAAGTGACTTTGGGGCCGATGGGGCAGTTAAAGAAAAGTCACTTGAAAATATCTTGTTACTTGATGAAAAAGGTGCCCGCGCACTCGTTGATTCACTTAAATCAACACCACTGACCGTTAAATCAATGGAGGAATCTCCACGCACCGAACGTCCAAAGCCACCGTTTACAACTTCGACGATGCAGCAAGATGCTGGCTCACGTCTTGGTTGGGGCGCACAGATAACCATGCGCGTTGCACAACGCTTATATGAAAACGGTTACATCACCTACATGCGTACTGATTCGATTAATCTTTCAGCACAGGCAATCAACGCCGCACGCGCTGCCGCCAAATCTCTTTATGGCGCAGATCATGTTGCAGATGCACCACGTGTTTACCAAGGTAAATCTAAGAACGCACAAGAGGCACACGAAGCAATTCGCCCAGCTGGTGATTCATTTAAAACTCCGGGCGAACTTGCTCCAGAACTCTCGCGTGATGAATTCGCACTCTATGACTTAATCTGGAAGCGCACTGTTGCGTCACAAATGGCTGATGCTAAGAAGATGCAGATGCGCGTTGACTTTGATGCCCAGACAACAGATAAGAAGGCCACAATCTTCCGCGCCAACGGCAGCGTAATTACTTTTGCAGGTTTCCTTGCAGCCTACGATGACATCGTCGATGAGAACGCAAAGGTTGATGAAGAGGCGAGTGATAGGCGACTTCCTGCAATGACAATGGGTCAATCAATAAAGGTGAGCGAATACAACTGCGAAGGCCACGACACCAAGCCTCCTGCTCGCTATACCGAACCAACGCTTGTAAAGAAGTTAGAAGAACTCGGTATTGGCCGCCCTTCAACATTTGCATCAATCATTCAAACCATTCAAGATCGCGGTTATGTATATAAGCGCGGTCGCGCACTAGTTCCAACATTCTTGGTATTTTCCGTCACAGGCCTGCTAGAGACTCACTTCACAAAGCTCGTTGATTATGACTTCACAGCCAGCATGGAAGAAGATCTCGACAAGATCGCAGCGGGTGAAGCTGGCCGCGTTGATTGGCTCCGTGATTTCTATTACGGCATCGATGGCCAACCAGGACTTAACGAACTCTCACTTGATCTCGGTGTCATTGATGCGCGCGCTACAAACACAATGAATTTATCTGACACCATCGAAATTCGCGTTGGTCGCTATGGCGCCTATTTGCAAGAAAATATTCCAGATCAAGATCGCAAACTTGCCAACATCCCTGAAGAACTTGCCCCCGATGAGTTAACTCTTGAAAAAGCAATTGAACTTCTCGCCGCTCCATCAGGTGAACGCGAACTCGGAACAGATCCAAGCACAGGCCTTGAAGTAATTGCAAAGTCAGGACGCTTCGGTCCTTACATCACCGAAGTATTCCCACCAGAGCCTGTAGAACTAGATGACAAAGGTGAACCAAAGAAGAAGCGCAAAAAGAAAGATGCCCCAAAGCCAAAGACGGCATCCCTTCTCTCAACAATGACACTAGATACCATCACATTTGATGACGCACTAAGACTTCTTTCTCTTCCACGCATCCTTGGCACAAACTCTTTAGGCGAAGATATAACAATTCAAAACGGTCGCTATGGCCCTTATCTAAAAGCTGGAGTTGATTCGCGCACACTAACAAGTGAAGATCAACTCTTTTCACTTTCATTAGATGAAGCACTTGAGATTTATTCAAAACCAAAAGAGCGGCGTCGCGGCGTTGCAAAACCACCTCTTAAAGAACTTGGCAAAGATCCTGCAACCGAGAAAGAAGTTATCGTTAAAGATGGTCGCTTTGGTATGTATGTAACCGATGGTGAAACAAATGCAACACTTCGTCGTGGTGACACTCTTGAAGCTCTGACCATCGAACGTGCGCTAGAACTCTTGGCCGGCCGTCGTGCGTGGGAGGCTGAAAACGGCCCATCACCGAAGAAATCACGTAAGAAAGCTGCGAAAGTTAAAGCGGGCGATAGTGCGCCAACTCTGACGAAAAACACTGTAAAGAAAGCGGCGACCAAAAAGAAGGCCGCCAAAAAAGCCACTGGTAAGGCTAAGAAAAAATCTGATTAATCCTGACCTTTTAATAAATGGTTAACAGTTCTAAACTGTGCTTATGAAGAAGTCACAGGTAATAGCAGGCATTGCCACCGCACTTGCCCTGACCTTCTCGATGACCCCACTTGCATCTGGTGAAGAGACTGATATTTCAATTAGTTCTTCCGATTATCTTTATCAGAAGGTACCTGCTGAAATGTTTTACCCACGAGACACACTGCTTGGATTTGGCACTACGCCTGCAGGGTACTTAGGACGAACCACAACCAAAGGGCCAGACAATGTGTGGTCAACCGTCTTTCAACCATGCTCAATTGATGTTCCAGAATATTGCATCGAATCTGCCTCATGGAGAAATCTAGGAAGCGAGAAATGGATTTCTGGTTCTGTTACTGACTGGAAACCAAATCCATTGGATCCTATCTTCACCGGCACTAACTTCACTGAAGTTGGTGAGACACAGTATCGTGATTTCTTTATAAATCCAGGTACTGGTTTACCTCGAGGTGGATATGCAAAGGTATGGAATCTTCCCGGTGCTACCCACGGTGGAGGTGAGAATTACACTGTAACCGCTTCTGTTTCTTACTATAAAAATGTTAATCCCGATCAACTCACTCAAACTTTTGCTATGGAAATTAAACCTGTAAAATTCGACAAACCAATATCCAGTGGCGGAAACTGGTGGCCATTTAGCTATGGCACCGCATATAACTTTCCAACTAATGTTGAATATCAAGCAAAAGTTCGAATGGGAAAGTTTAAAGAGCAAGTTGGCGGATGGTTTAACGGAAGAATTCTTGACCCAACTATCACTGAAGATGGATCTACGATCACGCTCTCCGGAACTCCAACCCGAGTGCTGACTGCACGCACTGGTCCCTTAAGCTGCGAATATCAGAAACTCAATGCAAACTTTACAGAGATGTGTGTAAAGCGAGATCCAAGGCTTGGTAATCAAACATATGTAGGCACTTCAACTCTTAACTCATCAATTGAAAACGCGCTTTCACCTTCTACTTTTTATCCAAATGGATCTTTCGCATACTGGGAACCCCTCATGAAACCAATTGGTTTTACTTCTGAGTGGAATGCTGTGACTTGGGGAATCAATGGCAGCGGTAACTGCCAGATGGAGCCTGGCAAGATCGCCCTAGTCAGTAGTAATGCCACACTCTATTCAGCCTTTCCTCCTGCCTGGGATGCAACAGAACAGACCTTGGCATACCAAGTGGGTTCACTTCACCTAGATCACAAAGGCGCACTTCATAAAGGCCATTTCAACCTAGCGGTTCCTAAAAATTTCGCTAAATGTTTATGGGGCGAAAACATTCTTAACGCCAAAGCTACCGTCGCAGTCACTAATGCCGATGGTACTAATAATGTTGCGACATCAGTGCTCTCACAAGATGATCAAATGATCTACTTCAAAGTCGCCGGCTTTACATTCTCGACTCCACAAATCAAAGTCAAACTAGAAATTCCTAAGGCCACGCCAACACCATCTGCCATGCCAACACCATCTGCTACACCAACAACAATGCCTATCACTACACCGATTGTGAAAAAGACAACAATTACATGTATTAAAGGCAAAATCTCCAAGAAAGTAACTGCAACGAATCCAAAATGCCCTGCGGGATATAAGAAGAAGTAAGGAATGATCTTGAATAAAATAAAGATTTTGTCTGTGATAACGAGTGCCTTTATATTTACATCTTTACTTACCGTGCCACCTGGAGCTGTTGCTAAAGATTCTGCAATAACTGTGTGGGAACCGTGCGAAATTAGTAAGACAATACCCTGCGTTATTTCTGTAGAGGCTATAGGGAGTGATGGAAAGGTGACTCTTGCCAGGACAGATAAATCTTTGTCTAGAGAGTATGTCGATTATTTTGCAACACAGCCGCTACTAGGAAAAAAATATGAATGGATCACACCTGGGATAAAACATGAAAACGGCACAGAAAATACAATTTTAAAATTGTATTATTTTCCTTTAGGAACAAATTATTGTTGGGCCGAAGGCCAATGCGCAACAAATGTAGATCAAATTAACTTTGACTTCGGTGGCGGCTGGTGGAATACACCCAACACTTATACAGACTTCCCGGATTTAGTTGACGATCGGGTCTGCGGCACTGCTATCAACCCAACTTATTGTGGAACGGGTTGGGGGCTAAATCCGGACTACTCATATCGGGTTAAAGCAAAATTACCGAAAGGATTTGATTTTGGGTTTTCTGTTGGTTATGGAAAGCGCGGATCTATTTTCGTTGAGAAGAACCAGATTGGCGAAGATATTATGACAATCAACGTTACCCCAGCTCAAAAATCTTTCAAATGGCGGAAATACTATGACATTGCGCCAACTGATTATCAGCAGCGAGCCGACATCACGAACAACATTGTCATGAGTTCTCTAACTGGCGTGAGCAGCGGAAATGCAGCTTGGTTGAGTAAATGTGATTACGGGCGCGGTATGAGTATTTGGTCAAATGGAGATGTTATTAAATATCCAAGTTGGAATAACGATGAAAAGGTGATCCAGCTACAAGTTGCAGCTATGGAATCTAAGGCAGATGGAACACGTAATCAAGGCACCTTCGAAGTTGCAGTTCCCATCAAAATTGCGCAATGCCTATGGGGAGTTGATTTGAGT
>Ga0164295_10001602_pt1 | contig 18831 bp, 11 predicted proteins | sample GEODES006metaG_FD_111798 | JGI IMG/M metagenome (GOLD analysis project Ga0164295, IMG submission 111798) | Oligotrophic lake water microbial communities from Sparkling Lake, Wisconsin, USA - GEODES006 metaG | ecosystem: Environmental > Aquatic > Freshwater > Lake | place: USA: Sparkling Lake... | reverse complement strand
TCGCGATCTGAAACTCAAAAGTGGTGAGCCTTTCAACCAGCAGAAAATGGACGCTGATCTCGGTCTTATCCGCGACATCTACGGCGGACGCGGCTTCGTGTTTGCCGACATCAAGGCCGATCCACGGTTTCTGGAAGAACCCGGCCAGCTCGATCTTGTGTACAACGTTGCCGAGGGGCAGCGGTACCGCGTGGGAAAAATCAACGTCCGCATCCGCGGTGAACATCCCCACACCCGCCACAGCACGATCCTCAACCGCTTGTCGCTGCGGCCCGGCGATATCCTCGACATCCGCAAGCTCCGCGAGGACGAACGCCGCCTCAAGTCGAGCAGCCTGTTTCTCGCCGACGCGTCCAAGGGAGAGGGACCGCGGATCGTGTTCAGCAAGCCAGAAGGCAACGGCGAGGAATCCTCGGAGATTGCCCGCAACCCGAAGCGCAAGGGATTCCGCGGCCAAAGCCCCGATGGGGCTCTCGCGGCCAGCGACGAGATGGAAGGCGATGCCGTTCTCGACCTGGTTCTCGAGGGAGAAATCGACGGGGATCTGCAGCCCGCTGCGCCAGAGGCCGGCCATCAGGTATCCCCTGCACCCATCCCCCCCGCCCAAAAAGCCCCGGTCGCATCCCAGCCAGTCTGGCGTGGCCAGAGCCCTCAGCCATTCGTGCCCTCCCAAGAGCCAGCCCCGCCTGGCTGGGGCAACACGGCGCCCGTCCAACAGACCTGGGGCGGAGCCCCACTGGCCCCCACCGGCCCGGATGCCCTCGACTATGGCCGCTCCACGGCTCCCGCTCCCCGCCAGCCCGTGACGGTGGCGCAGCAGCCGTCCGCTCCGGGGTATCCCGCTGCTCCCTCATCCGCTTTCCAGCCGGGCACGATCCAACAGCCCCAATACGCCGCACCCGCCCCGCAGGCGGGAGCCTTTCCGGGGGCCTACGCACCCGCTCCCGGGCCCGGCTTTCAGCCACTCCCCGGCCCGCCCGCTGCAGCCCCCTTCGTGGGACAGCCCTTCCCGGGCCAGCCGGTCTTCCCAGGGCAGCCGGGGACCGTGCCCGATTTTGCGCCCGATCAGCCGATGCAGGTCTTTCCCGGCACCGAGCCCTATGTGATGGTCGATGTCGATGCGGAGGAAACACAGACCGGCCGGCTCATGATCGGGGCCGGCGTGAACTCCAATGCCGGTCTGGTCGGCAACATCGTCATCGATGAGCAAAACTTCGATCTGTTTCGCCTGCCCCGCAGCTGGGATGACATCCGCAACGGCACCGCCTTCCGTGGGGCTGGCCAGCGGTTTCGTCTTGAGGCTGCTCCAGGCACCCAACTGCAGCGCTACACCGCCACGTTCCAGGAGCCCTACCTGTTCGACACCCGCATCGGACTGTCGACCAGCGCCTCTTACTACACCCGTTACTTCTACGACTGGGCAGAAGGTCGGGTGGGTGGCCGCGTCGGTCTGGGGTATCAGTTTGCCTTCGCCCCCGATCTCTCTGTGAACGCCGGCTTCCGCGGCGAGAGCGTCGACATCTACAACCCGCGGGTCAATACTCCCGCCATCAACGACATGCTGGGAACCAATTCCCTCTACGGTTTCAGCACGGGCATCATCCACGACACCCGCGACAGCCCGTTCATGCCCACGCAGGGACATCTGGTGACGTTTGAGTTCGAGCAGGTGATCGGGACGTTCGTCTACCCGCGCGGCATCCTCGAAGGGCGGCAATACTTCCTGATGAACGAGCGGCCCGACGGCTCCGGCCGCCACGTGCTCTCAGTCGGCTCGGTGCTCGGTATGTCGGGTCCCAACACCCCCGCCTACGACAACTTCTTCGCGGGTGGCTACAACACCCTGCGCGGCTTCGTGTTCCGCGGGGCCAGCCCCCGGCAGAACGGGGCCATCATCGGCGGTCCGTTCGAGTGGCTCAACACCGTCGAATACATGTTTCCGATCACAGCCGACGACACGCTGCGTGGCGTGGTCTTCACCGACTTCGGTACGGTTGAATCGAACGTGTCTATCAACAACATGCGCGTCGCCCCCGGCTTCGGTCTCCGCATCACGCTCCCGGCGATGGGGCCAGCACCGATCGCCCTCGACTTCGCCTTCCCCGTGGCCTATGCCCAGGACGACAGCCAGCAACTCTTCAGCTTCTTCGTCGGATTTGCCAGATAGCTTGTCCCCCCTTTCCCGCTTCCGGCCATGGCCCCATCTCCCGCCAACCCGAGTCGCCCACTTGGCGAGGAACGCATCCTTGTGGTGCGAACCCGGTTCGTCGGCGACACCGTTCTGGCGATTCCGTTTCTGCGCAATCTCCGCCAGGCGTTTCCCTCTGCGATCATCGACGTGCTCGTGGAACCGGCATCTGGCGGCGTGCTGGCCGACTGCCCCTACAAGGACGAGTTGATCACCTGGTCTCGGCCTCCCCGCCGCCGCCGTCTGCTGCCGGAATCGTTGACGAATCTGGTGGCCTACGCCGGCTGGCTACGGGGCCGCGGCTACACGCGGGCCTACGTGCTCAAGCGGGCGCTGTCGAGCACGCTTCTGGTCCGCCTGGCGGGCATTCCCCATTCCGTCGGCTTTGCAGGGCAGGGGGGCGGGCTGCTCCTCTCACGTTCGGTGCCGATTGCCGAGGATCGGCACGAGGTGGAGGTGTTTCTCGATCAACTCCGGGCCGACGGTTTGCCTGTGGACGATGCCCACAATGAGAATTGGGTTTCACCAGCCACCGCCGCGAAGGTGGAGACGCTGCTGGAGGCCGTGGAGGACGGGGGCAGGACCCGCGTCTTCATCGCCCCCCAATCGACCTGCTGGGAAAAGCAGTGGCCGCTCGACCGTCTTGCAGCCGTGATCGCCCGGCTGGTGGAGGAGCAGGGGTGCGAATGTTTTCTGTGCGGCGGCCCTGGCGATGCTGCCACGCACCAGACCCTCAAGCGATTGCTGGGGCCGGGGCCGGCATCCCATCTGCACGACTTCTCGTCCAGCCTCAATCTGCGCGAGACGGGCGGCTTGCTTGCCCGCATGGATCTCTGTTTGGGAATCGACACCGGCCTGCTCCATATCGCCGCTTCCTTTGGCGTGCCCGTGGTGGCACTCTTTGGCCCGACCAATCCCAACCAGTGGCGGCCATGGGGCACTCGCTGCGAAGTGATCCGGTCTCCCCGCGTGATGCATTCCCGGCATCATCGGCTCAGGGACGTGAATGCCGCCTCGGCGCTGAAGAGCCACTGGCCGCGTTGCGAAGCATCGATGGACGACATCGGGATTGAGGAGGTCATGGCGGCGATCGATCGCCTGCTCGCTGCCCGCCTCTGCCCGACCCGCGTGCAGTAGCATGAACTCGAGCGCATTTGGGATAGCTGGAGCGACGACATCCCTTCCATCACACTCCCGGGCGGCTGTTGGATCACAGCGCCGGGTTCGGTCAAGAACTACCAGATGTCGCAGAGGCGGACGCTGAGGCCGCCGAAGAGGGCCGTGACCTGATCTGCCTGCGGCTCACGACAGTAGGCGCCGTCGATGAGCCGATACCGGTCCAACCGCTGGTTATCGGGATCGACAATCCAGTATTCGGCGACCCCGGTGCGTTCGTAGAGTTGCTTCTTGAGTGTGGTGTCGGTGGCGGCGGTCGAGGGGGAGAGGATCTCGACGACGAGGTCGGGGACTCCATTGATTTTCGTATGGGTGATCATGCGCGTGTGGACTTTGAGAACCACCACGAGATCCGGCTGCACGATGTCGTAGTCTGAGAGTTGCACATCGACCGGTGCGTTGAAGACGAGGCCGAGACCGGCCAGTTCCACCTGCGTGTAGAACTGATGCTGGAGCCGCTTGGAAACCGTCTGGTGGGTGGTGGACGGAGCCGGCGTCATGATGTGGTCTCCGTCAATGACCTCATGCCGCCATCCATCGGCGGGCAAGCAGCAGTACTCCGGGTAGCCGAGCTTGGCCCGCGGGGGGCGGGCCGGCGTCGACGGACTCATGTCGGTGGCCACAACGGCTCTCCTCGCATCAATGCTCACTGTGCAGGCGATGCCACGAATCCTTGAAGTGTATACGTCGGTTCAGGTAGGGTCAATGGTTTACGGCTGGCCAGAGAGACAGGCACTCGCCGCCGCCGTGCCGGCAACGAAGCCGCTCGCCCAAGCCCACTGGAAATTGAAGCCGCCGATCCGGCCGTCGACATCGAGCACCTCGCCGGCGAAGTGGAGCCCGGGACAGATCCGGCTTTCCATCGTCTCCAGCCGCACTTCAGCAAGCGGCACGCCACCGGCCGTGGCTTCGGCAATTCCGAAGCCGCGATCCCCCACCACCGGCAACTCCATTCCCTTCACCAGCGCCACCAGCCGCCGCCGCGCCTCGCGGGGGAGATCGCCCGTTGGCGGTGCGGCGGCAGCCGTGCACAGATGGCGTGTCAGCCGCTCAGTGAGATGCTGACGCAGCGCCCAGAGCGCTCCTTTCGCGCCACACTCCAGGAGCAGATGTTCGAGTGCGGATTCAGGCATGTCGGGAAGCCAGTCGAGGAGCAGCCGCGCCAGCGGATCGGTCGTGCGCGACACGAGCCAGTGCCGACTGATGTCGAGCGTGGCCGGGCCCGACAGGCCGGTGTGGGTGCAGAGCGTGCTGCCGGTGCTTGCTACCACGCTTTTCCCCTTCGCGGAGATGAGCGTGAACCGGCAGGGGAGCGCGAGGCCGGTGAGATCGCGGATGAAATGGTCGGCGGGCAGTACCAGCGGCACCAGCGCCGGAACGACAGGCGCCGTGATCGAATGGCCGAGCATGGCCGCCAGCGCGAAGCCCGTGCCATCCGATCCCGATTTTGGCAGCGACTTCCCGCCGGTGCAGAGGATCACCCTCCGGGCGCTCATCGTGCCGCCAGCGGTCTCGAGCCGGAGGCGGTCGCCGTCGCGAACAATGCCCGTCACCTGCGCCGGATGATGGAACGCCACACCGGCTGCCCCGGCCTCATGGAGGAGTGCGGCGAGGATTGAGCGAGACGAATCAGACTCCGGAAAGAGCTTGCCGGTGTCGGCCTCCCGGTAGAAGGCGACACCGGCCGACTTGAAGAACTCGACGGTCCGTTCGACCGGAAACCGGCCGAGCACCTTGCGGATCGCCGGAGAAGTGCTGCCGGCGAAGTCGCGCTCGTCGACCCGCCAGTGCGTGACATTGCAGCGACCCCCGCCTGAAACGAGGATTTTGGCACCCAATTTCCGGGCGCCGTCCAGAGCCACGATGTTCAGCGGCTGCCCGGTTACTTGGGCAGTCCGCCCCGCCCAGATCCCGGCGAAGAGGCCCGCCGCCCCGGCACCGATAATCGCCAGATCGGCCGGCGGCGGGGCGGCGACGGTGGTAGGGGGGGGTGGAAGGGACATGGCTGAGCGGGGGGATTCTGCGCAGATTCGCCGGAAAATCAGACTAGTATGCCCGTTTTCCCGGCCCGCACGTGGCAGGTAGAATGTAAAGACGGGATTTGGGCGTCCTTGCTCCCTCTGCTACCAGTCATCAGGCCGATGCGCTTCATCCCCATCCATTCTCGCGCTGCCACCACCCAGACTTCCGGCGGGAGGCTGTTCCAAGGCTTGGGAGCGGTTTTGCTGCTGGCTGCGCAGGGCTGGGGGCCGGCTGCCGCCGGAGACACGCCCCCGATCGATTTCAACCGCGATATCAGACCGATCCTGGCGGAAAACTGCCTCTACTGCCATGGCCAGGATGCCCAAAAGCGTCAGGCCGACCTGCGGTTGGACGTGCGGGAAGGGGCTCTGGCCGGGGGGGCCGTGGTGCCGGGCAACGCCGGCGCCAGCAGCCTCGTGGAGCGGATCCAATCGAGTGATGCCGATGTTGTCATGCCCCCTCCGCATTCCAATCGGCGGCTTTCGGATGCCCAGAAAACGCTCCTCTCAGCCTGGATCGCCAGTGGGGCTGAATATGCTCCCCACTGGGCGTTTGTGGCCCCTCAGCAGCCGGCGTCCCCCAACGTCCAACGGGCCGATTGGCCGCGGCAGGAAATCGACCGCTTCATTCTGGCCGGTCTGGAGGAGGCTGGTCTGGCTCCCTCCCCGGAAGCCGATCGCCCCACACTCATCCGCCGGCTCCACGCCGATCTGATCGGCCTGCCCCCCACGCCCGCGGAGATCGATGCCTTCATTGCCGACACCGATCCACAGGCCTATGAAAACCTAATCGATCGCTTGCTGGCCAGCCCGCACTACGGCGAACGGATGGCCCTGCCTTGGCTCGACGCAGCCCGCTATGCCGACTCCAACGGCTTTCAGCAGGACGGCGACACGTGGCAATGGATGTGGCGTGACTGGGTGGTAGAGGCCCTCAATGCTGACATGCCGTTCGACCAGTTCTCCACGGAGCAACTCGCGGGCGATCTGCTGCCGGAGGCCACCGCCGCCCAGAAGATTGCCAGCGCCTTCAATCGCAACCACCTCTTGAACGGCGAGGGAGGAGCGATCGCCGAGGAGCAGCGGTTCAACAACCTGTTCGACCGCGTCGACACCACCGCCACCACCTGGCTGGGGCTCACGATGGCCTGCGCCCAGTGCCACGACCACAAATACGATCCCCTCACGCAGCGCGATTATTATGGCTTGCTCGACGCCTTCAATCGCGTTCCCGAAACCGGGGTCCCCACCTGGTTTTCGCCGCGGATCCGCGTGGCACCGCCGGTGCTTGAGCTGCCCACGCCGGAAAACACCGCCCGGCTGGAGGCCCTGGAAGCTGAGCTCAAGCAGGCCCAGGCCGAGGCCCAAACGATTGAAAATGCCGCCTACGCCGGCTGGCGGGCTGGCCTCTCGGCCACCGGCCATGCCGAGGATGCCACAGGGATTCCGGAAAAACTCGCCGCGGGACTGAAGGTGGCCGAAGGGGAGCGGACTCCCGAGGAACAAACCGCCTTGGAGGCCGATCTGCGCCGCCATTTCGACGAGAAGGTGAAGAAGTCGGTGGTGGGAAAATATCCGCAACTGAAGAAACGGGGCGATCTGGAGGGCCAACGCGATTCCTACCGGGGCGACCAGATCCCCCGCGTCATGGTGATGAGCGACGCGCAGCCGCGCGAAACGAAGATCCTGGAGCGGGGCGACTACCTCTCGCCACAGGGTGAGGTGGTGGCCTTCGCCGTGCCGGCCTTCCTGCCGCCGCTGCCGCCGGAGAGCCCGCCCAACCGGCTGGGGCTGGCGCAGTGGCTGTTTCGCCCCGACCATCCCCTCACCTCGCGCGTGCAGGCCAATCGGATGTGGCAGCACTTCTTCGGGGCTGGTCTGGTGAAAACCACTGAAGACATGGGGGTGCAGAGTGCCTACCCGCACCACCTGCCGCTGCTCGACTGGCTGGCGGTGGAGTTTCAGAAGCGTCACTGGAGCATGAAACAGATCCACCGGTTGATCGTGACCAGCGCCACCTACAGGCAGTCGAGTCGGCTCACCCCTGAGCATGCCGCCGGCGATCCGGAAAATCGACTCTTTGCCCGGGCTGCCCGGTTTCGAATGCCCTCGCTGGTGCTGCGCGACTGGGCCCTGGCGGCCAGCGGCCTGCTCGACACCCGCGTTGGCGGCCCGCCTGTATACCCCTACCAGCCGGAGCAGATCTGGGAGGCGCTGGCCATCACAAAAGAGCGCGACTTCACCTACCCCGCCTCTCATGGCAGCGATCTCTACCGCCGCAGCCTCTACACCTTCTGGCGCCGCACCGTCAGCCCCGCCAACCTGTTTGATGCAGCCAACCGGCAGACCTGCCAGGTCCGCGGCGGCACAACCTGCACCCCCTTGCACGCCCTCACCATGCTCAACGACACCACCTGGGTGGAGGCCAGCCGGGTGCTGGCCACAACCTGCATACGGAGCGCTGCCGACACCGACCAGCGCCTGCGGCAGGCCTTTCGCTTGGTGCTGGGCCGAGACCCAACCGGCTACGACATGGAAGCGCTGCGGGGCATGCTCGCCCGCCAGCGGGCCCTCTATGCGGCTGATCCGGCCGCCGCTGCGGCTCTGGTGGCGGTGGGCGAGGCCCCCCAGGAGGCAGCCCTCGACCAGGTTGAGCTGGCGGCCCTGTCGGCTGTCTGCCTGGCGATTTTCAATCTCGATGAAGCCCTCACACGGGAGTGATCGCCCCATGCACGAACTGTGGAACGACAACCAGCAGGCTGTCACCCGCCGCCGCCTTTTCGGCTCGGCAGGCATGGGGATCGGCGGCGTGGCGCTGGCCTCGCTGCTGGCCCGCGATGCACCGGCAGCCGCTCCGGGGAAAGTGCCGGGGCTGCCCGGCCTGCCCCACCATCCGCCCACGGCCAAACGGGTCGTCATGCTCTGGCAGGGGGGCGGGCCGTCGCATGTCGATCTGTTCGATCCCAAGCCGGTGATGCGTGCCCGGGCGGGGGAAGACATTCCGGAGAGCGTCCGGGGCACCACCCGGCTCTCCACGATGTCCAGCGGCTATGCAAAGTGGCCCACAGTGCCTGCCATCCGTCCCTTCCGCCGCTGCGGCTCCTCCGGCATCGAGCTGAGCGAACTGCTGCCGTCTGTCAGCGGCATCGCCGACGAGATCTGCCTCGTGCGCAGCATGCACACCGAGGCGGTCAACCATGCGCCCGGCGTCACGTTTTTCATGACCGGCGCGCAGGTGCCGGGGCGGCCGAGCATCGGAGCTTGGCTGAGCTATGGCCTCGGCTGCGAAACCGACAACCTCCCCGCTTTTGTCGTGATGACCTCCTCCGACAAGGCAAAAACCTGCGGACAGCTCTTCTTCGACTACTACTGGGGCAGCGGCTTTCTGCCCAGCCGGTATCAGGGAGTGAGGCTGCGCAACACCGGCTCCCCGGTTCCCTATCTGGAGAATCCCCCGGGTGTCAGCCGCACCTCCCGTCGGGCCCTGCTCGACGGCATCGCCGCCATGAACGCTGCCCACCGGGCCGATTACGGCGATCCGGAGATCGACACGCGGATCCAGCAGTATGAGATGGCGTTTCAGATGCAGGCCAGCATGCCGGAACTGGTCGATTTTTCAGCGGAGCCACAGCGTGTGCTCGACCGCTACGGGCCCGACGTGCATGTGCAGGGGACCTTCGCCTCCAACTGCCTCATCGCCCGCCGGATGCTGGAGCGAGGCACCCGCTTCGTGCAGTTGATGCACGCCGGCTGGGATCAGCACAACAACCTGTTCACGCAACTGGAGCAGCAGTGCCGCGACACCGAGGGGCCGTCTGCAGCCTTGGTGCTCGACCTCAAAGAGCGTGGCATGCTTGCTGACACGCTGGTGGCATGGGGGGGTGAATTCGGCCGGACCCCCTTTGGGCAGGGCAACCCGGCCGAGCCAAAGGGGCGCGACCACTTTGGCAGAGCCTACAGCTGGTGGCTGGCCGGCGGCGGCATCCGGCCCGGCCATGTGTATGGATCGACCGACGACTATGCCTGGAACATCACTGCCGATCCCGTCCATGTCCACGACATGCAGGCCACAATCATGCATCTGGCCGGGATCGACCACACTGCCCTGACATTTCGCTACCAGGGGCGGCAATTTCGGCTGACCGACGTGCATGGGCATGTGGTGCGGGGAATGCTGGCCTGAGAGCAGCCCGCAGATTCGATCTCCCCCGGTTTTTCGGCAGCTCGGCCGCCTCTTTGCAGGGGCAGCGCGGTTCGGGCAAGCCGGGGAATACCGGACGGCGACGAAAAATCGGCGTATGGTATCGGTCGTGCCGACCAGAAAGCGGCCAAACCGGGGAAAAACTGGGGAAAAATCTTGATCCCGCGGTGTGCGTTGGTATCGTCATTTGTGTTGGCCCGTGGGCTCGGGCATGCGTCAGAGCCCGACCACGCTTCACCCTGGAAGTACCACCGGCATGCCTCTCGCTCACCATCCAGAACCAGAAGAAGTCGACTGCCTCCTGCGGAACGCAGAATTGCGCGATGCCATCGAACCCTATCTCGACGAATCGATCTGCGAAATCGACTTCTGTGCGCTCCCCACGGCTGTTGAGAATCGCTTCCTGGAATCGATGCTCGCCTGGGAACAGGCCCCGATGGAGCCGATCGCCCGCTGGTTTGAGCCGACGCTGGCACTCCAGCCGGCCTGCACGCTCGATGACGAGCAGGTGCGTGAGCGGCTGTGGAATACCATCGATCGGCTTTTCGAAAAGCGGGTTGTTCTCGATTTCACCGACCACCTGTCCGACCGGGAACTCTATGCCCTGATCCGTCGCGACATCCTCCCCTCGGTTGTGAAACGTGTCGACCTTCCCGACAACTATTTCCACTGGGATTGCAGTGCCACAGATACGGGAGAGCCGACACACTGGCTGATGTATTACGCGTCAGAACAGGAGCGGGAGGAATGGAGCCTGGAAGAGGGCCGCGAACTTCCAGAGCGTCGCGTGCCTTCCTATCCCAGGGCCCTGCCGACAGCACCGGTGATGGAGGCCTGACTGGCAGGCTGTGGATCGAGTGTTGCGCCGCTCCCGCGGCAGGCTGGTACACTCTCGGGGGCTCCGACTCTACACGGAGTGTCCCCAGATCAGCCGTCTTTCCCTTGGTCCATCCCCGCCCTTTAGGTGCACCGGCGAATCTATGAGTGTTTTGGTCTTTGGGCATCGCAATCCCGACACCGATGCCATCTGCTCGGCCATCGCTTACGCCGATCTTCTCCAACGCACCACCCGCCCCGATGCCGTGGCCGCCTGCTGCGGGCCGCCCAACAACCGCACTGAATTCGCTCTCCGGCGGGCGGGAGTCGCCGCGCCCCGGATCGTGATGGATGTCCGCCCTCAGGTGGAGGATGTCTGCCGCCGCGACATCGTGACAGCCTCCTTCGGGGAGGTGTTCCATGAGGCTTACCAGCGGATGAAGCAGTCCGACCTCCGGGCGATCCCCGTGATCGATTCGTCGCGCAAGGTGGTCGGCGTGCTTTCGGTGCTGCACCTGATGGATCTGTTCTTCCACAACGAGGACGATCCCATCCGCTCGCGCACCGTGACCACCTGTCTGCAGAAGATCTGCTACGTGCTCGGCGGCACATTCCAACATGCCATCCAGCCCGAACAGCGCGACGAACTGCTGGTGATGGTGGGGGCCATGAGCGCCGAGGGCTTCACCGAACGGATGCAGCAGTTCCCCGCCGAGCGGCTGATCGTCGTCTGCGGAGACCGCCCCACGATCCAACTGCCAGCCATTGAGCATGGGGTCCGGGCGCTGGTTCTCACCGGCGGCTTTACCCTCTCGCCAGGGCTGGTGGAGCTGGCAAAAATACGTGGTGTTTCGGTGATCATCAGCCCCTTCGACACCGTCAACACAACACTGCGGCTGAAGTCGTCGCAGTTCATCGACCCGGTCGTCGATCAGCAGTTTGTCACGGTGCTGGGGCGCTCCACCGTCACTGAGGCGCGGGCCATTGTGGAACGCTCGCAGCAACCGGTGTTTCCGGTGGTGGATGATGACGGCGTGCTGGTGGGGCTCTCTTTCAAGTCGGACCTGATCAATCCGCCCAAGCCTCAACTTGTGCTCGTTGATCACAATGAACTCGGCCAGGCTGTCAGCGGTGCCGAGGAGGCTGAAATCGTCGAGGTGCTCGACCACCACCGCCTCGGGGGCGGCCTGAAATCGACGCAGCCGATCCGGTTCATCAACGAGCCGGTCGGCTCGACCTGCACGCTGGTCGCCCGGCAGTTTCGTGCCGCCGGCATCACTCCCACACCGGGCATCGCGCTGTGCATGGCTTCCGGGATCATCTCCGACACGCTCTACCTGCGATCCCCCACCACCACCGACATCGATCGCGAGGTGCTGGCCTGGCTGAAGCCGCTGTGCGGAACCGTTGATGTCGACGAGTATGCGAAGGAGTTTTTTGAGATCGGTTCGGCGCTCCGCTCGAGCACCCCCCTGCAGGTCATCTCCGAAGACTGCAAGGAATTCAGCGAGGATGATGTCCGCTTTTCCATTTCCCAAATCGAGGAGACGGGCTTCGATCTTTTCTGGGACCGCAAGGACGAACTGCGGGTGGCGCTTGAGGACTTTGCCGCCAAAAACCGTCTCGATTTCTCGGCGCTGCTGGTGACCGATGTCGTCAGCAATGGTTCGCTGCTGCTCCTTTCCCACGAATCGGAGGCTTGGGAGGAGATCAACTACCCCCGCCTCGACCGCAGTTTGTATGCCCTCAAGGGGATCGTCAGCCGGAAGAAACAGTTGCTGCCATTGCTCGCGCAGTTGATCAGCACGGCGTCGGCCTGAAACTGCTGTTTCCGGACAATATTTCGGTTTCCTGCGGCAATTCCGTATTCTGGAAGAGTCCGACTGCCCCCGGCCGCTCACCTCGTCTCTCCCCGCTGCCCTCTCGAGGTTTCCCAGCCCATGCCTGCCAACTATTTCTCACGGCGACGCTCAAGGCGCCAGACTCTCACTGTTTTCGCGGCCTTGATGGCGCCGGTCCTCTGCGGGCCGGCCCTGACTGCCGCCGAGCCGGCCGCGGTCCGCGCGGCGATTGCCAAGGGTTCCCGATTTCTCTTGGAGCAGCGGCAGGCAGCCGACGGCAGCTTTGTGGCACCGGCCGGCCCGGCCGTGACGGCTCTGGCGGTGACGGCCCTGGTGCGTAGCGGCACGCCGATCGATCAGGCGGGCGTGCAGCGGGGCCTTGCCCATCTGCTCTCGTTCCGGCAGGCCGATGGAGGCATCCATCCACAGGGATCGGCCGTCGCCAACTACGAAACGTCGATCGCCCTGCTTGCCCTGGTGGCCTGCAACAAAGACGGCCGCTACGATCGGGACATCCGGGGCGCCGAAGCCTTTGTGAAGGGGCTGCAATGGGATGAGACGGAGGGAGCATCTCCTGAAGATCCCGCCTATGGTGGCGCCGGATATGGGAAGAAAAACCGGCCCGATCTTTCCAACACCTCCTTTCTCATCGAGGCCCTGCGCACCGCCGGCACCGATGCCGACGACGCGGCGATCCAGCGGGCGCTGGTGTTTGTCTCGCGGACCCAAAACCTCCCGGGCCCCGATAACACGCTCCCGTTCCCAGAGAAAAATCCCGATGGCGGCTTCTACTACACGCCCGCCGCCGGCGGCGAGAGTCAGGCCGGCACAACGCCGGAGGGGGGCCTGCGCAGCTATGCCTCCATGACCTACGCCGGCCTCAAGAGCATGATCTTTGCGGGGCTCACGCGGGATGATCCGCGGGTCAAGGCTGCCGTGGCCTGGCTGGAGAAGCATTACACGTTTGCGGAGAATCCCGGCCTGGGCGACGCGGGGCTCTTTTATTATTTCCACACCGCCGCCAAGGCGCTCGATGTCCTTGGGGAGGAAACATTCACCGACGCTCAAGGTGTCAAGCACCAGTGGCGCAGCGAACTGGCCGATGCGCTTCTGGCCCGTCAGCAACCGGATGGTTCGTGGGTCAATTCCAACAGCCGCTGGATGGAGGGAGAGCCCACGCTCGTCACCAGCTACAGCCTGCTGGCCCTGGCCTACTGCCTGCCGCGGTAGGGTAGAACACTGGCATGAACCAGTCAGTCCTTCAGATCGAACAGCCGCTTGAGGGCGTCGAGCAGGCCGTGGGGCGGGCCGGAACGGCTCTCTTTGCGCAGGGATGCCAGCGGGGAGTGGAGCAGCTTCGCGGCATAGCGGTCGAACGCCTGCCTGATTTCGGCCCGGGCTGATTCGTCAAGCGCCGGCAACCGGCGGAAGAGACGGTCGAGTTCCGTTTCGCCAGTTTCCGACCAACCCGCCCGCAACCGCTCAATGACAGGCGCCGTGGAGCGATGGTGCAGATCGCCCATAAACCGGTAGGTCTCCTCCTCGATAATGGCCATCGCCGCCGGTATTTCCCGCTGCCTGCTGCGCCGATTGGCGGCGCAGGCGGAGGCGAGGTCATCGATGGAATAGAGCCACACTCCCGGCCGATCGCCAATCCGGGGATCGAAGTCGCGGGGCACGGCCAGATCGAGCACCACCAGCGGCCGACTGCCGCGATCGGCCTCCACCACCGAATAGAGTTCCGGAGTCACGATCGGTGTCGTGGCCCCGGTTGTGCTGACCACCAGATCGGCCGCCGCCAGTTCCGCCGCCAGCGACTCAAACCGACCGGTCCGTGCCCCCAGTTGCGTGGCCAGCGCGGCGGCGCGCTCGGCGGAGCGATTCACGATCACAACATCGCGGGCCCCTGCCTCCCGCAGGTAGCGGAGCGTCTCGGCCGCCATCTTGCCGGCACCGATGAGCAACACCCGTTTGTCGTCAAAGCGCTCAAAGACCCCGCGGGCGAAATCGGCCACGGCGATACTGGGAATCGAGAGCCGCTCGCGACCGATCGAGGTTTCGCTGGCCACCCGCTTGGCGGTGCGGAAGGCCGCCTGAAACATCTCTCCGGTGAGCGGACCGGCCGTCTGATTCGCCTGGGCGAGCGACCAGGCCTGCTTGACCTGCGCCACAATCTGCGGCTCGCCGAGCACCATGCTGTCGAGGCCTGCGGCAACGCTGAAGAGATGACGCGCAGCGGCGCCATCCGATTCCCCTGATAACACCCCACGCAACACATGGGCATCGATCCCCCGGCATTCCGCCAGAAAGGAGACCATCTGTTCGGGGAGGGGCGGTACCGCGTCATTCTCACCGGCGGTGTAAAACTCGACCCGGTTGCAGGTCGACAGCAAAACTCCCTCTCTGCCGGGAAACCGTTCGCGGAACCGACGCAGCGCCTCTGTCGCCTGTTCGGTCGAAAAGGCCAGCCGCTCGCGCAGCGCCAAAGGAACGGTGCGGTGGGTGCCCCCTACAAAGGCGAGGTTCATGGCAGTGCTCCCCGCGCGGTCGGCTGCGGCAAATCCACCGGCGGCACCCCATGGCGGGTGGCGCCGAAGAGCCCCCACAGAATCGAAATCATCAGCACGCAGAGACTTACCACAGACAGCACCGCCCTGGTGCGGGCGGCATCCGGCCTGCGGCGCACGGCGCGCGACATCACTGCGGCGACCACCAACCAAGCCACCAGCCCGCCCATGCGCAGCACGACCGGATCGTTCCAGGGGACCGTGTCCAAGAGCCCCCGCTGGCGATTGACGGCATTGAGCACAAGGCCGGAGACAAACCCCGCGGCGGCGGTCCAGGCTGCGGTCAGCAGCGTGCGCCTGCAGGTGTGGGAGAGTTTTTCCAGACTCGGCATGCGAAATCCTTGCAGCGGCGCCTGCTTCCGGGCCAGCCGGCCAGCTTGGATCAGCCACATCAGCCCCGAGATCGCCCCGATCGCCACAGCCACACTCGCCGCCAGATTGAATCCTCCGTGGATCGCTCCCCAAATCTGCGTGGCCGGGCTCTGCGGAAAGGGATCGCGGCTGGAGAGTTGGGATCCACCAATCAGTCCCAGCACCATCGGCAGCATGAACAGCCCCACCGGGGTGCGGGGGTTCGACACCGTCAGCCAGAGCGATCCACCCGCCAGCACCCAGGCCGCCAGCAGATACCAGTCAAACGCACTGGAGAGGGGCACGGCCGGCTCGTTCACCCCGCGCCACACCAAAAAGAGTGTGTGTGCCAGAAGGCCGGCGGCCATGAAGCCGACCATGGCTGCGCCGCGCAGGCCGGAGCGGAACCACAGCCGCGACACTTCGCACGCCAATGCCACCAGATAGCTGGCAGCAAAACAGACCACCGAAATGCCGGAGACGAATTCGATCATGCGGGTCCTTGCGGGAAGACTCCCATATTGTAGTTTGCCTCCAGCGGTTGCCGATGGGGGGCCGCAAACTGCCCGTCGTTCCCCCCTTTGCCCACATTCCCCCTATACTGTCGATCTGCCACCATGCCGACTCCCCCCCCCACCACTGCCGTTCCGCCTGCCCTTTCCAAAGCAGAGGGGCCGGCGGTGCCACGCTGGCAGGATTCGTTGATGATGCGGGCCTGCCGCCGGGAACCGGTGGAGCGCACGCCTGTCTGGCTGATGCGGCAGGCGGGGCGTTACCTGCCGGAATACCGCCGCATCCGGGCCCAGGTCGGATTCCTGGAGCTGTGCAAAAATCCCGCGCTCTCGGCCGAGGTGATGATCGCCACCGTCGACAGGCTCGGCGTCGATGCCGCCATCATTTTCAGCGACCTCCTGCCGATCCTCGAACCGATGGGGATGCAGTTGGAATTTCTGGCGGGCGAGGGGCCGGTGATCCATAACCCCATCCGCGAGCCGGCCGATGTGCATAGGCTGCTGGAACTCGACCGCCTCGATTCGCTCGGATTCGTGATGGACTGCGTGCGGGCGACGCGGGCCGGTTTGGATGACGCCATCCCGCTGATCGGCTTTGCCGGAGCGCCGTTCACACTCGCCAGCTACTGTATCGAAGGGGGTTCCAGTCGCGCCTGGCTCCATACCAAATCGCTCATGTACACACACCCTGCTGCCTGGCACGACCTGATGGATCGGCTGGCCCGGGCCGTGAGTGGCTATCTTCTGGCCCAGCTCGATGCCGGTGCCCAGATCGTTCAGCTCTTCGATAGCTGGGTGGGGTGCCTCGCGCCTGAGGATTATCGGCGGTTCGTCCTGCCGCACACCCGCACGGCACTCGCGGCAGCGGCGGCGCGGGCCCCGGTGATCCACTTCGCCACCGGTAATCCGGCCCTGTTGCCGTTGTTGCGGGAAGCTGGCGGAAGCGTGATCGGCATCGACTGGCGGGTCGAACTGGCCGAGGCGTGGCAGACCGTGGGCTACGATCGGGCCGTGCAGGGCAATCTCGATCCGGCAGTGCTGCTCTCCGACCGCGATACCGTGCGGCAGCGGACGCTCGATGTACTGGAACAGGCCGCGGGACGCCCCGGCCACATTTTCAACCTCGGCCACGGTGTTCTCCCCCAGACACCGGTGGAAAACGTGCTGGAACTGATCGCCACGGTAAAGGGATTCCGCTTGAATCCGCCGGCGCCAGCGTCGCTGTGAGGGCGGTGACTCGGCAGACCTTTTACTTCCCCCCTCCCGCCAGCCCCGCTGGCAGGGTACAACAGCGTGTTGCGCGCCGAACATCCTGCGAAGATAGATTCGATGTGCGCAGCCAACTTCCTCGCAGGCATACACGGCATGACGAGTCTGGAAAAGCGGCTGTTTCATCTGTTCGACCCGGCCGATATACAGGCTGCCCGGCAGCTGACCGGGGTGCGCGTGACCTGCCCCCGGGTAGGGCATGTCCACGCCATTGTCGAAGCCGGCGGGGCGGAACCCAATGATGTTGTCCTCGAACTCTCCGCCGGACGGCGCGGGGGGATGACACTTGAGGTGCAGTGCGACAGTCAGCGCGGACGCGCTGGTCAGCCCTGCACGGTTCTGGCGGCGGTCTTTCTGGAAGTTGATCGCCGCGGCCTGTTTTCCGGGGTGCAGGAAAATACCCCGATCGTCCTGAGCATCATCGCCGCCGAGGCCTCAGAAGAGGTCGACACGGAAGATGAGGACCTCCTCGACTCCGAGGATGGGGAGGCCGAGGGGGACGCCGTGCCGGCCAACCTGGCGGGCAGCTCCGGCCCAACCGCCACGCCCGCTTCCCCAGCCACAACTGCTGGCCAGCGGCCCGTTTCCACCCGGCAGCCGGCATGGGCCCTCGATCTCGAAGAACGCCGCCGGTTGGTCGAACCGGCCCTCCGCACGCGGGCCTTGGCCATCTCCGATGCTCGGCGTTCCGCTGGATCGCTCGTCTTCATGCTCGATGTGGGGGCCTCCACGCATGCCCACGCCGCGGTTCTCATTCCCTGCCGGATGCAACTGGATGTTGCCGGCAACACCACCGGACGCCCCCGGCCGGTCGCCATCTCCCTCGGGGCAGGTGCCGATTCCGAAGCAGAACAGCTCGACACCCAGGAACGCCTTCTCGTCGCCCAATTGGTGGGAACCGTTGCCGTCAGCGAAACAGGCACCACCGATGGACTCGATCGCCGGTCGATCAGCCGCATCGCCGTCAGCCCGCAGGCGGCCCCGACACAGCTGGCGATGCTGTGCGAAACCGGCCGGCTGATCGTGCAGCCGGAGCCGCGTCGCAATCCGGAAAACATCGTGTCTCTGACGTGGGACGGCGGACGCCCGTGGGAATTCGCTCTCGTTCTGGAACCGGACGATCTGGTCAGCACGCGGGCCGAAACCCTCCGCGAACTCAACGACGGCGAACAGCAACCGCTGCCCCGTCCGGGGAAGGCGACACTCCGGGGAATGCTCGTTCGCGGGAGCGAACGCCGCGATCTGCGCGACCCCCGCGCCATTCTGCGGTCGGGGTTGGTTGTCTTTGCCGACCGGCTGGCACGGCTGTCCACTGGAGATACCGCTGGCTCTCCCTGCACCAACGGCTGGTTGGAGCAGTTTGAGCGGCGTGGTCCGATCGAACTGGCCGGTTCCCAAACCGACGGGCTCATCGAACGGCTGGCTGGACTGGCGGATGTGCCTCGCCTTCTGCTGCCCGCCTGGACCGGGTGGCGGATCGAGTCGGGGGCGCCTCGTCCGAAGCTGGTGCTTGACGATTCGCGGGCCGCCGTCAGCAGCGACGACGAGGATGACCCTCAGGGAGGCGGGCGAGCGGCCAAACGCCGCGCCGCTCCCAGGGTTCAGCTGGCAGGGCGGATCTGGTTTGACTACGGGGGCATGCAGGTCGAGGCCGATAATCCGGCCGGTGGCACTGCCGATCCTGCCCGGCGCATCTTCGTGCGCCGCGATCGGATGGCCGAACGCGACGCCCTCTCCCTGCTGCCTCGCTATGGGGCCAGCATTCCCCGCACGGGTGAACCGGGTAGCGAACCGGTGACCCACCACGTGGAGATTCCTCGGGCCCGGCTGGATGCATCGGTCTCGCAACTGGCGGCGGCGGGCTGGGCGGTCGAGGTGTCCGGACGACG
>Ga0164295_10001601_pt1 | contig 18839 bp, 18 predicted proteins | sample GEODES006metaG_FD_111798 | JGI IMG/M metagenome (GOLD analysis project Ga0164295, IMG submission 111798) | Oligotrophic lake water microbial communities from Sparkling Lake, Wisconsin, USA - GEODES006 metaG | ecosystem: Environmental > Aquatic > Freshwater > Lake | place: USA: Sparkling Lake... | reverse complement strand
GCCGGCGGCACAAGTATCTCTGCGTGGAGTCGTGGCGGACCGAGGAGGAGAAGGCGAACCTGCTCTACTGGCAGTTCACCTGCGAGATGTTCTGCACGCCACGGGAGTGGGAGTGGTGGTTCGCCCACACCGGCTACACCGGCGATCACTCGTTCATCTACTTCGAGTGATGGCTAGCCCAGCATGAAAACCCGCGCCGCGATCCTGGTCGAGCAGAAGAAGCCCCTCGTCATCGAGGAGGTCGAGGTGCCCCCGCTCAAGCTCGGGCAGGTGCTCGTGAAGGTGCTCGCCAGCGGGATCTGCGGCTCGCAGATCGGCGAGATCAACGGCGTGAAGGGGCCCGACCGGTTTTTGCCCCACCTGCTCGGCCACGAGGGCTGCGGCGAGGTGCTGGAGGCGGGCGAGGGTGTCCGCAGCGTGAAATCGGGCGACCGCGTCGTGCTTCACTGGCGGAAGGGGACGGGGCTGGAGTCGGTGACCCCGGTGTACGAGTCGCGAATCGGCCGGGTCAACGCCGGCTGGGTGACGACGTTCAACGAGCACGCGATCGTCTCCGAGAATCGCCTGACGAAGGTGCCCGCCGGTTTCGACGTGGAGGCGGCCGCGCTCTTCGGCTGCGCCGTGACAACGGCCTTCGGAGTGGTCACCAACAACGCCCAGGTGGCCATCGGCCAGTCGGTCGTGGTCTTCGGCGCCGGGGGTATCGGGCTCAGCATCGTTCAGGGGGCCGCGTTGGCCGGTGCCCATCCGATCGTCGCGGTCGATCTGTTCGACAACCGGCTGGAACTGGCCCGGTCGCTCGGTGCGACGCACGCGGTCAACTCGCGGGGGTCGGATCCGTCGGAGGCGATCGCGAAGATCGTGGGGAACGGCGGCGCCGACGTGGTGATCGACAACACGGGCAACGTCGAGGTGATCGCGCTGGCCAGCAGGCTGACCGGCCCGCGGGGCCGCACGGTGCTCGTCGGCGTGCCACCAAAGGGAGCCACGGCGGCTATCTCGACGCTCCCACTGCACTTCGAGAAGCGGCTCATGGGCTCGCATGGCGGCGAGTGCCGGCCCGAGGCCGACATTCCGAGGTACGTGCGGCTCGTGGAGGACGGCCGGCTATCGCTTGCGGGCGTGGTGGGGCGTCGCTACGGCCTCGATGAGATCAACGACGCGATCGACGACATGACCAGCGGCCGCATCGCGGGCCGTGCGATCATCCGCATGGCGGATGCCTGACCGGCGGCGGCAAGGCGGGAGAACAGCGATGGCGGCCGGCGGCACGGTGCTTGTGGTGGGGGCTGATGGCGACATTGGCACTGCCGTCGCCCGGCAGCTCGAGGCTTTGGGCACTCCAGTCGCCCGCACGAGCCGGCGGGGCACGGCAGACAGCCTTCCGCTCGACCTCGCGGCGGCCGCCTCGTCGTGGTCGCTGCCGTCGAGTGTGTCGGCCGCCGTGCTCTGCGCCGCGGTGTCGTCGACGGAGGCATGTTGGAACGATCCCGTCGAAGCCCGCCGGGTAAACGTCGAGGCCACGCTAGAGTTGGCCCGGCGGCTCGCCGTAGCCGGATCCCGGCTCGTATTCCTGTCTACAAACCTGGTTTTCGACGGGAGTGAGCCGTTCGTGCCCGCCGACGCACCGCGATGCCCGCGGACGGCCTACGGACGGATGAAGGCGGAAGTCGAAACAGCGTTATTCGCGCTCGACGCGGCGACGACCGTCGTGCGGCTGACGAAGGTGGTGGGCCGGCCGCTCCCGGTCTTCACCCGCTGGCGGGAAGCCCTGGCTCGTGGCGAGCCGGTGCATCCCTTCTCCGACATGGTGATGGCGCCCGTAACTCTTGCGGTGGCCGCCTCCGTGATCGTCGCGGCCGCCCGCGAGCCGCTGGGCGACATCCTTCAGGTCTCAGCGCGGGCCGACGTGTCGTACGCCGAGGTGGCCCGGCGGCTCGCCGCACGGTGGGGTTTTTCTGCGGATCTGGTGACGCCGACGGTGACGGCTGGAGCCGGCCTGCGTCTGGAACACGTGCCCCCCCATACCACGCTCGATCCGTCCGCGGTGCGGGATAGACTCGGGCTCGAGCCGCCCGATCCCTGGGCGGCCGTCGAGGAGGTGGCTTGATGGCGGACGAGACCGGGACGGGCGAGGCGGCCTGTGGTATCTGTGGCGGCGGCACGCTCGAAGAGATGCTCGACTACCGCTCGCTCCAGCGGGTGACGTCCGACTGCCGCTCCTGGCCGGCTGGCGGCCGCCTCGGTGTCTGCCGGGTGTGCGGCGCCGTCCAGAAGCCGGCCGACGATGCGTTTCTCGCCGACATCGATGCCATCTACAGGTCTTACACGATCTACCACCAGGCCGCGGGTGCCGAGCAGGCGGTGTTCGAGCAGTCATCGGGGCTGCCGGCGTCGCGGTCGGTGAAACTCCTCGACACGTTTCGGCGGTATGCCGGCCTGAACGCCACGGGGCGGATGCTCGACGTGGGCTGCGGCAACGGGGCCACGATCCGGGCTTTCGGCCAGGTCGCTCCCGGCTGGACGAAAGTGGGCACCGAGTTCGACGACAAGTATCGGGCGGAGGTGGAGTCGATCCCGGTGACCGAACCGCTCCACGTCGGTCCCGTGGGCGAGGTGGCTGGAACGTTCGACGTGATCACGATGATCCACGTGCTGGAGCACATCGTCGATCCGGTCGCGGTCCTCGCCACGTTGCGCGGGAAACTGACCCCCGGCGGGCTGCTGCTCATCGAAGTGCCGCACCATCCGGCTAACCCCTTCGAACTGCTGATCGCCGACCATCGCTCCCACTTCACCGCCGACTCGCTCAGCCGCGCGCTCACCGCCGCCGGCTACGAGATCGTGTCGGTGGCGGACAACTGGATCCCCAAGGAACTCTCCGTCGTCGCGCGACCGGCGACTGCGCAGCGACCGGCGGCTCCGGAGGGCGAGCCCGTGGCCGCCCGGGACCGCATCGCCGGCAGTATCGCGTGGTTACGGCGGACGGCCGATCGGCTCCGCGAACTCGCTGATACTGGATCCGTGGGGCTGTTCGGCACGTCGATCGCCGGCACCTGGCTGGCGGCCGAGGCGGGCGACCGGATCGGGTTCTTCGTGGACGAAGATCCGAACCGCTTGGGCCGAAGCTATCTCGGCCGGCCGGTGCTCTCGCCGGCAACGGTCGCGGCTGGGAGCCGGGTGTTCGTCGGTCTGCCGCCCGCGGTCGCAGCGGGTATCTGCGGCAGGCTTACCACTCCGGGGGTTGCCTATCTTGCTCCTCCGGCTTGACCCGTCCCGCGTGGCCCTGCAGATTCGAACGATCCGCCGGAGACATCCATGACCACAGCCTGCTTGGCCGCGGGGCTTTTTGCCGCGGCGTTCCTCGTGCACTGGGTGTGGTGGCGGATCGCGTTGCCGCGGCGGCAGACTGCCGCGCTCTTAACGGTTTTTTTCGGCGTGCTTTTCGCCTGGCTCGCCGTCTCGCACGTCGCGCCAGGTGGTCGGTTCACCGCCGGCGACCGTTGGGAGGCGATCCACGTCGCAATCTTTCACACGGCGCTGTCGCTGGCCTACATTGTCGCCTATTCGGCCCTCGAACACCGCAGCCCCAGCATGACTCTGCTCGTCGCGGTCGCCGACTCGGCCGCCGCAGGCTGCACGCCCGATGAGCTTCGCGGGCTGCTCCGCGGGGCGAGCCCGGTGGAGGTGCGGCTCGATGCCATGGCCCACGAGGGGATGGTTGTGCGGGAGGGAGATGGCTACCGCCTCGCTCCCAAGGGCCGGGCGTGGGCCGTGGTGCTTGCGGTGTGGAGACGGCTGCTCGGCATGCCGCGGGGAGGATGATCAGCGCATGAACGACCACCATCCTCTCGTCGTGCTCGCCCCAGTGATCGGTCTGGCGGTCGACTGCGTCAGCCACGTGGCGGCGGCACGTTTGCTCCGCGGACGGAGCCCGTATCCCGCTCTGGCCGTCGGAGCGGCCTGCGGGCTTGCCACCACGCTCGCCGTCACTCTGATCGCCGCGGGCCGCGACGCGACGCCCGTGCTCGATACGGCGGCGTACGTCGCGATGAACGGGTTCGCCTCCCTGGCGTTTGCTTTCGGTTACTTTAACTTCGTTAACCTGACGGTCGCCTCGCTGCGGATCCGTATTCTGGAGGAGTTGCTCGACTCTGGTGGGTGGTTGTCGCGGGACGCGATCCTCGACCGCTATGGCACGTCGAGCGTGGCCGACCTGCGGCTCGAGCGGCTGGTTGGCGGGGGGCACCTTGTGGAGCGGAACGGGCGGCTTCACACGGGGCGTTTGCAATTCCTACTCGTGGCACGCATCTTCGACGCCCTGCGTTGGCTCATTCTTGGTCCCCGGTATGCAGCCGCCCTTCGGCAGTCGCCCGGGGCCCGTGTCAACGCTCGAGACCGTGACTTATGACGGCGAAGCCCCCCGAACTGACACACAACTGCGACCTTTCGCTGTTTGTGGCTTGCTACAACGAAGAGCAGGGAATCATTCCCACGCTTGACACGGTCGTGGCTGCGGCGACCGAGGTGGGAATCACCTACGACGTCGTGATCATGGATGACTGTTCGACGGACCGGTCCGTCGAGCTGATCGTCGATTACATGAGCCGCCACCCCGACCTGCCGATCACTCTCTACGTGAATGAAGTGAATCAGGGCGTGGGGGCGAACTATGCGGAGGCGGCGTTTCGCTGCCGGGGCAAGTACTACCGGATGATCTGCGGCGACGACGTCGAATCGAAAGAGACCCTCGTCACGATCTTCCGGCACGTCGGTGAAGCCGACATGATCATCCCTTATCCGGCAGACACCACCTTTCGCGGGCCCTTCCGCCGCGGTGTCTCGCGCAGCTTCACGCTGCTGATCAACCTGCTGAGCGGCTATCGGGTTCGCTACTACAACGGCCTGGCTGTGCACTTTCGCTACAACGTCATGCGGTGGCATTCGAACTCGCACGGATTCGGCTTCCAGGCTGATCTGATCACGCGGCTCCTCGATCTGAACGCGACCTACATTGAGGTGCCGGTCTATCCCAACGAGCGTGCCGGCGGTGAGACAAAGGCATTCAAGTTTCGGAACATCTGTTCGGTTGGCCACACGCTGTTGGAGATCTGGATTCGCCGCCTCGGCAAGTTCGTCTATCCAGAGGCCACCCGCCGGCCGCTGAGCGAGTTGCGGGTGTACCGTGCCGGTGACCTTGGGCACGTCGTGGCCAAGACAATTACCGAGACCGAGGCGGCTGACTCCCCACCGGCTTCCTGAGATCGCCGAAGGCGGTCGGTACCCCCATGGCCACCACAGATTTTCTCGTCGTCGGTGGTGGCATCGTCGGGATTTCGATTGCCCGCGAACTCCGCAGCAGGCATCCCGATCTTGCAGTCACCGTGCTGGAGAAGGAGCCCGGCTGCGGCCGCCATGCCAGCGGCCGCAACAGTGGGGTGCTCCACGCCGGCTTCTATTACACGGCCGATTCCCTCAAGGCCCGGTTCACCCGCGACGGCAATCGGGCCCTCACGGCCTACTGCGAGCGTCGCGGGCTGCCGCTCAACCGCTGCGGGAAGCTGGTGGTGGCCCGCACCGTGGCCGATCACCCACAGATGGACGAACTCATGCGGCGTGGAGCCGCCAACGGCGTGGAGTTGGAGAGTATCACGGAGGCGGAGGCGCGGCGGATCGAGCCGAGGGTGAAAACCTGCGAGCGGGCGATCTGGTCGCCCCGGACATCGACGGCCGACCCCGGCGCGGTGCTCGACGCGATGCGGCAGGATGCCGAGCGGGAGGGCATCGCCTTCGCGCTGGCCGACGGGTTTTGTCGGCGGCGAGGCGATGAGATTGACACGGTTCGCGGTACGTGGCGGGCGGGCTACGTGGTCAACGCGGCCGGCCTGCAGGCCGATCGGATCGCCCGGCAGTACGGCTTCTCGGAGCATTACCGGATCCTGCCCTTCAAGGGGCTCTATCTCTACGGTGCCGAGTCGGCGGGCCCGTTTCGCACCAATATCTATCCCGTGCCCGACCTGCGGAACCCGTTCCTCGGCGTCCACTTCACGGTGACGGTGGACGGCCACGCCAAGATCGGCCCCACGGCGATTCCAGCATTCTGGCGGGAGCAGTATGCGGGGCTCGCCGGCTTCAGCCTCCGCGACCTGGTTGAGATCGCGGGGCTGCAGTGCGGCCTGCTGTTCTCCGCAGGCTTCGAGTTTCGTCGCCTGGCGTTCGAGGAGCTGCGGAAGTACGACCGGCGGCATCTCGTGTCACTCGCCGGGGAACTGGCGCGGGATGTGCGTGCCGATGACTGGCGGCGCTGGGGCCGGGCGGGTATCCGGGCACAGCTGCTCGACGTCCGCACCCGGAAACTCGAGATGGACTTCGTGATTGAGGGTGACGACCGTTCCATGCACGTGCTCAATGCCGTCTCGCCGGGCTGGACCTGCTCAACTCCGTTCGCGTCGTACGTCGTCGATGCGATTGCCCGCGAGGCATCGGGAACCCCCGCGGCGTGACGCCTGGGCGAAGTTCGACCCTGATGGCGAGCGAGGGATTCGCGGGGGTGCCGTGTCATCCGGCCGCGTCGTCGAGCCAGTCGATGAGGCGTGCGTAGCCCCGCACGCCGAGTTCGAGCCGACGATCCCGCGACTTCTCCGCCATTTCGTCGGGCACGATGGCGGCCACCCGCACGCCCGCCGCGAGGCCGGCCTCCCAGTCGCTCGGGCGGTCGCCGATCATCCAGGTGGAAGCCACTGCCAACGCGTGCTCGGCCCGCATCTCGTCGATGAACCGGGGAGAGGGCTTGCGGTAGCGGGAGGGTTCGTCGGGCCGCTCCGGTGCGATGCAGATCCGGGTGAACGGCTCGGGGCCGAGGTCGAGCAGGTCGATCATCCGTTGGTTGACCGCATCGACGTCGGCCAGGGTGAAGTAGCCCCGGTTGACCCCGGACTGGTTCGTCAACAGGAAGAGTTTCGTCCCGGCGTGGAGCAGCCGCGCAAGCGTCTCGCGGGCGCCCGGTAGCAGCGTCACTTGGTCGGTGCTGCCGACGAAGTGGCAATCTTTGATGAGGGTGCCGTCGCGGTCGAGAAACAGGGCGTGAACGTCGTGCGGCACTGGTGGAGTCCGGGCGGGAGTTGGGGCGGTCGAACCCGAGCGACCTCACGGTATGATATCGAACTCAGCGGGGCGGGCATCCGTCTCCCACCACCAGACGCATCACGGAACCCGTCCATGGCCGACAGGAAATCGACCGCCCCCGCGTCATCTGGATCTCGCCAGTCGGCCGCACCGCCTTCGGTCTGGTTTGACCGGATTGATGGGATCGTCGTGGCGGGGTTGCTAGCTCTGGTGACCGTGGCCTGGTGCTGGGCGAACGGAAAGTGGACGCCGGCGGCGTGGTCGGAGCCGACGGCCTACCTGGAGCCCGAGAAGTGCGATGTTGTCCACGCGCTGGCGATGATGAAGGCGGCCGGTGACGGCCAGTTTGTGCCGCTGGCCTGGAAGAACGTGGCGGAACTCGGTGCGCCCCACACGGGCAACTGGAACGACTGGCCCCTGCTCGAGGAGATGCAGGTGCTCCTCTTCGCGGGGCTTGCGAAGATCTTCGGCCTCTACGGCGGCCTGAATATCGGCATGCTGCTCGGCCACTGGCTGGCGGCCGGCACCTTCTACGCCGTGGCGCGATTTCTGGGATGCCTGCGGTCGTGGGCCTTCATCGGTGGGCTTGCCTACGGCCTCGCCCCCTTCCTGTTTGCCCAGTCGCCGCATCACATCACCACCGAATACGTCTGGCATGTGCCGCTGTTCCTGTTGGTCTGGCAGTGGGTCTCGACCGATCCGGGGCTGGAATGGGGGAGCCGGCGGTTCTGGTTCGCCGTCGCGGTCGGCGGGCTGACAGGCCTGCAGAGTCCCTACTTCACCAACATCTTCTGCCAGCTCACGTTGCTCGGCGCGGCGGCCCGTGCCTGGCGGCTGCGGTCGGCCGCCTCGCTCACGCCGGCCCTCGCCGTGATCGCCGCCGCGGCCGGCGCGTTCGCGGTGATGAACATGGATACCTGGACGTACCGCCTGGCCAACGGCCCCAACCAGGGAGCACTCGTCAGGGAATACAAGTGGCTGGAGATCTACGGGCTGAAACTGGTGGACCTCGTGATTCCGCCGGTCACGCACCACTCGGCGGCGCTCGCACAGTTTGCCGCGGCCCATCGTGCCGGGGCACCGCTGCTCGACGAGGGCTCGTACCTGGGGATCGTGGGGATCGCGGCACTGGCCCTGCTGGCAGTGACGGCGGCCCGCAACGCGGCCGAGCACCGGGGCGAGTCGCTGCCGGCGGCCGCCTGGCAGGTGCTCTGGATCGTGATCTGCTTCACCACCGGTGGCCTCAATGCCATTCTCGGCGCCGTTGGCTTCACGCTGTTTCGCACAGGCTGCCGCTATAGCATCGTGATCCTTGCCATCGCGTTGATGTATGCGGCGGAGTGGCTCTCGGGCCGGCAGCGGCAGGCCGAGGCGAAGATGCCGGCCGACACCCTCCGGATCGGCGTGCTCACTGCAGTCGTCGGCCTCTGCCTGCTCATCCTCTGGGATCAGGTGCCGCGGGCACCGACGGCCGAACAGACGGCGACGATCGCCCGTCAGGTCGAGGCCGACCGGGCATTCGTCGGGGAGATGGAATCGGTTCTCCCCGAGGGGGCGATGGTTTTCCAGCTGCCTGTGATGGACTTCCCCGAGTCACCGCTGCCTGGCATCTCCTCGTACGACCACTTCCGGCCCTACCTTTACAGCCGGAGCCTCCGCTACTCGTTCGGCTCGATGAAGGGCCGGCCGCGGGAGGAGTGGCAGAAGGCCGTCCAGGCCAAACTGATAGAGGGGGCCGTGCCCGATCAGCAGGCACAGAAGATCCGCTTCAACATCGCCAATGTGAACAAGGCGGTCGATGAGATCCAGAAACGGGGCTTCGCGGCGCTCTACGTCAACCGAAATGGGTTCCCCGACCGCGGCAAGGGGCTCTTCGAGGCCCTCGCGGAACTTGGCTTCGACGCGCCGCCGATCAACAGCCCGCTCGGCGACCTCTCGTGCCTGCCCCTTGGGAAGCCTCCGCCGGCGGGGAACTGATTCGTAAGCCCAGCCCAGTTTCGCGAGGCCGTGATTCCCGCCGGCAACAGGCCGGCGGTGTGCTCCGCGACGCTCACGCCAGCCCGAGTGACGGCTTGACAAAGAGTGTACACGCGTATACTATTTGCGTGCTGTGGTTGCCGGCGGGTTCGCGGCCGGCGAAAATGATGCTGGCCGTTTCGAAGAAAGGATTCACGCATGCTCACCTCGCTCGACGACATCAAGCGACACCTCCAGCCCGGTTTCACGCAGCAGCAGACCGATCTGCTCGCCACCTGCATCTACGAGTCGTACGAGCCGCTCGTGACGAAGCGCGAGATGACCGAACTGCGGTGCGGGATTCAGGATCTCGTGGATGTTCAGAAGCGGACGGAAGTGCGGTTGGAACGGTTGACCGCCTCCCATGAGGAAATCCGCGACGAGATCAAAGACCTCGTGCAGGTGACGAAAACACTCGTGTGGGGCCAGAACGACCTGCGGAAACAACTCGGTGGTATTGCCGACTCCGTCGGCCAAGGTCTCGAGGCCTATGCCATGGAGCGGATCCCGCGGATCCTCGAGCAGCGATGTGGATTCGTCGTGGAGTCTGCCGCACCGGAAACGATCGGGCCGATCGGAAACACATCGGAGATCGATGTCGTCTGCCGGGGCACACTCGACGGCCGACCGGTGGCCGTGCTCTGCGAAGTGAAGACGAACATCACCGAAACGGAGGTGCGGGAGTTTCTCGCGACCGCCGATCGGGTGCGGGCCGCCGCAGGTGTGGACGACGTTCGAATCCTGTTTTTCGGCTATCGCTCTGGTGAGGCCGCCCAGAAACTGATCGCGGACAATGGCTGCTGGCTGGCGTTTCCGCGGGGCCTGATCGTTTCCTGACGGCGGTGTCGGGATGCTGTCGATGACGGGGCGACCGGGCTCATGACGCACGACGGCACCTGCGTGCAGGTGACGGCCTTGGTCTTGAAGGACCCGAGCGGCACGAAGTGATACGCTCCTCGGTGGCCTCGTCTTTTGGGCATGCGGCAGAGTGAAAACATGCGGTCCGGCGACCACAACCACGATCTTAACCACGACCAGGATCGGTATCGAGGAGCCGTGGCCCGGCAGGCCGCGATTCTCGTCGCCATCACGCTGGCAGTGTTCTCCGCGACGCTCTCCGCTGACTTCGTCTACGACGCGCGGCTGCAGATCCTCACCGATCCCTTCCTGCACGATCCGGGGAACTGGCTCGACGTGCTCACGTTCCGGGTGCTGGGCTGCGACGTGCTCGACTTCAACCGGCCGGTGCACCTCGCGTCGCTGATGCTCGACGCGGCGGTCTGGGGACGGGAGCCCTTTGGGTATCACCTGACGAGCATCCTCTTGCATGCCGCCAACGTGGTGCTCCTCTGGCTGCTGGTGAGAGACGTGCTCGCACGGGGCAGGGGGTCGGGGGCGCCGCCGCAGGCGATCGTGCCGATGCTCGCGGCCCTTCTCTTCGCCGTCCATCCGGTTGTCGTGGAGGCCGTCTGCGAACCGACGTTTCGGGAAGACCTCCTGGCCGCGGCATTCACGTTCACGGCGGTGGTCCTCGCTGGCCGGCCGGCCGCGTCGCCGGCCGGTGACCTCCGCCGGGCCTTCGGGTGCGCTGCCTGCTGCCTGCTCGCGGTGGCCAGCAAGGAGTCGGGGGTCGCCGCGCCGTTCGTGCTGGCGGCCTACCGCGGCCTCTTTCATCGAGGTGACCGGAGTCGCTTCTGGACGGTTGCGATCGGCGGTGGCCTCGTCGCCGTGGTGGCCTTTCTCGCCGCTCGGTTCCTGCTCGAGCCGTCACCCTCACGGATTTTCGAGACGCGGCCTGAGTATCCCGGGGGGTCGCTCTGGGAGGCAGTGAAGATCGAGCCCCGCATCCTGGCGTTCTATGCCCAGCTGATCGTGTGTCCGGTGAACCTCTGCGCCGACTACGGCGGCATCTCGGTGGGGCACCTGCCGCTGGGGGTGGCGCTGGTCGTGCTGACGGTGCTGGCCGTTTTCGCCGCGATCGCCGTCTGGCGGGATCAGCGGATCGCATTCGGGCTGGCACTCGTGCTCGTGCCACTCCTTCCCGTCTCGAACCTGGTGCCAATCTACCGGGCCGCGGCCGACCGGTATCTCTACCTGCCGCTCGCCGGCGTGGCCTGCATCGCCGCCTGCCTGCTCGACTCCGCCTGGGTGAACGCGCGGGAGTCTCGTCGGCAGACGGCGGTCGTGACTTCGCTGATCGTGCTCATAGTGCTGGCGCTGGCGTGCGTCGGCCGGCAGGCGGTGTGGTCGACCCAGCTCGCGCTCTGGGAAGACACCCACGCCCGCAACCCGGCGTCGTTCAACGGCGCCAACGGGCTCTCGGGGGCGCTGCGGGAGGCGGGCCGGGCCGATGAGGCGATCGCCATGGGCCGTCGGGCGGTGGAGCTTTCCTCGGGCCAGCGGGGCGACGCCTGGATGACGCTCGCGCTGGCCCTCGATGCGGCCGGGCTGACGGCCGATGCCGATGCTGCCGCCGCCAAGGCCGTGGAGCTCGACGCCCGGCTGACCGACCCGGATGGCCGCGTGGCGGCGCTGGCGATGGAGATCGGCGAGGCAGAAGGCGTGAAGCGAATCCTGGCGCGGGGAGGCCCGTAAAAGCCACACGCCGTGAGCCATTACCCCAGCCATGTCTGGCGGGCGAGCTTCACGAGGTCACCGATGCTGCGGCGAGTCTCCGCGAAGTCGGCCTTGCTCGAACCGTGCGTGCGGTCGGTGAACGTGATCGGAACCTCGACGATCCGCGCACCGGCCCGATGCAGCCGCCAGAGAAGATCCTCCTGGAAGGCGTAGCCCTTCGACTCCGGGGCCTCGATCCGATCAAGCATCGCGAGCCGGATGGCCCGGAAGCCGCCGGAGGCGTCGCGAACCGGCACGCAGAGCACCCAGCGCGTAAACCAGCAGACCAAGCGGCTGGCGATCTCGCGGGAGAGCGGCCAGCCCACGGTTTTTCCGCCGGGCACGCGGCGGGAACCGATCGCGAGGTCGGCGGGCCTGCCACCGGGCGGGTCCATCGCGGCCAGCAACCGGGGGATGTCGTCGGGATCATGGCTCATGTCGGCGTCCATGTAGACGGCGATCTCAAACCCGTGGCGGCGGGCCTCGCGGAGTCCCTCGAGGATCGCGCTGCCGAGGCCGCGGCGGCCGCGGCGGACGAGCACGTGCAGTCGCGGTTCGCCAACCGCCCGCTCCAGGGCAATGCGGCCCGTGCCGTCGGGCGAGTCGTCGTCGACGACAAGCATGTGCAGGTCGTCGCGGGCGGCGAGCACCCGGTCGATCAGCGCGGCGATGTTCTCCCGCTCGTTGTAGGTCGAGGCATTGACGATGAACCGGCCCGGGGCCCACGGCTCGGGGGAACGGAGGTCGCCGCCTGGAGCGTCGTCGGCGGTGTCGTTTGTCGGTGGCATGCCACGATTGTGCCTGCGGGCCGGCCGCGAGTCACGGGCTGCTGATTCCGCGGCCGCGGGGTGGATCGTCGCGGAGGAGGTTGCTGCGGGCTTCGATCTCATCGATCGGCCGGAGCATCGCCGCGGCGTCCGGGGGCAGGATCTCGAAATGCCGGGAGGCGGTGAGCGAGTCGATCACCTCGTGGCAGAAGCCGCCGTGGGTCACCCAGAGCGTTGGGTCGAATCGTCGCAGGTCTATCGACACAGAGTAGCTACGAAGTGTCTTGCGCCGCTTCTTGACGTATTGGGAGAAGTAGGAGATCGCGAGCTCGCGGAGGGAGCGGTGGATCGGATCGCGATAGCGGAGAAACGGGCTGTTGCTCTTGGAGATCGCCCCCCAGTGGCGACCGCGGCGAAACAGGGCGACCACGTGGTCGACATCGCCCCGCGCGGCACCGAGGTCCATGACGAGGGGTGGCTCGCCGGCCATCCAGAGGCCGCAGGCGGCGATGAAGGCGGCCTCCACGCAGTGGGCCTCGCCGTGGTGGAGCGCTGCGGCGACCGATCGGGCCGTCGGCCCAGCGGCTTCGTGGTTCCACTGAAGCCGATTGACGAAGTCTTGAATCCGGGCAGGCGTCCGCAGGCCGGCGAGCGTGGCGGCGACGCCGCGGGGGAGCCCGAGGCGAACGCCGAGGGCTGCGCCGAGTTCGCGGATCGTGCTGGCGGAACGATGCTGGCGGGGGCGTGATGTCACGGCCGGAGGGTACCACCGCCGTCAGGCCGACGAAATCCGGTCGCCCGGAACTCGCCGAGTTGCCCTCGGCTCTCGTAGAATGCAGCGAACCACAGGAGGGTTCGTCATGACGCGTCGCGCCGTCTGCTTGTTTGTGCTGGTGCTGGCTCTGGCATGCGGCTCGCATGCCCGCGAGGCCCGCGCCCAGGTCTGCCTGCCAACGTTCGGCTACGGGAACGTTGGATACGCCTCGGGCTACAGCATCCAGCAGGTCGGCGGCTGGTGCGGGCCCCGCCGCGGCTGGTGCGGACCGCGATGGGCTGGCTGGTGCGGACCGCGGTTTGGTTATGGCAGATGGGGTTGGGGCAACGCGGGTTGGGGTGGCTGGTGCGGCCCTCGCTGGGGCTGGGGCTGCCGTCCGTGGGGCTGGCGGCAGGCATGCTATGCGCCGGCGTATTCCTACGGCTGCTCGTACGGCTGGCCCGTCTCCTACGGCACGTCGTGGTATCCGGCGTGTGATTCAATCTTCATGTCCTCGCCCGGTGGCGGATCGTTCTTCTCCGGAGCAGCGATCCCGTTCCCCACGGTCGGATTCCCAGGCTTTGCGCCGGGCTTTGTGTCAACGCGGCCCGTGTCGGCCCAAGTCGCCACCGTGGCCGCGGCCCCCGCATCGTTTCCGCAGGTCGGGCAGGTGGTGACCACGATCCGCGACCTACGTGCCCGTCGCGGCCTTGCCCAGCAGGGCATAACGCGATCGGTGGCAGTCCGGCCAGCAAACGCCGTCACGCGTCTGCGGGCGGCGCGGCTGATCGCTCAGGGAGACCGCCACCTGCGGACGGCCAATGGCGACCCTGCACAAGTTCGTCGCGCGGTCGATTCCTATCGCCGCGCCGCGGGCATCGCCGGCGACCAGCCCGACACGTTCGTTCGCGAGGCGGTAGCGCTCGTGGCCCTCGGGGAACACGGGCAGGCCGATGCAGCCCTCGCCCGGGCGGTTGCCATCGATGGCCGCCTAGCCGGCACGCGGTCTTCCGACGACGGCGAGCGGGCCGCCGATCCCGTGTTTGGTGACCGGCCAGCGGGCGCTGCGTCACCGGTGGCCGCCCGCGGCGTCGCGGTGCTGCGGCAGATCGGCCTACCGGCGGCGGGAGGTGAGGCCGACCCGGCCATCGCGTGGCTGGCGGGCCGGTGGTCCGAGCGGTTTGACGCGGCGCCGCCGCATGCGGCACCGGCTCGGATCGCGCTCAAATAGTGCGGCTCGCCTTTGATCCGGAGGTGGCTCTCGGGCACGGGCAACCCCTCGCAGGCGAAGCGACCGCACCCACAAGCCTCGAGTGGCAGCGAGGGACTGCCGGCCGCAGACGGCTTATAGTCGAGGGCCTTGGTGGCCCTGATTCCGCGGCCGCGGCACCGGCGGCTCCTCTCGGGCGACCGCATGGGTATTCTTGGTCGGCATGACCACTCCCCTCGCCCTCTGTGCCCGCATTGATCTCGGCCATGCCGATGGTCGCTCCCGGCTCGATGCCCTCCGTGGCACGCTCGTCTCGCAAGGAGACGTGATCAGCCCTGCCGGCCGGCAGAAGACGATCGACGTGTTCGGCGAGCCGCTCTCGCCTCGGCAGGTCGTCGAGCGGATCTGCGAAGACGTGCGCCGCGCGGGCCTGCCGGCGCTGCTCGACTACTCGCGACGGATCGACGGCGCCGACGGACGTCGGGAATCGCTGTTCGTGCCAGTCGAGGCGTTTGCCGCCGCGCACCGCGTTGTCGGTCTCGAGTTTCTGGCCGCGGTTCGCCGGATCCGTGACCGCGTGGAGCGGTTCCAGAGGGCGGTGCTTGCCCGCGACGTCGAGGTCAAGCTTCCCGGAGGCGGGAGCCTCCGGCAGCGGTACGTGCCGCTCGACCGTGTGGGCGTGTGCGTGCCGGGGGGCGCCGCGGCCTATCCCTCGACGCTCCTGATGACCGTGGTGCCGGCACGGGTGGCCGGCGTGCGGGAGATCGTGGTCGTGGCTCCGCCGACGGCCTTCGGCGCCGACAACCCGCACGTGCTTGCGACCTGCCACGAGCTCGGCATCACCACCGTGATGCGAGCGGGCGGGGCGCAGGCGGTGGCGGCGATGGCGTACGGCGTGGAAGGGCTCGCCCGGGTCGACAAGATCGTGGGCCCCGGCAACCTGTTCGTGGCGCTCGCCAAGGAGTATGTCTTCGGCGACGTGTCGATCGACTCGATCGCCGGCCCGAGCGAGATCGTGATCGTGGCCGACGAGGCGGGGCACCCCGAGTTCATCGCTGCCGACATGCTCGCGCAGGCCGAACACTCGCCCGGGTCCGCCATCCTCCTCACGGCGAGCCGAGGGGTGGCCGATGCCGTCGCCGCCTCGCTCGAGCGGCGGGTGGCAGTGCTCGAGCGCGGCGACCTCACCCGTGACAGCCTGGGGCGGTTCTGCGGCATCGTCGTGACCCGCAGCGACGAGGAGTCGGTGGATCTGGCCCACGAGCTCGCGCCGGAGCACCTCTCGATCGACACCCGCGATCCCGAGGCGGCCCTGGCGAGGATCCGTCACGTCGGCGCGGCCTTCCTCGGCCCCTACAGCCCCGTCGCGGCGGGCGACTATGCCGCCGGGCCGTCGCATGTGCTGCCGACCGGAGGCACGGCCCGGTTCGCGGCCGGTCTCTCGGCCAACGAGTTTCTCCGCGGCGGCAGCGTGACCACGCTCGCCAAGGACGATCTGGCCGAGATGGCCGCCGACATCCGGCTGCTTGCCGACACCGAGGGGCTCACGGCCCATCGGCGGAGCGTCGAGGCGAGATTGGACTGACCAGCGATACGATGGCGGGCACCTCGCGCCGCGAGCGGGGGCATGCTGTTCCCCGGCCCTAGGACGTGCGTGCCGGGGCTGCTTTGCCCCATCGTGCGACCCGGCTATACTCCGACCGTACGCACTGGAAAAACCCCAATTTCTGTGGAGAACACGTCATGTTGAGCATCAGACGGTTCGGGTCGGTCGTGCTCGTCTTCGCGTTGCTGTCGCGTGCGGCGGTTGCCATCACGGCCGGAAGCACAGACACCTTCACGGGCTCGCTCGACAACTGGCAGAAGGGGATCTCGAATCCGACCTACCTCTCGGTCGTCGCCGGCGGAGGCCCTACGGGTGCGGGCGACTCGTACCTGCAGTCGGTCGCGGACGGTGGGGGCAGTTTCGGGAGGCTGACTGTTTTCAATCAAAACCAGTGGGACTCCAACTACCTCACCGATGGAGTGACCTCCATCCGGATGGATCTGCTCAACTCGGGAACTGGTTCGTTGCAGGTCCGGCTGGGACTGCGGAACGCGGGTGGGGCTGGCTACATCTCGACGACACCCTTCCCGCTCGGAGTCGGTTCAGGTTGGCAGTCGGCCGATTTTTCCGTCGCGGAGTCGGCCCTCACGGCGGTGGGATCGCCCGGCGGATACGCAACGTTTCTTTCGAGCGGGTTTGCCCTGCGGATTCTCCACGCCACCTCCACCGGGAACCTCAATGGCACCACGGTGGTGGGCACGTTGGGCGTCGACAACGTCACGGCTGTCCCGGAACCTTCTGCCGTCGTCATCGCGGGCCTGGGAGGTTTCGGCATCGCCGTCGTTTCCCGGCGGCTGGTCCGGTCAGTCCGGTCATGCCGTTCATGCCGTTCATGCCGTCCGTGAGGGACGTGTGCGGGGCGTGATGTAGACTTCGCATCATGGCACTCACACCCTTGCCAGCGAACAGCTCACTCGTCCGGCCCGCGATCGCCGCGATCGAAGGCTACGTGCCCGGCGAGCAACCGCAGTCGGGCAAGTGGATCAAGCTCAACACCAACGAGAATCCCTACGCACCCTCTCCCGCAGTGGCCCGGGCGGTCGCGGCGACGGCCACGGGGCGGACGCTTGCCAAGTATCCCGATCCGCTCGCCACGGCATTTCGCCGGCGGGCCGCCGAGGTGCTCGGCGTCGAACCCGACTGGATCATCTGCGGCAACGGCAGCGACGACCTGCTGACGATCCTCGTGCGGACGTTCGTGGGTGAGGGGCAGTGCCTGCGGATGCCCTATCCGAGCTACATCCTCTACCGCACACTGGCCGGCATTCAGGGGGCCGTCTGCGACGAGGTGCACTACCGTCGCGATTGGTCGCTGGGTGACGAGTTCGCGGTGGCCCGCGACGACCTGCGGCTGGCGGTGATCGCCAACCCCAACAGCCCATCGGGCACGCTCCTCCCGCCGGACCGCGTCGCCGAACTGGCCGCGATGCTCTCCTGCGCCGTTGTGGTCGACGAGGCCTACGGCGATTTCGCCGACACCAACTGCCTGGCGCTCGTGAAGGACAACCCTCGCGTGATCGTGACGCGGTCACTCTCGAAGTCGTACGCGCTGGCCGGATTGCGGTTTGGGTTCGCCGTCGCCCAGCCTGCGATGATCGAGCAGATGCTGAAAGTCAAGGACTCCTACAACTGCGATACCCTTTCGATCGCGGCCGCGACGGCGGCGATCGACGATCAGGCCTGGCTGGCGGAGAACCGGGCCCGGATCATCGCCACGCGGCGCCGGCTCACCGACGCCCTGCGGGGCCTGGGCTATGAGGCCATCGATAGCCAGGCCAACTTCGTCTGGTTCACCCACCCGACCCGGCCGCACAGGCCCATCTACGAGGCCCTCAAGGCCCAGGGCATCCTCATCCGCTTCATGCCCTACGCGGGCTGGGGAGACGGCCTGCGTGTGACCGTGGGTACGGACGAGGAGATCGACGCGTTCCTGGCCTGCCTAAAGACGATCTGACCCCGGAACCTCCCCGAGGAACTCCCCCCATGCCCCGCACCGCCACCGTCACCAGAAAAACCGCCGAGACCGACATTCGCCTGTCGCTCGACATCGACGGGACAGGCGTGGCCCGGATCCAGACGGGCCTGGGCTTCTTCGACCACATGCTGACGCTGCTGGCCGGCCACTCGCTGGTAGACCTGACGGTCGAGTGCACCGGCGACCTGCACGTCGACGGCCACCACACGGTGGAGGACGTGGGGCGGGCGCTGGGCACCGCCCTCGTCGAATGCCTTGGCGACAAGAAGGGCATCCGTCGCTACGGCCATGCGATCATTCCGATGGACGAATCGCTGGCGACGGTGGCCGTCGATCTGGGTGGCCGGTCGGCCTGCGTGTGTGCCGTTGAGTTTCCGGTGCCGACGATCGGCGGGTTCGACGCACAACTCGTGGAGGTGTTCTGGGAGAGCGTGGCCGCCACCGCGGGCATGAACTTCCACGCCATCCTGCATCACGGCCGCAATGGCCACCACATTGCCGAGGCGGTGTTCAAGGCCGCCGCCCGGGCGATCCGCGTGGCGGTGGAGCCCGATCCCCGCCAGCCCGGCATCCCGAGCACGAAGGGCACGCTCACGTCGAAGTGAGCGGCTGGTGAAGTTCCCACCGCGCGGCCCATGCGAACCAGGAACACACACAGGTGGAAAACCTGTGCTACGGGGGACAGAGGACAACCACAGGTTGACAACCTGTGCTACGTGAGGCGGAGAGGGGCTGCCCGTGCTCCGGGAGCCGGCGTATGCCGCCAAGCG
>Ga0164295_10001600_pt1 | contig 18847 bp, 20 predicted proteins | sample GEODES006metaG_FD_111798 | JGI IMG/M metagenome (GOLD analysis project Ga0164295, IMG submission 111798) | Oligotrophic lake water microbial communities from Sparkling Lake, Wisconsin, USA - GEODES006 metaG | ecosystem: Environmental > Aquatic > Freshwater > Lake | place: USA: Sparkling Lake... | reverse complement strand
TTTACTTATTTAGTCACAAAAACCTGTTTTAAGAATCTAAGACAAATCTAACTTAACAATTGTTTTTTAAAATAGGTCAATTTTTGAATTAAAATTTCCAAAGGTTTTAGAAATATTTTCTGTAATGATTCCTTCTCAAAATGAAGTTAAGCCTCCAATCTTTCTGTAAATCAAAAAAAAATTAATCTTAATTTTTATTTAAACGCCGCATTTTTACATTTTATTTTGATATAAAAATTCAAAAGAGAAAAAAAAGTTGCCATATTTTACACTTAAGTGGATCAATTTCATTAAGTTTACATCCAAAAATAAATAATGTAATTATCAAGCAATATTTAATGCTATGTGTATGTATTATTATTAAATCTGATTTTTATTATATAATTTGATATGTTTAACCAACAAATTTAACTTAACCTATTTTTATTAAATTGTTTATATAATCAATAATAATAATAAATTAATCAAATTTTCAATCCAATTCATTCTTTTATTAGAAATAATTTAAGTGTAAATATATTTGAAATGAAATTAAATAATTAATATATAACTATGCTAATCACCTTCTCTTAAAGTAAATTAATTATTTTACATTTTTTTTTCTTATAAATCATAAATAATCATTTCCTATAAATCAAATAAGCTTTTTTTAAATTAAGCATGAACATAGATATTAATTTTTTCAACATCTGGAATGAAATAAAAATTGAAACCTAATAAATATAAAACATAAACCAATAATAATATTAAGTTTTACATAAACGCTTAAATACCAATTAATTCGACTTTGGACATTTTATTATGATGTTAATTTTTTTAAATAATTGTAATCAATATATTTATTTCACTTTCAGACAAAATTATCAAAAAATTTATTTTCTATATATATTTATTTGATAAAACAGTTGAAATAGGTAATTTCATTTTTTTAACTTCAAACTTATCCGTTAATATTGAGCCTTATTATATTCAAAATATCATTTATTATAGTAGTAATAAGAATTATTAGATTGAAATGCGATTCCTTCTTTATATTCTTAAGTTTATTATATAGTTTCAATTTTATTGATATATTATTATTTATACAGTTATATGTATTATTAACAAGAAAAAAAAACTAGAGTAAAATATTATTAAATTTACTTTATTTTTAAAGTAAAAAATATAAATTTTAATAAATTTAAAAATAATTTACGATATTTATAAAAAGATAATAAATATTCCTTAAAATTGTTTTTATTTAAAGTTAAAATTTCAAATATTTATAAAATTTGAATAAATTTTTACTTAAAGACAAACTAACAAAAATAATTATATAATGGAAAATAAAAAATCTGAACAAATTGTTGTCAAAGATCAAACTATAATTGCTTTTTATAAAGAAAATCCAAACTTAGATTTTATTACCATGAATCATATCTTCATTGATATTTTAAAAAAATTATCTACTAATTTAAATGAAACTATAACCAATAATATTAATCAAAAAATTTTATCAACGCTTACTGATCTAAGTAAAGATATTAATTGTTTAAAACAAGATGTTTCTACAAAACTTTATGAAACTAAAAAAGATTATATTGAAAATATCAAATTAATTTTAGAAAATAGTACGATGACTACAAATGAAAAAATTCAAAATATATTAGACAAAAATAGTGATGTTATTGTATCAAAAACTACATCAATTATAAATGACATTGTTCCTAAACATAATGATAAATTATTTGATCAAATGGATATTAATATTAAAAATTTATATGAATCAATTAATAATGACACTATCAAATTAATTGAAAATATTAATAAAGATGATAAAAATATTTCTGAATTTGTTAATAATATTGACTCAAAGTTTAATAATTTGATTGTTAGTTTACATCAGCCATTATTCAGTTTTATTCAATCTAGTGAAGATAGAACTTCTAATAATGTTCAACAAATTAGAGATAAACTCATAGCCCAGCAAATGTCTCAAGATAATTTAAATATTTCTATTAATGATTTTTTAAATAAATATAAAAATAACTCATCCTCAAAAGGCAATGTTTCTGAATCTGAACTATATTCTATTTTACAAACTATTTTTCCCAGTGATGAAATTTTGGACTGTAGTGGTGAAACAGCAACATGTGATTATAGAGTAAATCGACTAAATAAAAATAAACCAACAATTCTATTTGAAAATAAAGATTATACTCGTTCAGTTACAACAGAAGAAATTAAAAAATTTGAAAGAGATTTGAAACAACAAAATTTACATGGTGTTTTTATATCACATAATAGTAATATTACATATAAAGAGCGTTTCCAAATTGATATTATTGATAATTTAATCCATATTTATTTGCCCCTAACAAATTATAGTGTAGAAAACATAAAAATTGCTGTAGAAATTATTGATTCTTTATCTTCTAAACTGAACCAAATTAAAAATGCTCAAACTGAAATTACAACTATAAATATTAATAAAGATGATATAGATGAATTAATTGAAGTCTATAATGATTTTACTAATCAAAAAATGTCTTTGATTGATACTATTAAAACATCAAATAAACAAATATTAGATAAAATTGAGAATATGCAAATAAATGCTGTTAAAAAAATATTGAATAAAAATGGTGTTTTCCAAACAGATGATGATTTTAAATGTAAACATTGTAATTCATTTACTGGAAAAAATAAAGCAAGTCTTGGTGCTCATATTAGAAATTGTAAATTTAATCCTATTAATAATAAAACAATTGGAAATATAGTTATAGAAACAACAATTTAAAAATAATTTCATATTTAAAATAAAGCAAATATGAACCGTAAGCTGTTAAAACAAACAATTGAAATTTATGGATATATTCCTACCGAAGAATTTATTAAAGATAATAAAATAAGTCATCTACGATGTAGATTTTCAGTTTGGCTACTTTTTAAAAAACATTTGTTTAATGCTTTTCAAGAAACCTTACAATCAATATCTAATTCGGATTATAAAGATAGTGAATTTTATGACCATCAATCTATTCAAAATCTATATGAATTAAATTTATTTGATTTTTATTACGATAGATGTGAAAAATGTTATTTAGCAGAGATGAATAATCCTGAAATAATTAAATCATTAATTAATTACGAATTATACGGATTTTATATTTTTTTGGATTTGTTAAATAATTTAGAAGATATTAATTTAATGAATAAATATATTAGTGTTGGTTCTATGTATGATATAATTAAATCTTTTAGTAAAATTATACCTTTTATAAGTGATACAAAATCTTTAAAATGCGCTAATACTATAATTCAAATATTTAAAAATTATATTGACTTAAATTCATATACTGCTATCTCTGTATCCTCTATTGATATAACTAATATTATTGAAAAAAAGGATGTTTTTAATTCTGAGATAATAATATATTAATCCCTTTTTAAATGTCAATTACCTATTTTTTTTAAAGATAAAATTATTATATTTCTCATAATTTTATCTTTACCAGTGTGTAATTTTGTAATTTTATCAAAAATTTCATATTTACCATACCATATATATTCTTTTTTATTATCATTTATTTTTACTCGGTATAAATAAATATTTTTAGTTTTATTTTTATTTAATAATGGTTCATTAAATTTTTTTTCATTTTCATCTTGATCTCCATTATGTCCAAACAATGTATATTTTACATTATTTACATCAATCATATCATCATCATAATAATATGTATTATCAACAGATTTTAATATTGTTATTTTTTTTTCAATTCTTGGATTTATACCTGCTCCGCTATAAGGCTTACAGCCTGTTTTATTAATAATAAATTGCTCCATACCTTCTGGACCAGACCATTTTGAAAAACTAATTTCTGACATATTTATAATTAATGTTAAAAAATATTTAAATGACCTTATTCAATTTTATATTTTTACATTTAACATTTATATTTATCATCTTTGTAGTCATAATATAAAACATTATACTTTTTTGTCTTTATAATGTTTTACTAACTAACAATTTTCATTTAAGCTTTTTAACTTTTATCCTTTTGAATTACTGTTTCCTTGGCTACATTGCTTATTATTTTATTTATATTTTTATCTGATTCCTCTTTTGTTAGTCCATTCATTGAGTTACTAACAATTTTTAAATACAAATTATTCTTCTTTGAATCCGAATCTGTACAATCTGGATTCATTTCTTTCCAATCTTTTATCTTTTTTATATTCTCATTTGCTATCACTTTTATTGCCTTGGTTAAAATCGGTTTATCTGATGTCTCTTTTACCCATTCATCTGACTCTTTTATATATAATACTTCTCTTTTATAATCACTACAATGAATTGGTCTAAAACATTGTTCCATATTGTTAAGATTTTTTATAATTATATTTGATATACCTTCTATATATCCACGCCTTCCAGTATTTTCCAAATCTTCAATGTTAAACTTGATTGAACTAACAAAATCTGTAATATTCATCGCATCTTTACATGTTTCATTCAAGAAAAAATTCAAATTAAAAGCATTATTAGTTGTATTGAAGGAATTTGTATTAGTATTATTAGTATTATTAGTAATTGACTTTTCACTTGCTATTTCTATTAATTTATTTTGAAGGTCACCATTTTGTTTTATTAGATGAAAAACTAAGGCATCTTTGTCTTTTATATTGATTCCATCAATTATCATTTCATTAGGACACTTCTTTTTATGTCTCCATAATCCAGCCCGGTCATTGAAAACTTTTTCACATTTTTCACACTCATATATTTTTTGGCTAGTTTCTAGCCAATTTGTTGTCAAAACGTTGTCTTTGTGTTTTTTGGTGTTATTGTGTAAATCAAAATTAAACTTTTTAGATGTTCCATAGTCACATTTTTCGCAATAAAATTTGTAGCTAGTTTTTGCTAGAGATTTGTTGTCATTTGTTGTCATATTTTAACAACAGAAAAAACCTCTAAACCTTTTTCGCAAAAAATAAAAAAAATTATCGTAACAAATTTTTTATAAAAAAAATTAAATTTAGAGCATTTTCGTCACAAGTCCATTTTTGATGTTCTTTTTCAAGATTCCAAATAGGTTTTGAATTTTGGACATTTATTTTTGTCCATTTTTCAAAACCAAATCACTTTTATAAAATGAAAATTTCCACCTAATATATATTATTCTATTTTTAACTTAAAGACTCTTTAAGTTCCTTTTTAATAATATATATCAACTCTCATATATTTTTTAGCTAGTTTCTAGCCAATTTGTTGCCAAAACGTTGTCTTTGAGTTTTTTGGTCTTAATATTTTCAAAGAAAATATTCTTTATATCAGCATTTGAAGTCGCGATTTTCGCAAATAAAATTTGTTGCTAGTTTTTGCTAGATTTTTGTTGCCATTTGTTGCCATTTTTTGACAACAGTAAATATGCTTTAAAAAAAATGAAAAAAATTTATCGTAACAAAATTTTTAATAAAAAATTTAAAATTACAGCATTTTCGTCACAAGTCATTTTTTGGTGATCTTTTTTCAAGATTCCAAAAGGGTTTTGAATTTTGGACATTTATTTTTGTCCATTTTTGAAAACCAAATCACTTTTTGAAATCGATAATTTCCAAATAATATATATTATTCTATTTTTAACTTAAAGACTCTTTAAGTACCTTTTTAATATTATATATTTATAACTTAAAGAACTATTTGATGAAATGGTGCTTCAAATATCTTTGTAGGCTGAAATAAGTTACTTCGTCACCATCGCTTAAGGTAAGAATCTTTCTAAGCTTTTCGTCAGGATTTATTTTACGATCGTTCTCCTTATCTTGAAGATCGTTGTCTTTAATATATGCTTTGAGTTCTTTATTTACATCAACACGAGTCATTTCAGTTCCAAGAGGTTTACCTAAAAACATGGCTAGTTCATCGCTAATAAGCATTGGTTTTAAGAATCCACTTGGTTTTCTCTCAGGTGGTGGTGTATAACCATCAAGGTCTCCGCATGCTCTAATATATTCATGTTCATCATCAGTTAAAAAATCGGGTCTGTAGTTATAGAGAAAAATGTCATCAAAATACATTTTTTCTTCAAATGGTACGCTATTATCTTTACAATATTTTAACAAATCATCTTTACTATTTAACATATATTTATCTTTACGTAAATTAAATAAAAAAAATCCATTTACAATAAAATCTAGAATGTGTTCAGCTTGTGGCATACCGAATATATACATAGATTGATATTGAACAAATTCGCGAATAGCATCTCTCGCCGACATCTCTTTTTCAACAATAATTGGGTTTAGATAATTAACATCATCCATTGCGTAGGTTGTGGATTTGACTTTCATAGGATTCTAATTCTATATATTACATCGTCTTTAAGTTGTTTTAATAGTCTCAATAATATTTGTTACCATATACCGTAACAAATAATATTTATATAAAAATACTTACATCATAATTTTATTTATATTGAGCAGAGCAACATGTATATGATTTACCTGAATAAGGATTACCAACACATCCAACACCTTGTTGATAGGTACAAACATTATCTGTGAAATAATAATTATTCGTGCCTAATTGGTTAGCACAATAATTACACATCCACTCACAGCCAGTTCCTTGTGAAACAGTAAATGTAACACAATTATTGGATGGTGTTATATCACATACTTCTTTTTGTCCATTGACAATTGTTAGTAAAAACATTATAACTGAAGTAAAATATTTCATGATTATAATATAATTTATCTTTAATCTTTAAATAATTTTTTATAAACTAGATTTTTCACTTTTCAATAATAACTTCTTTCGCAACATTACTGATAATTTTATTAATGTTTTTACTACTTTCTTCTTCTGTTGTTCCATTCATTGAATTACTAACAATCTTTAAAAATAAATTATTTTTCTTTGAATCAGGATCTGTACAATCTGGATTCATTTCTTTCCAATCTTTTATTTTTTTTATATTTTCATTTGCTATTACTTTAATAGCCTTTGTTAAAATAGGTTTTTCTTCTGATTCTTTAATCCATTGATCAGAATCTTTTATATAAAGCACTTCTCTTTTTAAATCACTACAATGAATTGGTCTCTCATTTTTTTCCAAATTTGTTAAATTCTTAAAAATTATATTAGAAACTCCTTCAATGTATCCATTTCTTCCAGTAAACTCCAAATCTTCTAATGACGTTTTGATTGAACTAACAAAATCAGTGATATTCATAGCATTTTTACATGTTTCATTTAAGAAAAATTGTAGATTGAATGTTTTATTATGTGAGTTATTATGAATATTATTATTTGTAATTGTTTTTTCTTTTGACATTTCAATTAAAGATTTCTGTAATTCGCCGTTTTGTTTTAACAAATGAATTAATAAAGCATCTTTATCTTTTATATTGATTCCATCAATTATAATATCTTCTTCTTCTTCTTTTTTTAAACATTTCTTTTTATGAGCACAAAGTGTAGACATATGTTTATATTCTTTTCCACATGAACATTGATAGGTTTTGAAGTGATTTGATGACATCAATTTAGGATTATTTAGGGAATTATGTTTATCGGTTAAAATATGTCTATTCCAATCGCCTTTTTTACAGCATTTAAAGTCACAAGTTGAACAAACAAATTTGGGATGTTTTTCAGATGTAAAAAAATTAGGATTCATTAGTATAAATTGCTAAAAGAAAAAAATGTCCAGAATCTAACAAAAAATTTATCGTAACAACTTTTTTCACGAAAAAACGAAAATTAGAGCATTTTCGTCACAAGTCATTTTTCATGAACTCGAATTCAAGAATCCAAAGGGGTTTCAAAAAATGGACAAAAATAAATGTCCAATTTTCAAAACCGAATCACTTTTATGAATCGAAGTTGTTCAACAATATATATTATTCAAAAAGAACTTAAAGACTCTTTAAGTTCGTTTTTAAACAAAAAATTAATGTCTATAAAATATTAAAATATTAGATAAATATAAATAATGTTGAATTGTGATAATGATTTAATTATATGTATTGATAACTCAAATAAAAAACAATCTAAGCCACCAGTTAATAAAATATATGAAAAAATATTCAATAATATAATTCAAAAAATAAAAAACAATAATGAAATATCAAAGGAAGATTTTGATTTTATAGAATCATCTTCATGCCATCAGAAAATGATAATAATACGCGAATATAATAAGAAACAAAAAGAAAATAATCAAATATTAGAAACAATAAAATATACAGCATTGAGATAATACTTTATTCATGGTAAATAAAATTTTTAGTAACTCCTAATTTTCCTTATACAAAAAAAAATTGATTTTAATTATTTTTAATTGTTTATAAGTATTTAAAAATTATATAAACTTTCCTGTAAAAATGACAACTACCTTTAACGCTGTGCTTCCAAAAGATATTATGGTTTTTGTAACCGATAATTTGAAAGCGGATAATGATTCTTCCAATAAAATTAGAGAATTCATCATCGCTAACATCTTTGTTACACCAGAAAATTACTTTTTAGACCCAGAATTCGGACATTTATGGGTTTCTTTAAGGTCCAAACTACAAACAACACTTCATTCATTAGCTTCCTTTCCATATCATTCTATCTCAATTGAACAAAAAGGAGGTATGACATTTAATTATGACTTCCTTATAGAATTCAAAGATATCAATAATCAAACTGTTCAAGCTTTCAAAGTTGAATTCAAAAACAACAACTCCAACGTCAAAGATCTTGCCCAATTCCTTGAACTTTATGACAAAGACTGTAAAAACAAATTTCAACTTTTTGATTATTCCTATTCTGAATTCTATTATGATAACTTCATTGATGCTTACTTAGCTATTGATGGAGCTGCTATTGAGAAACCAGATAAAGAAACCTACTTAAAACACGTTTACGATATTAAATACAAACACCCATTCTTTAGACACCTATATGAAAACAAAAATAACAATAAAAAAATTAAAGACACACTTGTTGAACTTTCACGTACTCAATTCCTTAACACTTATTCACAACTATTTAAATTTGACAAAATCACAGAAAAAATTAGAGACTCACAAACTAACAAAATATTCCTTCTATGGGACAAAAATGACTTCCATCTTCAAACACTTGATGTCGCTAATATTAACATTGGCGGAATCAGAGCTAACACTTTAAAAAAATCCTGTTTTGACATTCAAGTAGATAACTTTATGTATAACATTCGCATTCGTCTTAACTGGGGAAACAATAACGGTGTAGCCAACCCAAGATGGAAATTCACATTCATAAATAAATAGGCAATATAGTTTCCAATTCAGTCTTAGACAATCCATTATTCCCAAAAAACAACTGGATAAATTCCTTTGTTTTTTCATGTTCAAAACTTTTAATTATCTTTTTATAAAGATCAATTAGCTCTTTTTTTTCCATACCATTTTCGCTATAAATCATATTCAAATGATTCTCAACTAAATAGGGTTGTTTAAAATCATCAATAACCGCATATTTAAAATTATAGCCGGCATTACCGTTTCCGCGATTTACTACAATTATTGGATCTGTTGATCCCTCTAAATTAATATATTGACCTTTATCTACATTTTTGAATGAAGTTATTAAAATTTTGTTATCATTTGTTACGTTAGTGTTATATAATAGAATTGTATTTGTTTTATCATTATTTAATAATTCCTTTTTCTCATTCCAAACAATTGTGCCTGTTTTAACAGATAATCCCAATTTTTGAATTGTGGTTGAATTTGCTAAATATGTTTTTAGTCTAACAGCATCTGGTGTGAATACAAAGTTACCTCCTTGGGGTATTCTTAATGAATAATCACAATCATTTAATTCTAAAAATTTATTATCTTTTTCTTCAACATCTTTTATTTTTTTTAATACTAATCCAAATGTAGATTGTTCTGTATCCAAGAAGTCATTATTATTTTTGTAATCTTTAATGTTTAGAATTACACATGTTTCCCTAATAAAATTTCTAATACTAGCATAATAAATAGTATTAAAGAAACTTTTTGGAACAATAAATGCCAATATGCCGTTTTTTTTCAATTTAGATAATGAATGAAGAATAAATAATCCAAACATATTTGGTCTACCAGATATGTGTTTTTTATATTGTTTTGGAATTAACTCTTTTTTACAAACAAAGTAAGGTGGATTTCCTATTACAAGATCATATAAAATATCATCGTTTACTTTGATAAAGTCACATTTTGTCAATAATGTCTTATTTTTGAATTGTAACTTTGATATAGATTGGAATATATCTTGATTTAATTCATAACAATTAAAAGAAGCATTCTCTAAAAGTTCATCAAGTACTTGAACTATTTCACAAGTACCACACGATGGTTCTAAAATTGAAAGATTGTTTTTATTATTGATAAATGATAAAGCTGTTGAAACAAGTTGCTTTGAAATGGATTTGGGTGTAAAGAAAATACCTTGTGCTTTTTTTACTTCTTTTGATATATTTTTGGTAAGTTGAAGTGACAATTGATTAAATTGTTCTAAGCTCATTACAATATTATTTGATATTGTATTTATATCTATTAATTTAATCAATTTTTTATTATTTATTTATCAACAGTAACTTCTTTTTTACTACGTTAAAACATTACTGATTATCTTATTTATCAATAGTAACTTCCTTCGCAACATTACTTATTATTTTGTTCATGTTTTTATTTGATTCTTCTTTTGTTAGACCATTCATAGAGTTACTAACAATCTTTAAATATAAATTATTTTTCTTAGAATCAGAATCTGTACAATCTGGATTCATTTCTTTCCAGTTTTTAATCTTTTTTATGTTTTCATTTGCTATTGATTTTATAGCTTTAGTTAAAATAGGTTTTTGGTCAGTTTCTTTGATCCATTGATTATCATCTTTTATATAAAGTACTTCTCTTTTTACATCGCTACAATGAATGGGTCTATCATTTTTTTCCAAATTTTTTAGATTTTTAAAAATTATATTAGTAACCCCTTCAATATACCCGTTTCTCCCAGTATATTCTAAATCCTCCAATGATAATTTGATTGAACTAACAAAATCACTAATATTCATAGCATTTTTACAAGTTTCATTCAAGAAAAAATTCATGTTAAAAGTTTTATTATCATTGTTAGTTGTATTATGACTATTTGTTGTATTATTAGTGCCATTTTCTACCATCTTCATTAATTTTTCAGTATGGTTTAGTAACGTTTTTATAATTTCTTTATCTGTTAATTCAAAATTATTATCATTTGTATCAATATTTTCATGAGAACCACAAATTTTTTTGTGACGCCATAACCCAGTTCTATCCTTATAATTCTTATCACAATTCTCACATTTAAAAAGTTCTTTTTGCCCTTTTTGCCACTTATCTGTTGCTAAATTGTTGCTATTTGTTGCGGATTTATGTTTGGTAGTTGAAATATGTCTTTCCCAACTGTATTTTTTACAGCATTTAAAATCACAAATTTCACAATAAAAATCATTATGCCCTTTTTTGCCCTCAAATGCCCCTAAATTGTTGCTAAATGTTGCCATATATTAGAAAAAGAAAAAAATGTCCAAATTTTAACAAAAAATTTATCGTAACAAAAATTTTCATCAAAAAATGAAAACGAGAGCATTTTGGTCACAAGTCATTTTTCATAACTTCTTTTTCAAGAATCCAAAGGGGTTTCAAAAAATGGACAAAAATAAATGTCCAATTTTCAAAACCGAATCACTTTTATGAATCGAAGTTGTTCAACAATATATATTATTCAAAAAAGAACTTAAAGGGCTTTAAATACTTTTTAAAATAATATATTAATCAAATTTTAACTTAAAGAACTATTTTGGAAAAAAATTGAATTTTTTTATTTTATAAAAACTTTATTATATTACTTTTTAAAAATTCAAATAATATAATAATATGGGTTCATTTTATTCATCTCCTAATCAAGACGATAACGCATGGGAAAATGCTAAAAAAAAAGCTGATAGCATTTACAATTTTAGGATCAAAAATTATAATTATCTACACCACGGACCTAAAGAAATTTATATGATTCAAGTTGAAGCCGAATATGAATTAGAATGTATTCCGGAACAATATCGAACTAATACTTTTTAATAATTTAAACCTGTTTTTACACCCATTGATATTACTAATAAAACTGAAAGAAATGGCAAGAATAATAGGAACCATGAAATTCCTTTATATCCCTTTTTACATAAATAATTTAAAAACCATGTCCAAATCATAACAAATAAGAGGGAAACTATACCTGAAATGAAACCAGTTCGTTTTATTGCCATTATAATACCAATAATAGCGATAACAAAATAAATAAATGCTGGACTACACAAATTCATTAAATATGACATTATATATTAATTTAATATTTTTTTATTTTTTTATTTTTTTTCTTTAATTTTTTTGGAACGAATTTAGATTCTGATTCAACTTTTACTTCATTAAATACTTTTTCTTCCTCAATAATTTTTATTTTATCTTGTTCTTCATTTAATACTGGTTCTAAATGTATATCATTTTCTACAAAAATAATATTACTTACAGAAGAAGAATTAATACCTAAACTTTCTATTTGTTGAGGTATTAATTCTTCTTCTCTTCTTTCCAATTGTTTCTCTAATAAAATTTTCTGTCTATACGCGTTTATTTCTTGTTGCCTTTTAAATTTTTTTTGAAACTCTTGATATGCTAAATATTCTTGTAATTGAGCATTTTTTATACTTGTTTGATTTATATTTTGAATTGTTTGATAATCATTTAAACGCCTCCACATACCTCTTCCGAAATTTTGCATAATTTAATAATTTATACAAATATTTAAATTATACTTAATTTACGTTTTAACGGTTTCTTTTTGTTAGTTTATTTTTTTTTCTTCTTTGTCTTCTGGTTTTTTTTAATTTTTTTCCTCCTTCTTTCTTTTCTTCGTTATCTGAATTATCTGATTTATCTGATCCTATCGTTTTCTGCGTACTTATATTAGAAGATATTATATCAGGACTATCTAGATCATAATTAAATGAATTGTTATTTGTTTTTTCCAAATTAGTTTTTTCCAAATTAATTTTATTATTATTTACATTATAAACTGTTGCACCAGTTGGATCTGTCTCCCCTCTAGCTAATGTATGAGAATTAGGAGTAGTTACTGTTGTATGAAATTTTCTTGAGAATAAACGAGAAAAAGCTTCATTTTTTAATAATTTATTATTTGTTATTTGTCTATTTGGTTTAAATCCAAATACACTTTGGATTGATTCAGAATTATCTTTTGGATCATTTGGATTTATTTTTTTTTTAGTAAAATTTTCAACTCATTTTGTAAATAAATCAATTAAAAATATATCGTTTGACTGTAATATATTGTTTGACTGTAATTGGTTGTTTGAATCTATCTGAATTTGATTTTCATATAAAAATCTAATTATATTTGCTATGATACTATTAAAATTAGCTGTTGCTGAATCTTTATTTAATTTAGATGAAATTTTTATTATAGAATCACAAAAGTCTTTATATTGATTAGGTATTTTTGTATTATTTTCTTTTATAAATATTTTACAACCTGTAATAAAATATGAAATATCTTCTGTAGTAATTTTCATGTTCCCATTTTTACCCAATTTTATTTGATTAAATAATTCACTATATAAAGCTATAAAACCGTTATATTTATCATTTTTTAATATTTTTATTACCTTTTCTTTTTCCAAACCATAATTATCTTTTAAAATTTGAAAAATAGCGTCTGTCGGAGTATTAAATGAGGAAATTAAATTTTGTTTAAATTTATTTTCAATTTCTTCGACGGTTACTGTTGATTTTGTCTCAATTTTTAAAATTAATTCATTATTAATATATTCTCTATTTTTTTTTTGACCTATTCTAAATTTATATGAATAGTTAGTTTCATATGGCGTTAACTCTCCATTATCATTAGCATCAATTATGGGATTTATAGTATTATAATTTCCTGCACCATCAAATTCGTTAGTACTTCCTCTAAATTCCCCTCCATAACCATTTTGTTGTATTTGTTTATATACAATTTCTTGCATTTCATTTGGATCAATAGGATTTATTAGAGGATTTTCAGCTTTAACATCACTAACTATTTTAAAAGACATAGCACTAGCATTAACTAAAGGAATTTGAAAACCTTTTACTAAATCAACTGAAACAACTAATTCTTTATTAGGAGCAAATATAGAGTCAAAAATATTTAAATAATTACAACTACTTACTTCAGTATTTGATATTAAATAATTTTCATCTGAATTAAAATTATATCTTAACATATCTGATAATTGATCTATAGTAACACAATTACTTTTTTTTAAACACATTATCATTGCTGCTTTTTCATCTTTCTTCACAACGGAGGATGGTAGTATAAAGTTTTTAAATAAATCATCTCCCTCCATAAATCTTTCTCCTAAAACTTGTATACATTCAATTCCTTCAAAATCATGACCATAGGTTGAATCAATTGTTCCCATAAGAATTTCATGTTTAGAAACCAAATCTTTTATTCCTTTAGTTTTTTGTTTTTGGGTTGATTCATCATCATCTATACCAAAACTTGCCGATTGAGGATATATTAATTTAAAAACGTCATTTGATAAATAGTATATCCATATAGAAGACCATATTATTTTTTTGTTTGTGAATAAATTATCTCGTGCTCTTGCCAAAAAATCTAAATTATTATTATTAAGGAGATTTTTAATTTTTTTTGTAAGAACTGATAAATTTTTAAATACATAATCGTTTTCATAATTTAAAAATATAGAATTACTTACTACTTCATCTTCTTCCCACCCGAGTTTTATTTTAAATCCATAATTATAAAGATCATTCATCTTGAAATGTTGAAATTTTGATTTGATATGATTCTCTTTAAAATCTGTTATAATTTCCAAAAGATTGTTAATAAATTTGATAATATCTTCATTATTACAATCATAATAATTTGATAATAATTCACTCGCATCACTAGCTGAGATTCTTTCTTCATTCCATAATATATTTATTGTAATAGCCAAAGCTGCTATTATACCTTTTTGTATAATTATATTTTGAATATTTCTGCCACCCATTGAACATTTTCTAGGACACATAGTTGTCACAGGAAATGGTAAAGCATCCACCAATATTGCGGAGGTTCCTATACAAATTTTATCTGCGCTGTCAAAACCAATTTTAGCATCTCTTTTTATAATATTTGAAATATTTGCGTTTTCTGTATTATGCTCGCTACGAGAAATTAAATTTGGAATAAAATTAACTAATTGACCAAACTGAGAAGTATCAGATATACTTTTTACACTTATTATTAGTTGAAATGAACAAATAATTTTTTTGTACATATCTTCTGACCATAACTTATTTTTTTGTGATGAATTTCTATGAATAATTAAATTAACTAAATTATTTAAACTTGTAAGATATTTTATATTAGCTGTTTTTCCCCACCAACCTCTAGAAGCATCATCGGAATCTGCTACTTCATTCTCATCTTCTTTAATACCCTGCATAAATTTAATTAATTCCTTATATTCTTTTCGCTGGTTAGGATTGATTTTGTTATATCCATAATTTTTGAATGGAGAACCATCCAATATATTTAAACAAGCTATAGCTAAATACAGTAATCTTTTTTGTGGAGTGCCATCTTTTTTAGGACAGATAGAGGAAAAAGTATAAACAGTGTTGTTATCAAAATAATTTGTATTTTTAATCAATAATGTTTCTATAAAATTAGAATTATCATTTTCACTCGTATCTATTAATGAAATTGACCTTGTAGTTTTATTTTCATGAGGTTGATCTTGAGTAATAAATTTTCCTTCTTGACCTTTTGATGTTTTAGCAGAAGATTGGTTATCAAGAGTACCAATTTGTCTCCGCTGCCGATTATTTGACATGTTTGAGGGCTTTGGAAATGTAGGAGGAGCAGGATCAGGCAATATTGCGTTACCTGAAACTACGAAATTTGTACCTTCGGAATTTTGACCTTTTTTACCTTTACCTGTATTGTTATTCTTAAGCATCCCCCCTTTCTTTTTTTTAGACCCACCAAATTTATTAAATTTATTTAGTCTTATTGTATTATTATTCATTATATAATAATACTATAAAATTTTACTACTTTAAAACATTTGCTAAATTATATATATGTCATTTTATGTTTATTTATTATTATCTTCAGATAATTGTACCTACGTTGGAGCCACAGTTGACTTAGATAAACGTCTAAGACAACACAATAAGGAAATCAAAGGAGGTGCTATAGCCACAAGTAATAAAGTATTAAAAGGCGAAACATGGATTAGAGTCGCTCATATAAAAGGATTCCCTGATTGGCAAGCAGCGCTCCAATTTGAATGGCGTTGGAAACAATTATCTAGGAAAATACAATCCACGGTTAAAGAGCCGTTAGAACGACGCATTAAAGCTCTAAAAAATCTATTAGATTTAGAAAGACCTACGTCAAAAGCTAAAGCATATAGTGAGTGGTCAAACCCTCCTGAAGTGGTAATAGAAGATGACGAATTTCGGAAAATTTATGATAAAATTTTTAAAAATCAGTATTTTGTTTAAGATTAGCACTTTCATCCATAGTTTTATTATTATAAATTCGTCCTGCAGGTCCACCAATAGCAAATTGAAGAACGTTTCCGCTTAAACAAAAAGATTCACGCATATTACAAGCAATGCCAGCAACACCCACTGATACTTTATTTTTCTCTTCTCTAGTCCAAACACTATCATTCTTATCAATGTGATAAAGATCAAATAAAATGCGTTCAGCGACTCTCTTGGTATAAGAGGCTCTATCAAAGGAACAAATTGGATCTCCTAATTTCCATCCTTGAGTATTTTGTTGAGAACCAGGAATAGCACCAGGAGCAGTACCGGCAGGATCACCAAATCTATCATTAGCGTTACAACTAGCATTATTGGAAGCATTAGCGGATGCTGCTTCATCTGGTTGAGCACAACGAGACATGGAACTATTGCCCATTATAAATTATATAAATATTTTTTTTTATTCATAAATTTTTTATACAATTAGTATAAATTCTATTAAAAATTTATATACTAATATATAATGTTTGTATTAAATCATAAAAAAGAACAACCTAAAAATAATATTTTAGCAAAAAAAGTCGCAATCTTAAAAAATTTACAAAATATAAAAAAAATAAAACAAATAAAAAATGAAAATAATAATCTATCTTCTAACAATTTTGAAAGTTATATAGAAAATACGAATAATGAATTTACAATAAACGAAGAAAATATTGACGATGTAACAAACGACGAGACAGAAAAACGAATTGTTCTTCATAAAAGTTTATATAACAATATTATTATAAGTAATAATAATGATAAATATATAAATTATTATCTTAATAATGATATTAAAAATTATATAAAAAATGATGTCAATTTTTATATTAACAATCGTATAAAAGTAGAAGAAATTGAATACATGGAAGAACCAATGAAATACCAAGAACCACTAAATTACCAAGAACCAATGAATTACCAAGAACCACTAAATTACCAGGAACAAATGAATTACCAAGAACCAATGAATTACCAAGAACCAATGAATTACCAAGAACCACTAAATTACCAACAACCAATGAATTACCAAGAAAAAATGAATAATATTCAAATGTTAATAAATAAAATAATAAATAATTCAAAATTACATGACCCATACATTTTTAAAAAATTCATATTAGATGATTCCAATAATACAAATTCTGTTATACTAGATGATTCCAATAATACAAATTCTACTATACTAGATGATTCCAATAATACAAATTCTGTTATATTAGAAAAACCCAAAAAAAAAGTAATAAATTTTAATAAAATTAACAAGGTAATTAATGAGGAAAATAATTTGGTCAACGTTACAACCGAAAATATACACAATAAATTCAATGAAATAGTAAAAAAGATTAATAATAAATTACAAACAGAAATTAGTAAAGATATGTTTACATATAGTGAAATTTTAACAAATAAAGAGTCAAAAGATAATATATTTAATATGATATGTTTATCTATTTTAAATAAAATAGAAAAAATAGTAAATTAATTAGTGAGTATTTTATTCAATGTATTTTATTCAAAATACATTTTAAATCTATAAAATAATTTCTTAAAATATAACCCAATATACATCTGGAATATGTCATTATCTACGACTTCATCAATCTTAAATGTTAGTAATACATTAGTTGATTGATTTTGTTTGAAATTAATTAGAAAAGTTGATATATATATATTATCCTCAGTTGTCACTAAATTGCTATCAAAAGGTACACTAGATATTGTACATTGATTATTCTCAAATTTATAAACAAATTTTAAATGAATGTTTATATTTTTAATAGCTTTAAACTCACTTTTTATATTTTTAATTTTAATAGATACATTATTAACATTATTAATAGTGTTTTCTGGTGATTCAGTAATATTTTCAATAATATCTTTGTTTAATTCATATAATAATTCAAATAATTGCTCACAATTTAATAATTCTAGTACAGATACATCATTTTCAGTTTTTTCGTTTATATCAAAAGATAATGAATACTCATTATTGTCGTTTTTTTTCAATAATAAGTCTTTTTCATCACAAACTGTATACCATTCTTCACTCATATTATAAAATAAATAAAATATTTTGTATTTTTAAACATAATATTTTATAATGCTAATTCCGAGCCTTCTAAATATTGCTTAAATATTTCTTTAAGTGGTTTTTTTTCTGCTATTTTTTCAATTAATGATA
>Ga0164295_10001599_pt1 | contig 18854 bp, 26 predicted proteins | sample GEODES006metaG_FD_111798 | JGI IMG/M metagenome (GOLD analysis project Ga0164295, IMG submission 111798) | Oligotrophic lake water microbial communities from Sparkling Lake, Wisconsin, USA - GEODES006 metaG | ecosystem: Environmental > Aquatic > Freshwater > Lake | place: USA: Sparkling Lake... | reverse complement strand
CTATGCAAATACCACCACTTCAAGGAAAGCTTGACCAGGCCAACTTCTTTATCTATGCCGCCGCAGATGCTGGTTATTTTGACCTGTACGGCATACCTTTAATCAACAGTGTAACTCGAAATACACCACATGGTGTACATGTTCACTTGTATAATCCTCGACCAGACCAAATTGAGTTTTGCCAACAACATGATCGTGTGAGCATTACCTGGGAAACAGTTACACAACAACAATTTCAGCCAGCTTTTGATTTTTGGAAACAGGATGTGTTACCAGATCCCTACATGGGCCGCAAACGAAAGATGTTGGGACTCAAACAATACGAAATCAAAGACAATGACTTAGAAAGTTTGAATACATGGTTATGGAAAACTTACTATGCTTGTATGCGATTTGTTCGTATGGCCGAAATTATACAAACGCCCACTAGATTTTTAGAAATAGATGTGGATGGATTAGTACGAGCACCATTTGAATACATCTTGCCCAATGACCCAAAGACAGATGTTTACCTGTACGAAAAAGTCAAAGGCGGACATCTTGCTGGTGCAATGTTGTTTACCGAGCGTCGCAATGGAGTAAATTTTATACACGAATTGGGCAATACAATTCGAACAGAAATTGAAAAAGATAACATTTATTGGTTTCTTGATCAACACAGCTTGGACAACATTATTGTCCGATATCGCAAAGGTTTGCTACCACTCAGCTATATTGACTGGCACATGTCTCCCACTAGTGCTATCTGGAGTGCTAAAGGCAAACGCAAACATTTAGAAATATTTGTTCAAGAACTAAAGAAATACCAATGATATCAATTGTAATGAGTTATTTTAATCGCCTGCCACAACTAAGGTACACACTAAAAACTATCAGTCAAAGTCAAGTCAAAGATTTAGAAATTATTATTGCTGAAGATTTTTGTGATCCAAAAGAACAATTGGACAATATACACGCAGAGTTTCCACACCTGGATATACAAGTGATTCGTATGAGTGACAGCCGTGCTCAAAAAGACTACTGCAATCCTTGTGTGCCGTACAACACAGCATTTAGAGCCAGTCGCGGAGATACTATCATTATACAAAATCCTGAATGTTGTCACATGGGTGATGTGCTACAGTACACTCTAGACAATTTGACCAATGACAACTATCTTTCTTTTCACTGCTATGCAGCCACCAAAGCTGAAACCAAAGTCATGCAGTCCGGTGAACCGTTGCCTATGTTTACTGAAAAAAAATCTCGTTGGTATAACCACGTGGTTGAACGTCCGTATGCCTATCATTTTACCACAGCAATCACACGTGATAATTTGATTAAATTAAACGGATTTGACGAAAGATTTGCTCAAGGGCAAGACATGGATGACGTAGAATTAATCTATCGTATTAGAGCCATGCACCTGGACTTGCAATTTGTAGAAGATCCTTGGGTCGTACATCAGTATCACAGAAAAACCTATGATAACCCACACAACCCACCAGTGACTGTAAACAATCGAGAACTATGGACTAGTATCAAAGACAACCTTCAAGTTCGAGCAAATAACAAAATTGATATATGTGGCATTTAAAAAACATCCCCAAGACAGCACACTTTTACTGGGGTGGTGGCAATCTCAGTTATTTGAGATACTTGTCAGTTAAGTCATTTGAGCAGTTAAATCCTGAATGGCAAATTCAAATGCACATTCCTGCGGTGTCTAGCACAACAGCACCCACATGGTACACACACGAGCAACAACAATCTAATATTGAACAAGACTGGACACCCCAGTTGCCTGATCTAAGAGTTGAAATAGTACAACACGATTTTGATAGTTATGGGTTTGACAACCAAGCACACGAAGTTCACAAATCAGATTTTTTGCGTTGGAAAATTTTGCATGAAGTGGGTGGACTATGGTCTGATATAGATATTTTATATACAGACCCCATGACTAATTTAACAGAAAATTCAAAAGAAAATTCTAAATTAAAAACAGGCTTGTGCCCATTGATACCGCCCCAAAAACACACAGTGGGGTTTATGCTCGGATCTCAAGACAATACTTTTTATCGGGCTATGCACGAACAAAGTTTAGCTGAATACGATCCCGCACAATATCAATGCATTGGTAATGCGTTATTTGCCCCTTACAAAAGTCTTGAAGATTTTCAAACAGCATTTCCTAAAAATCATTTTGCTTTTTTAAACAAAAATTGTGTGTACAGTATTTCGGCCAAGGCAGTAGACTCCTTTTATCAAGAGCTAACACACATAGTTCGAAAACGCATGAAGCATCCGTGCATATTAGGATATCATTGGTTTGCTGGACACCCTGTGTCACAAGAATTTGAAAATCAATTCACACCGGACACACTCGACAACTACAACAACTTGATAACTGAAATAATAAAAACCAAAGGGTTTGACAAATGAAACACACAGTAAAAGGAAAACGAGCTTTTAGCAACGACGATCTAGTTGTATATTTGCAATCACAAGTAGCACCGGGTGCAAGCCTATTGGATCTTGGATGCGGTCCAAAAATGTACAGTGACCCTTTGCGCAAACAGTGTGGTCGTATGTTGACTGTGGATGCTTGGGCATGGGTTGAACCAGATATTGTGGCCGACTTAGAAACAACTCCTGTAACAGATATTACTCCAGATCGTTGGGACTATGTGCTTATGTTAGATTTTATTGAACACCTAAGCAAAGACGCCGGCCTAAAATTAATTGAACAAGTTAAACAAATTACCAACCGTCGGATATTTTTACTCACCCCCATGGAAGAAATTTGGACAGAGAATCATGAGAATGTGAACAATCCCGAACTATGGTGTCACGGCAATGAGTATGATTTGCACAAGAGCCTATGGACCCCTGAAGACTTTGCAGGCTTCACTCGTGTTGAAATTCGAGGATTTGACGATTACTATGTAGGATATTATGAAGCGTAAAGTTTTAACCATACTAGGCACACGCCCAGAAATAATCAGACTCAGTCGTGTGATACCCAAGTTAGATCAAGCGGCGGATCATCGCGTGTTACACACCGGACAAAATTATGATCCCACACTTAACGATATATTCTTTGAAGAATTACAGTTGCGGCGGCCAGATATAGTATTAGAGAGTCGCGGAACTATTGGCCAGCAACTATCTGCAACATTTATAGGCGTAGAAAAGTATTGCCAAGAGTTTCAGCCAGATGCAGTACTAGTCTTGGGTGACACTAACTCCGGGTTGGCCGCTGTTGTATGTGAACGCATGGGTATTCCGGTGTATCATATGGAAGCTGGTAATCGTTGTTACGATCTTTCGGTGCCCGAAGAAAAGAATCGCAGAATAATTGACCACTCGGCCAGTATCAACTTGCCCTACACTGGCTACAGTAGAGAAAACTTGCTACGTGAAGGTTTGCCAAACAATAAAATCTTTGTCACAGGAAATCCCATCCAAGAAGTATTAGACTACTACAGTGACAGAATACAACACAGCACAATACTTGACCAACTAGAACTTGTGCCATATCAATACATTGTGGCCACTACTCACCGAGCTGAAAATGTGGACAATCCTGTTCGCTTGGCAAATATACTTGAAGCATTTGAAACAATCAGTCAAGACTTGCCTATTGTGTTTAGTTGTCATCCCAAAACTCAACAACGCATAACTAGAAAATTAAACAGCCGTATTATTGTTTCCAAACCCATGGGATTTTTTGATTGGGCAAATTTAGAATGCAACAGCAGATTAGCCATCAGCGATTCTGGAACAGTACAAGAGGAAATGTGCCTGTTCCAAAAACCAACAATAACTATAAGAGCAACTACGGAACGGCCGGAAACGGTCATGTGTGGATCAAATATTGTAACTGGGCTCGAAACACACAATATTCTAGCAGGATATCAACAGGCGCTAACACTTAAAAATTGGACAGTACCTGAAGAATATACCAGATCTAATGTCAGTGATGTAGTTGTGAATATCATAATGGGAAAGATGTAAATGGACCACAATCAAAAATTTTGGAACCAGCAACATGATCAAGACAATGCACAAACACTGTCGGGTTGCGGATTTGATGCCACTGTAGATTTTTTAAATGTAAAAGATTTAATTGTGCCCGGAATGTGTGTGTTAGAGATTGGATGCGGACTGGGCTATGTGACCCAAGGATTTGCAGAAATAGCCAAGATCAGTGTGTTAGACATTAGTGATTCTGCACTGGATCGTGTTCACCCTATATGTGAGTCAGTTTATCACATCAATGATGTTGAATCATTGCCCACTGACTACTTTGATTTGATCATTTGTCATAATGTTGTTCAGCATGTTGTCACCGAATCACTAGTTAATGAACTCAAGCATGCAATTCGTAGTCTAGCCCCCACAGGAACATTTGCCATAGAATATGTCTGGGCCAACGGTGTTGAAGACAATGGTGCGGATCCAGATCCGGCGTGGGCCACAGCCGGACATCTTTGCCGCAGTGATAAGTTTATGATCAACTTAATCAGTGAACTAGGTGGTACTTGTGAAATATCTAGAACTAACGCCGTTCCAAAACATAAAAAAATACACGGATTAACTGTGTTGCATGTACAGAAGAGCAAAATGTTTAATAACAGTAAAATTTTAATAACAGGTGGTACAGGATCGTGGGGACAAACACTCACACGCATGTTGCTGGAAACACACAATCCACGTGAAGTTGTAATCTTCAGTCGTGGTGAACTACAACAAGTGTTAATGCAACGCAAGTTCAATGATTCAAGATTGAAGTTTGTAATTGGAGATGTGCGTGACTACGACAGCGTGGAATTTGCCACACGTGGAATTGATTATGTTTTCCACTTGGCAGCACTCAAACATGTGCCTATTTGCGAAGATCATCCACAAGAAGCCATCAAAACAAATATTTCAGGCACAACCAACATTGTGAATGCTTCTATACTAAATCGTGTAAAGAAGGTGATAGACGTAAGCACTGACAAAGCTGTGGAACCTGTTAACTTGTACGGCATGACCAAAAGCGTGGGTGAGAAGTTGATCATCCAAGGCAATGAGTTGTCTGACTACACCAAGTTTGTGTGTGTACGTGGTGGCAATGTCATGGGATCAAATGGATCTGTAATTCCTTATTTTATTGAACAAATCAAAGCAGGCGGCCCTATTACAATAACTGATCGACGCATGACACGCTTTTTCTTAACACTGGAAGAAGCAATTGAATTGTTGTTTAAAGCAGCCATTGCTAGCTTAGGTGGAGAAACATTTGTGATGAACATGCCTGCTTGCTCAATTACTGATGTAGCAGATGTGTTAATGGAACACTACGGACGTGTGGAAGTTGTAGAAACTGGCATGCGTCCCGGGGAAAAACTAGATGAAATGTTGGTCAGCAAACACGAAGCTCCGCTAAGTTATTGTTATGATCAAAATTACTTTGTGATAGTGCCACCTAAAGATCCTGTTAACTTGAAAAAACTCTACAGCACACAAAATGCATTTCCCTACCAAGAGTTTAGCAGTCGCACAAAAGAAATGACAAGACCTGAATTAACCGCAATGTTACGCAAAGGAGGATTTTTATGAGTCGAGTATTGGTATTTGGCAGCAACGGCATGGCAGGACATGTGGTTGCACGTTATCTCAAAGAACAAGGACACAACGTAGTTGGTATTGCAAGAGATCTACTAGATGTTGAAAAACGCTGGCAAGTGACAGACTTTTTTAGCCGTAGAGAAAGTCAAGCAGACTTTGTGGTCAACTGTATTGGTTTATTGGTTAAGGATTGTATCAACCGCCCTGATCGTGCTGTATTAATTAACTCATGGTGGCCGCACTTTTTAGAGCAACATTATAAAGGCACCGCCACTCGAGTTATTCATCTCAGTACAGATTGTGTGTTTGATGGCCAGCAGGGCAACTACAAAGAATCCGACTTACCTACAGAGACAAATGCTTATGGTCGTAGCAAGGCCATGGGTGAACTTGTCAATGACAAGGATATTACGTTCAGAATGAGCATTATTGGTCCAGAGCTCAAGGATGGCACAGGATTGTTTAATTGGATTTACACCAACCCTGAACAAGACTTACAGGGGTGGGACAATGCTTGGTGGAATGGTATCACAACATTGCAATTGGCCAAATGTATTGAGCTTTACATTGGCAGGCCTAGAATTACCGGAGTATACCATCTAGTAAGCAACTCTAACAAGATTGACAAATACGGATTATTGTATAAAATTAATCAACGCTGGAATCTTGGCAAGACTGTTCATAAAACATCAGGCCCCAAAGATGTCAACAAAGTATTGTTAGATACTCGTGCAGAATTTAAAACTGGTATTGGCAGCTACACGCAACAATTGGATGAATTGTACAATTGGTACTTTACTTCACCTGTACCCATTGACGCATGTGATTCCAGCAACGACCCGATCGAAGGTCATCAAAACTCCAGTGACACTGAGCCAGTTGACGAATCCATAGCTCACGATCCAACATCACAGGGCTTTCAAGGCGACTAAAGTCTGTGTTGGCCATTGCACCGGCTTGACTATATCCCGGATCATCTGTGATAAAGGCCGGAATACCTTCAATGGTAGCAACAGCACTGGGTGTTGAGTTATGACACACCAATGCCCAACAGCTAACAAGATCTTCTGTAATATGACGGTCTTGTGGACTTAGCTTGGCACCATATTTTGCAGGATCAAAATCCTTGGCAAAGTTTTTCCAATCACCTGGATGCCAGCGTATCTTGATAGGGCGATCGCTGTACTGACGAATCTTCTTGACAGTGTCATCTAACCATGTCATGAGATTGGCTCCGCGCATGCTCCAACCTTTTGGTCGTTGCATGGCAATCAAAATGTGCTTGCCGCTTCTACGCCAAGGGCCAAGATCCATGTTGTAGTGTCTGCGCATGTTGGCCCAGTTTTCTTCACCTGGGTTTTCATTACAGTAGATACCTGTTTTAGGAAATACTCCATTGAAACTATAACGTAGATAGCGATGTGGGTTTAACCGGTCTTTGTAGATAAACACATTGCTGTCAACACTGAGCCAATACTTGTGCAGATTAGCTTGTGTGTCCATGACCATTTTGCGAACTTTATAGTGCGGGAGATTTACTTTGCCGGGGTTGGCATCAAATGCATTGCCAATTATAGCACCCACATCACATTCTTCGTATGTTTGACTGCGTGTGGTTGTCCCGATATCTCCACACTTGGCAGCACCTTCGGCAAAGTAAGTCAGTGCATTGGTTTTTTCTTCGCCGTTGATCTTTGCAGGCAAACTGCCAAGATAGCTTTTAACAACTAATTGTCGCACGATTTTGATTTTCCTGTACTAATTCCCAGGCTCGACCTGTGATTAACTCACTTAAACTAAACTGCCCATATGCCACACTGCTTAACCATTTGTAGATCAAGTCTTCGTCATGACGTGGGGGATTCTCAATCCGCGACAAGTCAGTTGAACTAACTGGGCTAGCGGCAGTGGGTGCCATGCTAAATGCTGGGATGCCATGCTGTATAGCTTCAACTGCGGCAATACTGTTGTAAGTAACCAATGCATAGATATCTTTGTCTAGAGCATCGTAGATAGTGTGGTTTGTGCGCTCGCCTCGACCAGCCTTCTCACGTATGACAATTTCACGATCTGTGTGTTTTCGTATGGTTGCTATTGTGTTCTTGATCCATTTATCACGTGTGGTACCATAGTACTGGAATGGTTTATCGGTGCTCATGACCAGCAAAATCTTACTGCCGGGCTTGCGCCAGCCACGATATGTTAGATTAGGATTGAACTTACACACCTCTTGCCAGCGATCTGGGGGAACATCCATGATTCGATCTTGTTGCATGTTGTTTTTTTCAATACGGTGATAGATTTTTCTACCAGTTTGATTGTTGTCACATCGATAGTTTCCAAGGTATCCGGTTTCAATGAAGTAGTAATCTTGTCCGTGTTCCTGAACAAATTTGATTATTTTACCTGCACTAATGCCGCGCACCAGCACTGGGGTTTTAATAATATCTTCAGCCTCTTCCCAAAATTTATCTTTGGAAACAAATTTACTGGTTGGATAGGCCGCCATGACCATGGCAGGATAGTCAGAGAATTTTAAACAACGATCAAATTTTTCAGCCTGATGTATAATATATTGGCGAAACTCTTGACCTAGTTCATCTCCGCCATTGCGCTTGATAGCATTTTTAATTTCTTTAGTTAACAACTCTTCTGGAATTGCACTCAATCCCCATTGTTGTTCAATTTGTTTGAGAATGTTAACTTCGTTGCGAAGTTTTAGCAAATCGGCAACACTGTGTTTAAGTGCTGATTCAATTGTGACATGATGTTGTTTATATTCATCACCGGGCCACCGATCAACTAGTGCTACTGGTAAAATCATAGCATATTCCTTTGCAAGCAGTACTCGGTCAAGATGCGTTCACGATGCCATTCGTCACCCTGTGGGGTGTCAGCAAACTCTTGAAAACAAGGTGTGCCTAGCGTGTAGTGTAACAGCTTGGCATCTCGGTTGACACCGTACTCGTCAGGCAACCAATTCCACTCAGGCGGTAGTTCACCGATGCGGTCATCTTCTAGCCACGAGAAGCGGTGGAGCTCACTGCCTGTGGATTTTTGTATGAACTCTGGGGTAAGTTTCCTGTTAGGAAAGCTATTACAATTCCACAGAATAACACTAGACCAATTTTTTCGAGGATAGTTTTCATTCTTTGCTCCTAGGTACTTTACAGGCATGCGTGTTTGGTAATCGTGTTTGACCACCATGACATCATTATAAGGATTTTTTAACTCCCACAGTTCAGTAATATCACCGCGCACAATCATGTCGCCGTCAATAAAGATAGCCCAGCCTGTATATTCTTGCAGGTGGGGCACAAGGAATCGTGTGTAGATAAAATGATTGCTGCCATCTGTGTGTGTTTCTTCATAGTCACGAAACAAGTTTAGCGCCACAGGAATAATAGCCACAGGCTTTGATGCATGACGTATGATTGAGTTTGTACAGGTGTGAAAAGCAATGGCTTCTCTTGGATCATATCCAACATAAACTGGTATGGCTTTCATCTGCGTTCAATATCCTCTTCTACACAATCTTCGCCGTATTGAATTTCAATTAGTTTGAGAGGTTGATCAGTTTCGTTGCAAAGTTGATGCCATTCATTAAGTCGGATAAACGTATGTTGATGGCGTGCCGGACTTGCCATTATGTCATGATCTGTGCTGTGCGGATCCACAGTGTAAACAGTGGCTTCACCTTCGGCAACAAACCAAAACTCAGCACGTTTTTCATGACGTTGCATGCTCAAGCAAGTTTTGGGAGTCACAGTGAGTTCTTTGAGCTTGGTGTGTTGTCCAACTTCGTGTAATACACGATAATACCCCCAGGCACGTGTGGTCCGGGGTTTCTTCCAATCTTCTAGTATCCATGAACTAGAGTTCATTTTGTTTTGGCCACCTACTCCAAACACAAACTCCACATCATCAAATACCATTTCAGGGATATTATCTTTAGTGCGATCGCCTCCATTAGCAAACACAATGTCTGCTGTGGGGTAGCGAGATTTAACTAGTTTGATGGCATCACAACTGGACCCATCATCATCGTTGTAAACAACAACTTCATCAACTACTTCAAGATTGCCCACAATGGCCATGCGCTCTTGCAAAGGCATAAAGGGCCTACCTTTTTTACGGCTAAGCCATTCATCAGAGTTAAGTCCTACAACCAACCTATCCCCAAGTGTTCGAGCAGCTTTGAAATAGGCAATGTGACCTGAATGCAGTGGATCAAACCCACCAGTGACAACAATTATTTTCATAATGATATTTATGTACGTACATAATACTAAATATCAAATCTCCCTATGAATCAAACTCCTGTAAACTGTGCCTGTGTTATACATGGCAATGCATATGATTGGACCTATGTTGATCGACTGCATTCTATGCTGTCAAGAAACTTGTCGCGACCAATAAAATTACACGTCTGGACTGAAGACAGCAGGGCCGTTCCAGACCACATGATCAAACACACTCTTGAAGAGTGGCCCGGTGTTGCTGGACCACGACGTAGTTGGTGGTATAAAATGCAAATGTTCAACCCAGACACATTTCCAGGGCAATTGCTATATTTTGATCTTGACACTGTTTTGGTAAAGTCAATTGACTGGATACTGGATTGTTCTCCAAGATATTTTTGGGCCATTAGAGATTTTAAGTATCTACAGCGGCCCACCTGGCAAGGTATAAATTCCAGTGTGATGCATTGGAACAACAGTACACATCCTTATATCTGGACGCAGTTTATGGAAAACGATCCCATGGAAATTATTCGGCGGTACCCCGGTGATCAGGACTTTATAACCGAAGTAGTACCCCCGATTAGTTTGAGATTTTTTGATGAAAGTCTGGTGCAAAGCTGGCGTTGGCAAGTGAGCGATGGTGGCATGGATCTAAGAACTCGCACGGTTCGATGCCCCGACGCAGGGGCTATTCTAGACGACAATGTAAGTATAGTAGTTTTTCACGGCAAACCCAAACCACACGATGTACTGGATCACAAGATTGTTCAACATTGGATTTGATTATCTAATTTGATGATAAATAAATACAACAACAGGGAGATATACTATGGGTCAGAGATGGCATGAATTATTAGGAGAAGTTGTGGGTGACACAGCGAATCCAGCAACACTTGTGGTGAATTTTAACGGCACAGATGTGTATTCTGGTACTGTGCCAACAGTTGCACCTTATGTTAGTGAAGATAACATTATCAATTGTGTTGCATTGTGTAGTTGGCCAACAGACACTGATTTGGCTGGAATATTGCCTGTGTCGATCACTGCAACAAACGGTGATTTAAAATTAAAACAAATTACAATTGGTAGTTTTGCACCCCCGGGAACTCCTGGACACGGTATTGAACCGACCGCAGTTTTTGTTGAAAATATTGACATACCTGCTGGTGATACAAAAACTAATGTTCGTATTAATGGCATCCCGGTTACTAAAAAAACCTCCAATCCGGATCTCACCGGCGAGTGGATCTGGTGGGTGCCTTCCGGTTCCACTATAGAATTTGATTATGAGTGCCAAGCAATTGTGCCAGAATCAACACCTTGATAAATGCTGTAAATATGTAAAAAACCCTGCCCAGAGCAGGGTTTTTCTTTTGTGCTTGACCACTAATTCTAGATATAGTACAATGCATTTGCAGTTAAAAAAGAGGCAAAACCCAGGATTTTACAGTGTTGTTTTTGTGCAACACTCGCTAAAATACCCAAAAAACTAGAGGTTGACCAGAAATTGCCCATTTGCTACAATAGAAGTATAGTAATTAAAAAGGAGCTAGATAAATGACTCAAGTACTAATACGTAACGGCAACTATCGCAACAAATCTGTGCAGAACATTGCCTTTACACTAGTTAAAGATTACACAAAAGGTGCCCGAGGTGGGTTTGTTACTGTAAAAAGTGACGGCTACTTTGGTGCAGAATTTGATGTGGTTCGTGTCAAAGTTGACAGCATGGAACAAATTGAAATCGTCGGAGAACACACAATGACAGCTACAGCCGCAAAAAACACAATTGATTTTGTAAAACCCCAGGAAACTGAGGAAGAAGCAATGACTCGTATTCGCGAGCGTTTTGAGATCCTTACAGAGATGACCAAAGCCGCAACGGCTGGTGACATCCGTGCCATGATTGTGAGTGGCCCTCCAGGTGTGGGCAAGAGCTACGGCGTAGAAGCCGAGGTTGACAAGGCTTGTTTGTTTGACAAACTGAGTGGCAAACGACTTCGTGCAGAAGTTGTTAAAGGTAGTGCAACCCCAATTGGCTTGTACCAGACCCTGTACAAGTACTCTGATGCCAATTGCGTCTTAGTGTTTGATGACTGTGACAGCATCTTGTTAGATGACGTGGCACTCAACTTGTTAAAGGGTGCCTTGGATTCCGGCAAGAAACGTAAAATTTCTTGGTTGTCAGAATCTAGTGCTCTGCGCAGAGAAGGCATCCCAGACAGTTTTGAGTTTAAAGGTAGTGTGATCTTTATTACAAACTTGAAGTTTGACAAAATGAAATCGCAAAAATTGCGGGATCACCTGGATGCATTGCAGAGCCGTTGTCACTATCTGGACTTGACACTTGACACTATGCGTGACAAGATCTTACGCATTAAGCAGATTGCCAATGATGGTGTGTTGTTTTCGGACTACGAGTTTAATCAGTACCAGCAAGACGACATTATTGAGTTCATGAACACCAACCAAGAGCGGTTGCGTGAGATGAGCTTGCGTATGGCGCTAAAAATTGCAGACTTGGTCAAGAGCTTCCCTGCAAAGTGGAGATTGATGGCCGAGACTACATGTATGAAGAGTGCCTAAAATGAGCTGGATGATTGTATTAAATACAGTTGTCATGGTGTTGTGCTGGCGTTGGGCCACCCGTGATTTTGAACATGGCAATACTGCCATGGGGTGGTTCAACATATTCTTCTCAGCATGGAATGCGGCATCTATAGCAAGTGCTATTTTTTAAAGGAATCATGATGTTTGAAAAATTTGCAGTTTGGTTTGGAACGTATCGCAAATCTATTGGATACACAATCGGTGGTATCAATGTGCTAAGTGGCCTACAGTATTTTGCGCAAGGTAACACCGCACAAGGTTGGTTGTTTTTCATGATTGGTTACATTATACTTCTTGACACCTGGGACAACTAAAATGAATCAACAACTTCTTGAATTACAGAGCCAGTGCATTGTGCGTGAACAACGTGGCACTAGTGCTTTTGATAGCTATATGGTGGATCGGTTTGATACTGAAAAGTTTGCCAAGTTGGTTGTTCAAGATTGTGTTCAAACCTTGGTTAACTATGGTTACACTGATGCGGCCAAAGCCTTGAGTGAGGCTCAGCTGGGCCCTGACCCCGAGTGGCAGACTTATCAATTTCCGGACATTTAAAATCATGCTAAAAGACAGACGAGTATTATTAGAACAAGAACTTACACAAGCACACGACCGAGCAGCCGCTATGTATTTGGATATTGTCACTCATGACGGTGATGTACAAAGTTCAGAGTATCAGGATCTTAAAGATCAGATTACAAGTTTACAGTTTGATCTTAACATTGTAAACAAGTTGATTTATAAAGGTCACAAATGAACGAACGAATTCGAGAATTGCACAGTCAATGCAAGGTCTGTGATAAAGATACTGTACTATATTTTGATTATGAACGGTTTGCCGAGTTGATTGTGCGGGAATGTGATCGGTACGCCAGGAGTGCCTGGGAGCATGGTCCATTACTAGGTAGAGATTTGCTAGTACATTTTGGAATTGTGGAGATGAAAGATGAATGATCGAATTCGAGAACTTGCATTACAGGCTGGCGGAAGTCATTACCCAGATGTTAATACCAACCAGCTGGTAAAATTTGCCGAGTTGATTGTGCAAGAATGTTGTGATATTTTAGATCCAGGTGAGCATCAATTAATAGCACGATTCCAAGCAAGAAAATGGTTAGAAGAACACTTTGGGATCGATAACTAAGTGTAACAGGGAGATTGACATGGACGTGACCAGAGTTACTGCATACAACAACGAAATATATCAGCGCACAGAATACAAGCGACTGGAACAGCGGCACGAAGAACTTAGATTAGAAGAACGTCGCAACAAACAACAAGCCGAAGTACAGGAACAAAAACGCACTGAACGAAACCGCCAAATGAATCAACCAGGGCAAAACGTGGATCGCATGGCTTAACAGTTTACCGGATTGTCAATTTTAGTCTAGCTCCTAGACAATCCGTTTCAACAGGTACTCATAAAACGGTACCTGTTTTTTTGACTTGTGAGATGATAAATGTTATAATACTACACAATGAATATCAACCAACCCAGCAAATCATTACAAATAGAATCTCCTCGCAACCTTTACAAATGGGCTCGTGTCTGGAACGCCACCCAACGTAAGTTTTTTACAGAAGAAGTGCGTATGCGTAGAGAAAAACAAATTGAGGATTTTATAGTTTTAAATGAATTCCGACGTGTGCACTTTGTAACTGATACTGATGTGTTTGTGAACTTTGATCAAACCCATCGTGTTGCAAGTCCGGACCAAGCAGACTTAGTTGTAATAACAGATCAAAAATTCAGTAGGTATCCGTGTACTGTATTAGTTGAACAGATACTCATTCTATTAAATCAATGTCCAAATCTTTTTGTTTGCTTGAATAGACATTATATCAATATTGATAATAGTTATATTGACTCTACACTGAGTGACAAGTTGACACTGGCCATTCCTCAATGGCTGCGTAAAAGTTTGCCCCAAACCAAGATATTGGATCTTAGCCAGGACTATGTAGATCATGGGGAAAGCTTTACTTGGGTTATTCCCGACAGACTATTTTACATTCAAAAATGACAAAGCTAATAGAACATTTTCATGAACAGCACATTCGTACTGACTGGAAAACTCAGTACTTTAGATATCGAGCAGGGCGACTCAAGCACCAGTATTGGTTAACAAACAGAAAGAACCCCAATTTGGCAGTACTAGATGAATATGATTATTCTATACTTAAAAATTGCCAAGCAGGCACCACAGTGTTTTTTGGCAGTGCCGGCTACTACATACGAGACATATTCCCTGACGTAGAAGTAATTGAAATGCATCCAGTGGTCAAAACCTTTTATCCCGATGCACATATCTGTCTTGACCGTGCCGGTATAGCAAATACTGTAAATTTTCGTGCTGATAATTTTGCTGTAGTAAACAATCGTGGAGACCATTGGGTCACATTGCAAGGACTCAACAACCATTTAATTAATTACAGCAAAATAATGCGCCCCGGGTGCAGAGTATTTTACAGTTTTCGAGATACTCAAATGTATGTTAATAGACTTACTGTCAACATGGAACAACATTTTTTAAATTGGGCAATTGATTTATCAGCACATGGATTTGAGTTGGTATGGCATTCAGTGGACTTTGAACGGAAAGTGCCAGATGAAAATGGCTATTATGACATGTTAGAAAATCCTGATACCACAAATGGCAACCTAAAGTTTTGGTTTGTATATCAAGGTAGCCCCTGGGAAGTAATTGCATGATCGAAATTGTGTGTTATAATGGCGGCGCATGCGGCGATCTTGTTACTGCCATGATTGATCCCCGAGAAGCTATGGTAAATATCACACTACATCTAGCACCCGATCGTAGTTTATTGAAAAAGACACACCTGTTTGCTAGTGATTGGGAACGCAATCAGTACCTTGACCGGACATCCCATCATTGGAATAGCGTACCTAGCCATGATTTAGAATACCATGTGCGCCAGGCACATGACTTTATTGCCATCACAGTTGAGAATTGGGGCACTGCTTTATGGGCAGCCACAAGATTTCAGCAGTTACACCGACCACAAGTGTGGCAAGAAATGGTTGAGTCATGCGGTGCACAAGATGTGTCAGGATATGCACAAGTAATGCGGGACTTTTCCAGCTTGATTAAAACCAAAACTCAGCGTATAATACAACTTGAACGTATTGTAACAGGACATGCGGTGGAAGATTTACTCCAACTAGTGCCCACAGTAGATGCAAACATATACCATGCATGGTTGCAACAGCAAACCGGATTGACAACATGAAAACAGCGACCATAGTAATTAAAGATGAAGTCAATATCAAGATTGAAGGTCTTGACTTGGACATGCGTCAGCGATTGACCAAACAATTCAAATACGAAATACCTTATGCAAGATATTTGCCAGCTGTGAGACTGGGCCGCTGGGACGGCAAAATAGCCTACTTCCAACTGGGTGGTAGTACATTTACCAACTTGTTGCCTGAAATTATTCCTGTGCTTGAACAATACAATTATGACATTGAGCTTGATGATCAGCGTGACTATTCGGTGTCGTTTGACTTTGAGCCATTTGAAGAAACATCATTTGCTCACAAGTTCTGGCCCAAAGGACATCCTCAAGCTGGTGAAACAGTCATGATGCGAGACTACCAAGTTGAAATTGTCAACAACTACTTGAACAACCCACAATGCATTCAGGAAGTGGCCACAGGTGCAGGCAAAACTGTTATGACTGCTGCCTTGAGCAGTAGAATTGAACCCTATGGTCGAAGCATTATTATTGTGCCCAACAAGAGCTTGGTTACACAAACAGAAAAAGATTATGTTAACTTGGGCTTGCATGTGGGCGTGTACTTTGGTGACAGAAAAGAATATGGCAAGACACATACCATTTGTACTTGGCAAAGCCTAAACAACTTGTTAAAGGATACCAAGTCGGGCAAGGCAGAATTCACCATACAAGACTTCATGGAAGATGTGGTGTGCGTTATAGTAGACGAAGTGCACATGGCCAAAGCAGATGCACTCAAAACTTTGTTAACAGGCGTAATGGCAAGAGTGCCTATTCGCTGGGGACTGACTGGCACAATACCCAAAGAAAAATTTGAAAGTGTAAGCTTGTTGGTTAGTCTAGGGCCGGTTATTAGCCGACTTGCTGCCAGCGAACTGCAGGATCGGGGTGTGCTAGCACAGTGTCACGTGAATATTGTACAGTTGGTAGATCATGTAGAGTACAATGATTATCAGAGTGAGCTTAAATATCTGTTGGAAGAATCTGGCCGACTAGACACAATGGCCAATCTAATACAACAAGTTAATTTAACTGGCAATACCTTGGTCTTGGTAGACCGTACCGAGTGTGGTCGCCAATTGGTAGAACGCCTAGGGGATAAATCAGTATTTGTGTCCGGGGCAACCAAGGCCAAAGACAGACAAGATGAATATGATCAGGTTGCAGACAGCGTTGATAAGATTATTGTGGCCACTTACGGTGTTGCCGCTGTGGGCATTAATATTCCTAGGATTTTTAATTTGGTTCTTGTGGAACCCGGCAAAAGCTTTGTCCGCGTTATACAAAGCATTGGGCGTGGCATACGCAAAGCAGAAGACAAAGACCATGTTCAAATCTGGGACATAACATCAACATGTAAGTTTGCCAAGCGTCACTTGACCAAACGCAAACAGTTCTACAAGGAAGCCAACTATCCTTTCACACAAGAGAAGTTGGAATGGATGAAAATTTGACATTTACAATTATACCTGCTATACTACACTCATGAGAATACTAACACTAGACAATCAGTCCTACAACCTTGACACACTGCCGGAAGAGGTAGATGACATGAGGTTTGCCATACTAGATAATTCAGACACTTCTAATCCTGACTATTATTACATACCATTGATCTTTTTGGAAAGCTTTTCGGCTCCTGCATTGATATTGCGTATAGGCGAGGACACCGTCAAGATGCCCATGGACTGGCAAATACTCATTGGCGAGCCCGACGTGGGGGACCTGGAAGTACTTCCGTTAACATCAATCAATGATCGAGGGTTCAAAGTATTTCAATTCAATCCCTTGAGCAGTTTTAGGCCCAGTTTTCCTGATATTGAAATTGTAGATGTGTATCATGAAGTCACATGGTATGCGCCCAAACTCAAAAACGGACAAATGCTAGCGGTTCCGCTGTCAGATCATGCAAATCCTGACTGTGTGTATTTTGTAAAAGATGTAAGTAGAAATTGCGAAATAGTCGATTATAACAAGGCTTGGTAATCATGGAACAATACGAAAAAAGTGGACCCCCGGTGAAAGTTGCAGTTGAGCAAAAAACTGATCACAGTATAGAGCTTAAAGAATTAATAAAAGCACAGAATAGCCGTATTGACTTTCTTGAAAGAGAACTAAAGAGACTCAAGGCAAGAGTCGATGATGCAACTGCAATGATTAATCGACGCAATGGATAAACTTAGCATACACAACGAGATGGCATGTCTTGACGGAAAAGATCGAGACTTTTACGATAGCCTAACAGATGAGGAACGCAAGAAGTTCAGCAACTACTTGATGATTCGGTGGGGGTCGGCTGTGCAAGGTAGTCAAGCACTTCAAGAATACTATTTACAAAGCTGTAATCACTATCTCAACAAACATTTTTTTACCATAAATCGTCATCCTAAACTGCAATGGTTGTGTGCTACAGCAGTGAGTCCAGGCATGGGAACATTCAAACACCAATGGATTTCTCCCAAAAAGAAAGATGGCAACAAAGCCAATGCTGGTACAAAGAAAAAACAACTGATGAATTTGTACCCCAACATGAAAGGCAGTGACGCAGAAACACTAAGCCATCTTGTGTCACAGAAAGATATTGATGCTCACCTCAAGGATCTGGGTCAGGATAAATGACTTACCAATGTCGTTACTGTGAAAAAGATTTTATAAAAGAAACTAGTCTAGCAGTTCATGTGTGCGAGGCCAGGCGTCGACATCAAGAACAGTCAGAAGTTGGAGTTCAACTGGGATTGCAGGCGTACTTGAGATTTTACGAAATCAGTCAAGGATCAGCTCGACTAAAAACATTTGACGACTTTGCTAAATCCCCTTACTACAAGGCGTTTGTAAAATTTGGACGTTATTGTGTGTCTATACGTGCTGTGAATGTGTCTAGATTTATAGATTGGGTGGTCAAGAAAAACAAAAAAATTGACAACTGGTGCCGAGACAGTGTTTATACAGAATACCTAGCTGATTACTTGCGCAATGAAAACATATCCGACGCACTGTCACGTGCAATTGAACACAGCATTACCTGGAGCGAAGAAACTGATAATCCAGCACATGACTTTTTACGATATGGCAATGACAATACAATATGCTATGCCATTGTTTCAGGTCGCATAAGCCCCTGGGTAGTGTATAATTGTGCAT
>Ga0164295_10001598_pt1 | contig 18865 bp, 17 predicted proteins | sample GEODES006metaG_FD_111798 | JGI IMG/M metagenome (GOLD analysis project Ga0164295, IMG submission 111798) | Oligotrophic lake water microbial communities from Sparkling Lake, Wisconsin, USA - GEODES006 metaG | ecosystem: Environmental > Aquatic > Freshwater > Lake | place: USA: Sparkling Lake... | reverse complement strand
CTAGATTTATCCGTTGTGCCAGTTTTGCGAAAATTGACCCATTTACCGATTATGATTGATCCTAGTCATGGTGTGGGTTGGTCTGAGTTTGTTCCTGCTATGGCGAAGGCAGCGATCGCTGCGGGTACAGATTCGCTAATGATAGAAGTACATCCCAACCCAGCTAAAGCCTTATCGGATGGACCCCAATCTTTAACCCCAGACCTGTTTGATAAATTAATGTCAGAATTATCCATAATTGGTCACCTCATGGGACGGTGGCCAAATTAACGCCCCCATTCGCTTTTTAATATCCAATCCAAGACAATTCAGGGCGCAGACCCTGCGCCCCTACAGTAGGATATCACTACTTTCTAGAACTGTTTCATCTAGGCTTTCTTTAACCCTACGGATTGGTAAATTAGCAATTAAAGCCGTTGTCCGTTGGCTGCTTTCTAGGGAAAACTCCAAACCATCTGTTTCTATTTCGACATAGCGACAAACGATTTCCAGGATTTCCTGACGCATTTTTTCTAAAGTTTGGGGGTCTAAGTCCGCACGGTCATGGGATATTACCACTTGCAGACGACGTTTAACATCATCGCGGCTGTTATCGGGACTACGAGCAAAAAATTTTTCTAAAATTTCAAGAATCATTGCGGGTATGTGTAAGGCAGAAACACTGGCAAGTAAATTAAACAATTTTTGACCACAACATCTTTCTCAACCGAGAGAAGATACTTTTACTAGATGAGTCAAGCTCCAGAAATTCGACAGTTTCCCCTTCCAATCTCCGAGCAATATTCTCAAAAGCGGTGGCAGCTAAAGAGGGAGTGTCTGATAATACTAGAGGTTCGCCCCGATTGGTAGAGACAATCACCCGCTCATCGTCGGGGATGACTCCAATTATGGGAATGGCGAGAAGTTCCTGAACGTCCTGTACAGACATCATATCATTTGCCTCTACCATTGCTGGTCTAATTCTATTAACTATTAAGTTAATCTTTTTGACACCTTGGGCTTCGAGTAATCCTACTACCCGGTCAGCATCACGGACAGCGGAAATTTCGGGAGTGGTGACAATCAGGGCTTCTTTGGCTGGTGCAGTCGCATTTTTAAACCCCATTTCAATTCCTGCGGGGCAGTCAATCATTACATATTCGTACTTTTGTGCTAGGGCATTTACCAGTAACTTCATTTGGTCAGGTGTGACGGATTCTTTATTGCGATGTTGGGTAGCTGGGAGGAGTACCAAATTAGGTTGTCGTTTATCTTTAACCAAAGCTTGTTCTAGACGACACTCCCTAGCCAAAACTTCCACCGCTGTATAAACAATCCGATTTTCTAGTCCCAGAAGTAAATCTAAATTTCTCAGTCCGAAATCTGCATCAATTAAGGCTACTTGTTTGCCTATTTTGGCTAAAGCCATTCCTAAATTAGCTGAAACTGTGGTTTTACCCACTCCCCCTTTACCGGAGGTAATGACAATAATGCGGGTCATGATAATGCTTTATGAGAGTTTAGGGAACAACAATAAAATATTTAAAGCTATTGATTGATTCTAACTTTAGTAACCTAACAGAAATTAATTACATATACAGCATATTGCAGGTAAATGAGGTACAAATTTTAATCATCAAGCCTTGCACCGAAAGGATTTTACTGCTGAATGTTGAAAGCTGCTGTAGATTCTTAACTAAGCAAGAATTTTAGATCAGATTTTGTGTAACTAATTGCGTTCGACTACTTAATTGACTGCGGGAAAAATCAGCGGCTTTAACAATGCGAATTCCTTCAGATGTAATATGTGCAACTTCAGGAAAGAAGCTGGCGAGGGTTTTTTCTGGTGATCTAGCGACAGCATCAGCAATTCGCAATTGGGTTGGTTCCATTTGCAAGGCCATGATCAGAGATTCCCGATTCCCACCGGCACCAGCATGGGCAACTCCCCGCAATCTTCCCCAAATGAGAATATCCCCATCGGCAATGACGATACCACTAGGATTGATATCTCCTAAGATAACTACCGTACCGGGATGACGAATTTCTACACCTGATCTCACTGTCATTTGCAGATAGAGGGCATCTGCTAGGGCGCTGGGAGTCGGTTGAATATCGGAAGTGAGGGATGTGTGGAGTTGGGTTTGTTCTACGGAATAACCCAGGGTACAAGCAGCGATCGCTGTTTGTCTCCGACTGGTAGCTACGGATTTTAGTTGAATTTGGTATGTATTTAAAGTTTCTGCCAAATCTTGCAATTGTCTATTATCTAACAATCTATCTTTTGCTACTAGATGCAGGGATGTATTTGGTTTCCGTAAGCGATCGCCTGCATTGAGACGCTGTTTCATTTGTTGCCAAATTTCCCACCAATTGAATTCTGATGGTGATACTTGAGATTCCGTGGGCAAAATCAATAATAGTCGCTCCCCTTCAGTTTTTAACTGAACTTGAATATTATGATCTACCTTTTGTCCTAGTAGTTCTAAATCAGCACTTGGTAAATCAGATAAAATCGAACCAGATTCCCCCCCATTAGGAATATTAGATTCTGGATTTTCAGCAGCAGAATTACCTTTTAAAAAGGCCATTACTGAATTTAACTCTGAATTAGGGATAACAGGATCAGATTCTACTTTATGATCAGCAAAATCTGGATTGATCTCGCCAGAGTTAGAATTATTTACCTCTTGATCAACTTGATGAAAAACTGATTCTGATTTAGAAAATTCAGCCTTTATTTCCTCAGATTTAGCAGAATTACCAGCATCTACATTATTTTCCACAGAATGAGAATTATTTACCTCTTGATCAACCTGATGAGAAATAGATTCTGAATTAGGAAATTCAGCCTTTATTTCCTCAGATTTAGCAGAATCAGAATTCATGCAGCACTAGCCAAAATACACTAATATTTTAAATTGATAATTGTCAATTATTAATTGTCAACTGTCAATTGTTCACATATCAATCTTTGATAAACCGTTCCCAAAGCATCAGCATTGCCGACATTACCGGGAAACAATACAACTGGCAAATTAGGAAACAGGGGATGATCAGATGGTGTAATTACCATTGAACAACCTGCTAAAATTTGACCAAGTAATCGGGCTGAAGTTAAAGCCAGTCCCGTACTGAGAACATCATTAGAAGTAATACCCCCCTTACTGATGAGAAATCCTAGATCAGATGGTAAACCCTGGACAACATCCATAAGTAAAGCGGAAACTGTACTGCCAAAATCTAACCTAGTTTTGACATCTTTAAAAGCCAATTCCTGCCGACTAGTATAAATTACTGGTGTTTTACCAGCATTATGTACTACTTTGACATTTTCGAGAATCTCCGTTAGCAGTTTAGCAGATTCATCTACCCCATTTTCAAGTAATCTACCCACATTAACTTCTATGCCTACCGTTCCCTCAACTTGTAATAATGATTCTAACTGTTGAGTTGTCTTTTTAACGTGAGAACCCACAATAATTGCACCAGGTTTACCACCGCGCACATATTTTGCCATACTTTCAGCAGCAATGGGTTGGGGTGGTAAGGCAGCCAAAGCTGTTAAAATGCTCGCAGCAGAACGGAATAAAAACCGTTTTCCCCGACTTGCGGCTGTTAATACATCTACCGCAAAGATATTAAGATCATGTTGATGTTCTCCGTCTACGACACCACAGTGATTATTCTCAAGTTGTAACAAACTTTCTAAACTACCAGCACGGATATCTGCGAGTAAAAATCTAGTAACAGTATTTTCTTTAATCCGTCCCTTGGTTTTTTCTTCCACATATTTAGGCAGATAGCTGTAATTATATCCAAAGACAGAATCACGAGCAAATTCTGTTTCATGTACGGGAGTGGGAACACCATCAATAATTAGATAGTGAATACTATCGCGGGTAATTCTTCCCCCTTCAAAAAATGCCGGCACAAGAAAATGAGCATCAAATGGACCGAGTTCTTCAGCAATAACATCAGTTTCTATAGGATAATGTCCGCGTAAGGTGGAGTCAGAACGACTAACTACGAGAAAATCCTCTATTTTTTCGGCTGCTAAGGCAAGTTTAAGGTTATGACAAACTTCTCTAGTTACAAATGCGGCTGCTTCTGGAGTCAGAGAACGAGTATTAGTTAAAATAAAGAAAATGGGAGCATCATCTTTTAATCCTAAACGTAAAGTTTCTACATCCCAACGCATTAATAATAAACAACTATGGACGGTTTGTGAACCAGTGGGATCATCATCAAGGACAATTATTTTAGGTTGGTTATTCATTTTAGGAAATTTAAACTAGACTTTCTGTAATTTTCACAAGTTCTGCTTGCACATCTAAGGCAATCTGTAATGATTGATTGAGAAGTTGAGCATATTCACTAGCTTGACTACTAACTGGTAAGGTTTGCAGATTAGCTAAATTATTTACCACTAAATCTTGGTTATTAGCAAGCAATTTTTTATTATCGCGCAAAATCCGTTCACTTTTTAAGGCGCGAACTAAATCTTCTCTAATCAGTTGTAGTGCAGATATTACCTGTTCTCTGTCGCTAATGCTACTTTCGGAGTTATACTCAAAACGGCTTGATTGTTTGATTCTAAACGTAGGGGTTTAGCACTGCTAAACCCCTACACATCTGGGTTCTTTGTCATTTGGCAAAAGTTTAGATCTCACCCGTGTTTAGTATACCAGAATTAGTCAGTTGATCATGAATATCTATAGCTTGGACGACTTGGTGATATTTTTCAACTTCGTCTAGTAGGATTGTCAAGATAAAAATGATGGACTGTAGTGTGAGCGTCTCACTCACGCGGGCAAGATGCCCGCACTACCAAAAACCCGTCAAAATAAATTTGACAGCCTACTAGTAGGATTGTCAGTGCGTGGGGGCAGATTTTTTCCGCCAGAGCGATGTCTAGGACGGGCTATGCCAACGCCCCAAAACCAGCCAAATAATCAGGAGCAGTTTTAACCCCCAAAATAATTTTTGTAACAATTGCCACAATTTCTTAAATTTGCCCTGAAAATGAATTAATTAAGTTGACACTCCCCGGTCTAAAGACGCGGGGATTCTACATTCATCGTCACAATTTGCTCTAACAGGTTTTCACCAACTGGAGTAGAGATTCCAACTCCTGTAGCGTTACTTTGGGGATGCCCTCCCCTAGCTTTTGCAAGATTTAAAATATTAATTGCGGCGTTTGTATCTCTGTGTAACTCGCATCCACAACTACAATTATGGGTACGAGTTGATAGAGATTTTTTGACAATTACGCCACAGCTAGAACACTTTTGAGAAGTGTAATGAGGTGCTACGGCTATAGCAACTTTGTCAAATTTAACCGCAAAATATTCTATCCATTGTCGGAACAAATACCAACTAGCATCACTAATTGATTTTGCTAAACAATGGTTTTTTACCATATTTGAAACCCTTAAATCTTCATAAGCCACTAAGTCGTTAGACTTGCATACGTTACGCGCTATTCTCTTAGCGTGTTCAATCCGTTGCCTATTTACTTTTAAGTGTTTTTTAGCGTAAAGTTTTCTAGCTTTTTTCCTACCGCTAGAACCTTTGACTTTTTTGTAAATCCGTTTTTGAGAATGTTTGATAGATTTTTCAGCTTTCCTCAAAAACTTAGGGTTAGGTTCGTGATGCCCGTTAGAGTCAGTGTAAAATGACTCAATACCAACATCTAAACCTATGTCTACACCCGTTTTCGGTTGAATATCTACAACGTCAATGCCGATACAAAACTGAGCATAATATCCATCTGCACGACGGATTAAGCGCACTCTTTTAATGTCTTTAAGCTCGTAGGATTGAATATCCCATTTACCTAATAATTTGAGTTCACCAATTCCTTTCTTGTCGGTAAAAGTAATACGTCGCTTGGTTTTATGTAGCTTCCAGCCTGATGTTTTATATTCAACGGAACGGCAATCTCTCTGAAATTGTGGGAATCCCTCTTTGCCATGTTTGCCTGATTTACAGTTGTCGTAAAACCTTGATATAGCAGACCAAGCCCTCTCTGCGGCTGATTGTACAGCCATTGAGTTTAACTCAGCAGTAAAGGGAAATTCTATCCGTTGTTCAGTAGAGTATTTATTAAGAGCAAACTTATCAATTTTTAGCTCACGGGGTGCATCCATCCAATACCTAATTGCTTTATTCCGAACGAATTGGGTAGTCCGAATTGCATCGTCTATCGCATTATATTGGTGCTGTTTACCCTTAACTTTATACTCTAGGACTATCATTGTTTTATTTGTTTACGACCTATTAATATAGTAACATAGATAGGAAGCAAATAGGAGACAAAATGAAGACTGAATATATAAGAATTAGAACGACACCGCGCAGATCCCATAAACTAAAGTTATTAGCCGAACAAAAAGAATATTCTGTAACGAGAGTGATAGAAGATTGGATAGACAGTCTGCCAGATCCCGTGTCAATGCAGGATAAATCCTGCAACTAGCCTTCATCCCTTGGCTAAAGCACAGATGTAGCTTCCTAAGTCAGCTACATCTTCAAGGGTTTTCGGCATTTCCCTTATAAATAATTAATAAAAATTTAACTATCTATTGATGTAAATCACAGCTACTAAGCCAAGAAAGTGCTATGGTGAAGAAGATAATTGGGCATTTACAAATGACACTCATCTAAGTGTTAAATACTCGTGTTGTTCTGTAAAAAAAACTGATCAACTCGAACCGTATTTGTTAACCGACAAATAAAATATCTCACTCATCATTAACAAAAAACCAAAAGATAGATGAAGTATCAAGGTTATTAGGATAAAAAAAACTAGAAAACATCAGAAAATTCTGATTGATAAACTGTCAAAAACACAACTATTTCAGCTAATATACATGAACCAATCTGTGAAACGTTACTCACCGCTCCAAGCTGCCCTGATTGGTGGAGCGATCGCCACAACTGCTACTATATCTGTATTTGGTCAAGCTTTGACACGCTCAGTTCATGCGGCTTTACAAGACAGTCCGAAAGCCTTAGTTGACCAAGTTTGGCAGTTGGTGAATCGTGAATATGTTGATGAAAAATTTAACCAACAAGATTGGCAAGCAATCAGACAAAGCCTATTAAGTAAAGACTATACTTCTAAAGACGAGGCTTATGTAGCAATCCGCGAAGCTTTACAGAAACTAGGTGATCCCTACACCCGGTTTATGAACCCCAAACAATATGAATCCTTGACTAGTCAAACATCTGGGGAAGTATCCGGGATTGGTATTCGGATGCAACTAAACGAAAAAACCAAACGCCTCACGGTTATTGAAGCGATAGAAAATTCTCCAGCCCTGACAGCCGGACTCAAATCAGGTGATGAGATTATCGCAATTGATGGTAAATCTACCCTGAAAATGAGCGTGGAAGATGCCTCAAAGTTGATTCGTGGGCAGATAGGTACTTCTGTTAGTTTGGATGTAGAAAGACCAAATAACAAATTTAAAGTTAAATTAACCAGGGCGACAATAGAAGTTCCCACAGTCCGATATACCCTCAAACAAGAAGCTGGTCGGAAAGTTGGGTATATTAGATTACAAGAGTTTAGCTCTCATGCCGCTGATCAAATGCGTGTAGCCATTCGCAAGTTGAACGACCAAAAAGTTGATTCCTACGTTTTAGATTTGCGAGGTAATCCTGGTGGTTTGTTAAATGCGAGTATAGAAATTGCCAGGATGTGGTTAGATGACGGTCATATCGTCAAAACCGTAGACCGCAAAGGATCGAGCGCTCAAACACAAGCTAATCGGACAGCCATTACCAAACTACCTTTAGCAATTTTAGTTGATGGTAATTCCGCCAGTGCTAGTGAAATCCTCACCGGCGCACTCAAGGATAATAAACGGGCTGTAGTTGTTGGTAGTCAAACCTTTGGGAAGGCTTTGGTACAGTCAGTCCATGAACTAGGAGACGGTTCAGGTTTAGCAGTGACTATTGCCCATTACTATACACCCAATGGTACAGATATCAATCATAAAGGGATTGCCCCCGATATCAAGCTAGACTTGACCCAAACTCAAGAACGCCAATTAGCTTCTAATCCGAATTTAATTGGTACAAATAGCGATCCCCAATATACCCGTGCCATTGCTGTTCTTTCTAATGGCAAATTAGCACAATCAGTGACAAATCAAAATCCTCAGTCTATTAGTGTCAATGCTAAAGACTTGAAGTTTTAGCATTTTGTGTAGGTTGGGTGAAGCGATAGCGCAACCCAACGCTCATGTTGGGTTATGGCTAACGCCTCCCGTCAGAGATACGTACCATTGCTGGGCGAAAGTAAACGTTCCACAACCCAACCTACGAATCAAGAGTTAATACAGAAATTTCCTATCTTCTTCTACTACCAAAACCGGAAGAACGGCGACTTGAAGAACGGCCACCACTACCAAAACTACTACCAGAATTGCGGCGAGTAGAGCTAGAATTACCAGAAGGTGTAAGGGTACTACCACCAAAACCAGAACCAGAAGCTCGTCCAGTTGTTGTAGTCCGGTTGGCGGTTCCTGAAGACGAATTTCTGATGTTTCCTGTAGTGCGGAAAGTGGTGCGATTTCTCACTGCTGCGGGTGGTTCATTGTAGCGAGAACGGTAACTAGAAACAGCCGAATCATAGCTAGAACCATAGCCACCATGACCATTCATGATCCCACCTGGCTGATAAACGGGGGGAACATAATATTGAGGTCTAAACAACATACTACCAATAGCTTGACCAGCGACGTTACCAACTAAAGCTCCTGCAAAAGGGGCCCAAAAGCTACTTTGTTGGCGCACAATCACAGTTTCCGGTTGTCCGGTTTGGGGATTGTTTCTGGTTTCGGTGACGTTGTGGACGTACTCAAGTTTGAAGTCCTCGGTCATGTATAAGACTGGCTGACTATTTTCTACTTTTAAGTAAGTTTTCTTACCTGCTTTGATTTCATCATCAGTCAATCGTGCCATTTGCAGCTTTTCTGTGGCAAAGCTGGGGGGATTGTTATTGAGTAAAAACAAGGTATACTCACCATTGGCATCATTGTATGTACCCTGTTGTACTTCATACTGACCATCATTTAACTTGGTGGGAGTAGCAGTTTGGCTAATATTCTTAGTTGGAGAATTAGCTTGGTTTCCTCCCCCGCAAGCGACAGTTGTTAAGCACAAAGTTAAGGCTAAACAAACAACTGTAAGTTTACGTAGTATACTGATAATCATTGTGTTCATGTTTGTTTTCGGGTACTAATTACAGACTAACGAATCATTTACAGTGGGATCAATTCTGGATAATATTCCAATAATTGATCACTGGAAAGTTCATCACCTAATTGGGCTGGAGAAAAATGCACTTGGATAGCGCGGAGTTTATGTTTGTAGTGTAGATTAATTACGGCTTTAAAGGCTGCTTTCAAAGCTGGGATGTTGGCTAAATCAGTTTCTAACTCGGTAATTTCCCCTTCAGCAGCGACTGTAATCATGACAACGATGTTACGGGTGACAGGAAGTGATAAGGGCTGATTTGAGGAAGTGGAATTAAAATCAAGATTAGCCCCATATCTTTGGGCTGAGTCTGTGAATAGTTCATTGACATAATCTCCTGCTTCCCCTTGATTCCAAAAGACATCACCTTCATTAGCAGCAGCAAACCAATATTCATCATATTGTAGGAAAGTTTGGCACAGTTGCACCAATTCTTCTCCTAAAATATCCAGATCACCGTCAGCATTAATCGCTGTTCTAGCACTACTGTTGAGGACACCTAAGATTGGCGCTACTTCTTCTCCGTTTAAATGCAAGAACAAACGACAGACAATATAGCGAGTTTTTCCCATCATGCGATTAAACATTTTTTGTCTCCTGTAATTTCAGTAGATGTTGTTCACAACTGGATACTTACCTTTTTAATTTTAGTAGTCAGGAGTTAGTGGAGTATTGTTGTCTCAACTCCTTTTTGATTTTCTATATCTATAGGTGGACGCACACACAGATACATCAAAGCTCCAAACACAGGAATGATCGCAAATAACCAAAATAACTGATTATTTTGCCAACCTCGTCTTGTCATATCATCTCTTAACAACGTGGGAAATAATAGACTCAAGATGATAAAATCCAAACTCATGACGTGAATAAATCGGCTGGTTTCCCACTGTTGTCGAAAATTACCCCAGTCTCCCTGTAAACTATAGGTAAATAAAACCGCCGCACCTAAAGTTAATAAAATTCCAAAAATGCGAGAATCTAGTAATTTGAGAAATAATTTTTTTTCCCCTACAAACTTTTGATTGGGTTCTCTTAAAGCTAAATATGGTAAAAGCCCAAAAGCCCCAATAGCAAAAGCAGCACTAGCAAATGGCCAAGCAGGTATTTTTTGACCTCTACCATCAAAAAATACCACTGCACTATATATAAAAGGCCAAATTCCCATGATATTAAATAAACATATAATCAGCGGATTAATCCCTTGCCAATTTCCTGTAGAGAGATTTTTTATCAACTCAAAAGTATCCGGTTGTTCAGGAGGAGCAAAGAAAAAGGCATAGGAAACAAATCCTAGCCATAGTAAGCCAAAAGTGATTTTTCTGATCATGAATTTATGGAAATTAACTAAAAGCTTCCGAGAGATAATTTGCTGCTGCTGCGACCACAGCGATCGCACTCTCATAGTCTAACCTAGTTGGACCTAAAACTCCCACACTTCCCACTGGCACAGAACCCCGACGATAAATAGCAGAAATCAAAGTACAGGTGCGAATAGGTTCAAGAGGATTTTCTGTCCCAATCCGCACCGTTACTTTAGACTTATTTGTATCATCCATTTCTGTTTTTTCACAAATTAAATGCCAAAGTTGGTCTTGTTCTTCTTCCAACAATTGCATAATTGTCTGCACCTGCTGTACTTGAGAAAACTCAGGTTGTCGTAAGACTTCTCCAATCCCCCGCACCATAATTTGTGTAGTCGTTGGTGCAAGAGCGCGATGAGTCAATTCTACCAAAGAACTTTTCAAAAATTCGCCATAAACTCGAAATTCTTGATCTAATTCACTCCAGTCAAGGTAGCCTAATTCTAATAAACTCCTTCCTCGTAAATGACTATTCAAAAAGTTAGAAACTATCTGCAATTGATGATCAATTACCTCCGGTTCAGGTTTAGTTACTGATGATATTGAAAATAAATCCATCACCTTAGAATGGGTTTCATAACTATCTGTCACCACAATCAACATAATCTTCCCGGATTCAATTTGCACTAGTTGCAAATGTCGTAACTTGGCTGTCGTGGTTTGTGGCATAGTAATTAAAGTAATACAGCCGCTTAATGTTGCTAAAATTTGGGCTGCACCTTGTAATAAAGCCTCTAAACTCCAATCTTCCCAATGCAAATGTCTTTGTAATGCCGTTTCTACCTCTTTAGCTAAAGTTTCTGATGGTTTAATTAGTTGGTCAACATAAATCCGATAACCAGAATCAGAAGGAATTCTTCCCGCAGAAGTATGTGGTTGATAAAGTAACCCTGATTTTTCTAAAACACCCATCACATTGCGAATAGTAGCCGAGCTAATACCTAAATCAAATCCTTCAATTAAAGCTTTAGAGCCAACAGGCTCTGCTGTCGCAATGTAATGGCGTATAGTCGCCCAAAGTATATTTTGCTGCCGATTAGTTAGATGGACTTGCATAGGTGATATTTTTACTGAAGGCAAACCTTAATCAAAATCTGAAAAAATGCGTGGTTTTTACCACCAAACCCCAAAAGAGTATTAATTATTAATTAATGCAAGATAGCAAATTATATACTTAATATTGTCCGCTTTATGTAAATTAAAAATTTGCAAGTAATATCAAAGGTTGTAGCTTTTTCCTTAGTCGTAATTTATATTTCTGTCACCGAAACTAGGTTGTTTTGTGTGTCTAACTTACATAAATCTCTATCTTTTTATGGATCATCTCATGACATCCTCAAATCAACTGTACTTTTAGCTACAGAATATTAGATGCTACTGCGTAAGTTGGGTAGCTATAGTCGGAAAAATCCTCTTGATCAAGCTTTTCGAGGGTTGGGTAAGGTGGTGCGAACCATGCTTTTGCTGCTATTCTCCAGCGGCGATAGTACATATTCACTATATTGAATCTGCATTGGTTTTTCTCTCGGTTTTTGATGATGAACAAATGCGCGAAGATTACGGGTGGTAAATCATGACTTCACAACAAGCCCAAAGTGTTGCTCAAGAATTAGGTGATATTCTTCCCGAATGATGAGAAATTACAAGCAAAAATTCACCGATTGAATCGGAAAAGTTTTATTCTATTGGAACAGGTGAAAATGCTCCATGATTGGTTAGATGGTAAGCGACAATCACGGTAGTCTGGTAGGGTGCTAGGAGAGTCAAGAACGGGTAAAACTATGGGTTGTGATGTAACAACTACTGGTTTAGGTAAAGCTGCTGGGGTTGGGGTGCGATATCCAGATGGGAAAAGTTTTGTTTTAATCCCCCTCCTTCTCGGCAACAGTTGGAGGCTGTGGCTAAGGTTGTGGGCGTTGATGCTGATAGGTTAGAGCAGATGTTACCACCTGCTGGGGTGGGAATGAATCTTGAACCAATTCGGCTTTGTGCTGCTTGTTATGTGGAGTCGCCTTGTCATCGGATTGAGTGGCAGTTTAAGGTGACTCAGGGGTGTCAGCATCATAGTTTAAGTTTGTTGTCGGAATGTCCTAATTGTGGGGCTAGGTTTAAAGTTCCGGCGTTGTGGGTTGATGGTTGGTGTCAAAGGTGTTTTTCGCCGTTTGGGGAGATGGTAACGAGTCAGAAGCCAATTTAGGATATTGAGAGCAATCGCTTACGGTAGTGCGGCAAGAAATCGGTGAATTATATTCTCAATGATATCAAGATTGCTTGCTTTTCATGAGATTGAAAACAATTTCAATTTAATCTCTGCTCTTCCATTCATCCTTATAAATATCTGCATGATGAGATTCCATTTCTTCTTCTTTCTGTTTGTTATAATCTGCTATTATGTCATCATACTTGACTCCTAAAAATAACTCTATTTCTTCAGTATCACTGCTCGTAAAACCACAGTTATCACACTTAAATAATAGACTTAGATATTCCCAAGCACCTGTTACAATTCCTTCTCTATGATCTACATCTATATCCCATTCTAATCCAATACCTATATATGCTTCTTCATTATTGCAAACTGGACATTCAAAAAAAACTGTTGATACGTTGTCAGGAATATCTAATTTTTTACAAGGTAAAATTTCTTCTTTTTCCCATAATCTTTGAAAATGCCTAATTCTTTCCTCAATTTCTAAATAGTCAGCTTGTTTATAAGCATCTCGAATTTTACTCATAGTTCCCCATACTTCTTTTGTAAATACATCTTCAGGATTTTTATTGAGACATTCTTTGCATATAGCCTCAGACATATCTGCTATTTTAGTTTGAATTTTCTTTTCTAGTTCTATAATGTTTATGTGTCCAAAATTGTGCATTAAATAATTTCTTTGTTTGATAATATATTCGATATCTCCTGATTCTTTTTGAAGTTGTGGATATAGCTTAACTAAACGGACAAGAGCAGTTTCAAAGGAAATTGTGTTAGTATTATTAAATTTATCTCCTTTCTCTAACTTAATAACATCATCAAATCCATTAATCTTATCAAATAAAACCATAAATGGATGCCTGGTATATAAAACAAATTTAACTAATTTTTCTAAGCCTACTGTTAATAAAATAGACCCAGATAAAATAGAAAAATCATCACTTCCCGGCTGAAGATGTTGTAATGCTTTTTCATACAATCCTTTTGTAAAATCCAAAAACTCTAAATAATCTTGTCTAGCCATAATGCTTTAATTACAATGTTGGTATGTTCTTATTTTTTTAGTTTTGTGATAGAGCGTATTGCCTGAATTACTTTCGTCTTGCTTTTGCTTTTTGGAATGTTATTTCTCAACGGTTAATTCATTTCATACAATTGGTCAGGAACAGAATTAAGATTATAATCTTATACCCAATACCCCACCACATTATCTACCTCTAGATTAATATAACCTAATTTGTTTAAATCTTTATCAAAATTGAAATTAGAACTTTGCCAAATCCGTAACACATCTAATTGACGGAGATGAGTAATTAAATTTTGCTTTAGCAGTTCATCAATAAGTTCTGATGCCATCAGACTCAATAATCTTTTTCCATTACTCATGGTTAGTGATTTCGCCGATTAATTTTCTAGCTTAACTTGCCGTAAGTGATTTATCGGCAAGTCGGAGACGAGGAACATTTACCTCTCTCCGCAATTTATGATTGGTTGGACAAATTAATTTTTTCTTAGCCATAATGCGGGGTAGGGGAGTCGAACCCCAGAGCGCATTTCTCTTGGAAAAACATTATCCCTTCCCTACTTCAATCTCCTGCTGTACAACTGACGAGAATGGCAGAGTACCACCGTCTGGCACCCCGCAGAAATGCCCCCCCGCAAGTTGAACCAGAAGCCATTGCTACACTAATGTTTTTCATAAGTGATTCAGATAGAATGTAACGTATAGTTTCAAACCATCCGTTGCAAGTGGCAGGAGCATTGAAAAGATATTGGACAATGCAAGCGACCAAGACTTTGGAAATCTAGCGCATTTATACCGATTCCCGCATACTGAATAAGTATTCTAACAGATTTATTTTTGAACAGTGCGATAAGTCTGATGAGGATCGTTTGGCTTTTCAGCATTAGTATATTCCAGCACCCCCTGATCAAGTAAAGGTTTTAAATATTGATCTAATAGATATTTTCGCTTTCGCTTTAATAAAGATGCTAATTCACTGGATGAGTGAGGTCGTATTTTACACAATTCAAGTATTAAATTTTTAATTTCCTCTGGTTTAGTTCTTTCACCAATTTTTTCTAATCTGTTTTGTAAAGATTCCTTTTCTGTAGGAGGGAATAAATCAAGACTCAGTTGTTCAGGTGTAAGTTTACCACTGTCCAGATTAGGAGTTGAGGACTGTCCAGATAAGGTTTCTTCTTCGACTGTACTACTGTCCAGATTAGGAGTTAGGGACTGTCCAGATAAGGTTTCTTCTTCGACTGTACTACTGTCCAGATTAAAGTTATCTACCTCTGATTTTTCTGTTGATAGAAACTGAGGGTTAAGGATGTAGTAAGTGGCTGATCCTTTACCTTGTTGTTCAATCAGTCCTGCATTTCGCAAGCGTATTAAGTCTTTACTGGCGGTGAGAGTATCAAAATTATTAGTGACACGGTAAATTAAATTATTAATCATTCCCACTTGTCTTAAGACGACGAGTGCTTTAGCTTCATCATTACTTAATCCATAGTTTTTAAATTGTGTCAGCCATTCAATATCATCTCCGTTAAGGAGATGATGGGTAAAAAGGGTAACATGAAAATAATCTCTATCTCGATTGGAAACAAATACAGGTAGGGTTAAGTTGGCTTCTAGCATTTTCTCTAACATAACGCTACCTCCAGATCCTTTTGTTTCTGCCAAATTTATTTCATGGAGAACTGCGGCAATTTGTTCATTACGAGTTTTCGATCCTGGTTGGTCAAATTCATCTGTCGGTTTGAGAGAATAACCAGGATTACGAATTTCTAAACGATCAGAGAAGCGGATAATCTGGACGGGACTCCGTTCTCGATAATTACGGTGCATGACAGCGTTAACGATCGCCTCTCGGATAACTTTAAGGGGAATAAGTGGAGTTTCTCGGCGGTGAATTTCGTTTTCTGCGAGGCCAAAGGCTTTGGGTAGATCATTAAGGACAAGGGTGATTAATTTGGGAATGGCCAATAGTAGGGGTTCACGAATTTCGGTACTTTGATACCGCTTATCAGGATCTGAGACCCATTCCTTACCTTCTACAAGGATGTAATCTATACGGTGCATCGGAAAGTAACGCCGTAGGGCGACCGCATTTCCGAATAAGATTAATCCAGCAAAGGTGAGGCAGTATTCTCCTTTTTGGTTAGGATTTTTGGCGATCGCATTTAGGGAAAAAAGCAGTTTCTGGTTATCGTAATTGAGTTCGCTGGCGTTGGGGTTTATGGCTTGTCTTTCTCTGCGGTAAGCAGCGATCGCTTCTGGATCTATATCATCGAGAGTAGCGTCTGGAATAGTTGTAGTGTCGTAGGTTTGGGCGTTGCGTTCTTTATAAAACAGTTCCATATCTCTCTCAGTGCATTTTTGATCGCTTGAAGCGGTGCGTCTAAATGCGCCTTTGGGAAGTCCTCTATTAATAATATAAACAGGTTTTTCAGAGGGTTGAACTTCAGGAATAAAAGCAACAATTACAATTTTTCCGTCCTTGGTAGCAGTTTCTATTTGGGGACGAATAGTGATATTAAAAACGGAACTGCATTGGGTAGCTAAGTCTAGTTGTATTTTGTCAGGATCTGCTATTCCTTCAATTTCATAATTCTTAGTTTCACTTTCGTTTGGTGATTTGATCCCCAGTATCAGATAACCCCCACCTAGACTGGGTTCATTAGAAAATGCGCTAATGGTTTCCCTGCAACTTTTACTAACTTCTGAACCTTTTTTTGCTTCTATTTCCACGCCTTCATCTTCAGTAATAAGGATTTCCCAGAGTTCATCAAAGGTTAGCATTGTTATTTATTTTCTCCCTGTAGTTCGAGGTTGAGGGCTTTTAATTTTTCTTGTAACTGCTGATAAATCACATCTAACCACACGGGAATCACAGATTTACCTTCATCCAGGGCTGCGATAGCGAAGCGCGACCTAGGAATCGCTCTTTTCCTGTCAAATTCTACCAAAGAAAGCGAATCATCCAGTGACAACAACAACATATACCGCTTCCCCTGACCAGAAATAAACAACTCCGGTTCTTGTTCCTTAGGTGTTTTGTGAGTTTCACAAGCAATATCAAAACTTATCCCCGTAGACAGCCAATATACCAAAGCAGCCAGTCCCACCAAATTAGACCTGGAGTAATAAATACTGCGTCTTCCGTATCACTAATTACAGGCAAGACGGACACCAACTTGTCAACGCGGTCAAATAATCTGACAAGTGACATAAAAATGAGCGCGGAGGGATTCGAACCCCCGACCTACAGGACCGGAACCTGTTGCTCTATCCACTGAGCCACGCGCCCTTATACATTTGATAGTATAACATACTTTTTGAATTTAAACAGCATTTAATTATAAGTAATTTGCTGGGTCAACAGGTGTACCATCGCGGCGGACTTTAAAATGGAGATGAGACCCTGTGGAGAAGCCTGTAGAACCGACAGCAGCGATCGCTTGTCCTTTTTGTACAGTTTGTCCTTCACTGATATATAATTCGCTACCACAATCTAATTTTTTGCAAAAATACCCTTAATACCCTTTTTAACTAGTTACATTTAGCCCAAAAAGTGCAGACATAAACAGTATTATGCCTGACCTTTGGCAAAATTTAATTGGAAGACCCTTAGAGGGTGTATAAAAGGCGCTGCTGATTTTCTGTTTTCACATTTACAGACTCAGCAACGCCAATTTTTTGGATATTCAACACCCAATACTTAATACTTATACGGCTTCCGTATTTTTTTCTCCTGTCCGAATGCGGACAATTTGTTCAACAGAGGAGATGAAAATTTTACCATCACCGATTTCACCAGTCCGGGCTGCGGAGATAATCTTATCTACAACCATATCAACTTGGGCATCTTCAACAACGATTTCCACTTTCAGTTTTTGGAGAAACTCTACCGTGTATTCCGAACCCCGATAGCGTTCAGTTTGCCCTTTTTGCCGTCCAAAACCCCGAACTTCAGAAACTGTCATTCCGACAATACCCGCATTAACTAGGGCGATTTTCACCTCATCTAGTTTAAATGGACGGATAATGGCTTCTACTTTTTTCATTTTTTTGATTCCTGACTTCTAATAACGTCGTTTATATATCTAAGCAGATTCGTTGTCTCAGGCTATAAATATAGTCATAGTTATTTAATTTTAGCCTGATGTATGGGATTACAAGGTTTTTTGATCATTGTCCACAATTATGGACTATTTTCTTGCAAAAGCGCTCTCCAATCAGCGATCGCCTGTTCTGTCCACAGCCAATTTTGTGATAACCTCTCAATAGTAAAGTCTGCGGGCGCATTTTGAATCACCATTTGCCTAAGTTTAATCGCTTCCCGTAAATATTGCTGGCGTTTATCAGCGGGTTGACTGTTAGCAGATTTATATAAACCCAAAGCCAACCCAGCATAAGCCGTCAAAGCCTCCGGTTCTCCAGCTATTTGGGGATATTTCATTGGATCAGAACTTTTATTCCGTTGGGGCTTTAATGCCAAACTCAGGGATTTGAACCAAGCATCATTAGCATAATTGAGATTATTCTCCGCATAATAGGCACATCCTAAAGAATTATTATACAAAAGAGAATCTGGCTGCTTTTCTACAGCCCTAGCCCAATAACGACGAGCATCATCAATACTATATTTATTATTTTTAGTTTGGACTGACTGCCAAGCTAAACGCCCCCGGAAAAAATTCACAGCTGGATTTTCAGCATCCCGAGTAGGAATCAAATTTAAAGCTGTTTCCGCAGCCGTCAAAGCACCACGATTCAGTAATTCATTAATAGCATCTAACCCAGCCGTTAAATGACCTTGACTCAACTGAGCCGTCGCCGTCGCCGTGACAATTCCCGTAGCTGAATTAGCTAAATTAATCCGTGGATACTGATTACTTGTGAGATTTTGTTCAGGAATCGGCGGCACATCAGCAGACTTCCGCACTTGTCGTTGATGCCACCACCAACCAATACCAACAATGACAGTAATTGCACTTGCTCCCACCAAACCATACACTAACAATGGTGATTTTG
>Ga0164295_10001596_pt1 | contig 18871 bp, 15 predicted proteins | sample GEODES006metaG_FD_111798 | JGI IMG/M metagenome (GOLD analysis project Ga0164295, IMG submission 111798) | Oligotrophic lake water microbial communities from Sparkling Lake, Wisconsin, USA - GEODES006 metaG | ecosystem: Environmental > Aquatic > Freshwater > Lake | place: USA: Sparkling Lake... | reverse complement strand
GAGCTCCAGAAGACCGGCACGGCGGCGCAGTCGTCGACGGGCTTCGGCTGCGTGGCCGCACGAGCCTCCGACGGCAATGCCAACTCCTCGTTCTTCGCCGGCTCGATCACGACCACGGAGGCCGAGGAGAATCCCTGGTGGAAAGTCGACTTGGGGAGCGAGCGGGCGATCGGTAGGCTCGTCGTCTACAACCGGGGCGACTGCTGCGGCGACCGGCTCAGCAGAGCGATCGTCGAGGTCCTCGATGCGGCGGGCGCCGTGGCCTGGACGTCGCGGATCGGCACCGTCGACTCGGGGAGCGTCGACGAGTTCGACGCCGCCGATGCCGTGAGCCTGCCGGCGGGCGCCCGGCCGTTCGTGCTGGAATACCTCGAGGGCATGGGCCCGCCGACGCTCGAGGTGATGGTCGAGGGCCCGGGCGTGGAACGTCAGCGGGTTCCGGCGACGATGCTCTGGCGGCGGCCGGGCTGAGCGGTCGATCCACCCCCGCGCGGATCCGGAGCGTCACCGTTCGCCGGCAAGACCCAGGGCCTGCTCAAGAGCCCGCCGCATGATGCCCGAGTCGGGATCGATTCCCATCCAAAATCTTATCGCCACCGCCCCCTGGTTGACGAGCATGCCGAGTCCGTCGAGCACTCGGCAGCCGCGGGCCTCGGCATCACGGATGAGCCTGGTTCGGGGTGGATTGCCGATCACGTCGGCCACCACCATGTCCGGCCTCAGCGATGCCGGCTCAATCGGCAGCCGCGCGTCGGCGTCGTAGAGACCGATCGAGGTGGCGTTGATCACGATGTCGGCGTCCGGCGGCACGACATGATCGCCCCGCCACTCGACGAGTTCGCTGGCCACTCCAACTCGATCACGAAGCAGCGTCACGAGTTCATCGCCGCGGCTCGCCGAGCGATTCACCACCGTGATGTGGCCGGCCCCGGCGAGCGCCAGCTCCACCGCGATCGCCCGCGCCGCCCCTCCCGCGCCAAACAGCACCACGCTGCAACCGCGAGGGTCCACCTGAGCCCTCAGCGACTTGAGAAACCCCTTGCCGTCGGTGTTTTCGCCGATGAGTCTCTCGCCTCGCCGGACCACGCAGTTGACGGCTCCCATCACGGCCGCCGATTCGCCAAGGCCGTCGAGATGATCGATCACGGTCACCTTGTGAGGCAGGCTGCAGTTGAATCCCCGGAAGCCGACGGCCCGCAGCCCCCGGACGGCGTCGCGGAGATCCTCCGGGGCGACCTCCATGTTCACGTACCGCCAGGGTAGGCCGTGGTGCGCATAGGCGGCCTCGATCATGGCGACCGTAGGGTTGCCTGCCGCGCCCTGCGAGATGGAGCCGGTGAGTTCAGGAAGAAAACCGTTGGGCGTCGCCATGGGATCACTCCGGGAGGCGGCCGTTCCCGATGAACGACCACGCGACATCGGCCGTCACACGACTGCCACTGGCGGCCACGAAGGTCATGCGGCCGGGCCCGAACTCGACCTTGTCTACCGTGTCGAAGTCCGGAGGCGTCCGCACTACGCCCTGGATGTAGTTGATCGCCACCGGTCCGCCGCCGAAGTCCAGCACCGTCCGGGCACCAGCCGCTGCCAGCGGGTTGTCCGGTGCGGCCGACGCGGCGAGGCCGTCGGCGAAGCTGGCCGTGACATCCTCGATGCCGAGGCAGTTGTTGCGGCCGTGAGCGTGGCCGAGCGACCTGCGCGTGACCCGCCGACCACCGTCCGCGGGCTTCCCGCCACCTCGCCGTGCGGCGGGTGCGTTTCGCCACGATAGGGCTCGCCATTGCCGCCAAACGGGCAGGCAGAAGAAGTCACCTCGCAGAGGGACGAGCACAGGGGCGGGCATCTCGGCCGCCTCCTCGTCCTGCCACGGGCTGATGGAGTAGGGCTGCAAGGGATGTTCCGTGTCGCGGAAGAACGTCACGGGGGCCATGTGGCCGCCGAGCAGCGTGACCGCGACTTCGACCTGGGGAGTGGCGAGCACCGCACTCGGCTGCCGCGAGATGGTGCGGACCTCCGGATCGGCGGCGGAGGCGATGGGCATCGCGAGCATCGCGACCACGCGCAGCAGAGGCGACGGCGAGACAGACATGGATCACCCCGTGACGCGGAACACGACCAGACCCGCGGCGGGAGAATAGAGTATCAGGAGCACGTTGTCGAGCGGCCCTCCGGCGGCGGTTGCCATCAGGCTTCAGCAGTCGCCAAGCGCCACGTTTCCGCGAACGACCGCAGGCCGGCCGTGCCTCCGAGACCAGTGACACAGCAGGCCGCCGTCGCCGCACCGAGCAGGCCCGCGGCGCGGAGCGACATGCCGCGGTGCCGGCCGGCGAGCAGGCCTGCAAGAAATGCGTCGCCCGCACCGGTGGTGTCGACGATCGGGCCGGGGGCCGGGAGACACGGGATGTGCTCAAACACCTCACCGTGGGAGAGCAACACGCCGAGCGTGCCGAGCTTCACCCCCACGATCCCCTCCGCGCCGTGCCCGCGGTAACAGTCGATGATGGCCCTGGGGTCGCTCATGCCTGTTTGCTGCGCCGCTTCCGCGAGGCTGGGCACGAAACAATCGACGAGCGGCAGAGCGGCCGCGAGTTCCGCCAGCGGGCCGCCGTCGTCGCTCGTCTCGAGCGCCACGCCGCAGCCCGTGCCGCGAATCGCCGCCACGGCGGCGGCCAGGTCGCCTCCGAGCCGGGGCATGAGGCCGACGTAGCCGATCAGCGCCATCCGCGCCCGAGCGAACAGGGGCAGCTGCCGACGGACGAACGCCGTGTCGGTGGCACGCGGCGCACCGACGTGATGGGCAAAACTCCGCTCACCCCCCGGATCGACGAGCACGGCGCTGGAACTTGTCGCCTCGGTCGGGTGCGGCTCGATCCCGACGACGTCGATTCCCGCGTCTACAAGCCTTTCCCGCACGATCCGCCCCCACAGGTCGTCGCCGACCAGTCCGGCCGCCGCGACCTCGAGTCCGAGCGTGCGCAGTGCGATGCCCGAGTTGCAGACGATGCCGCCCGTGGTGAGGTCGAGCGGTTCGACGTGCACGAGCCTGCCGCCGCCGATCGGCCGCGCGAGATCGACCGGCCGGACGACGACATCGACTCCGCTGGTTCCGAGCACGAGGCAGTCGATGTCATGTGGCGCCATGATGCACCCGGGTTCGGCGGCCGGGCGACCCGGGAACACGCTCCCAACCGCCGGCATCCGTGGAGTATGATATCGTCCGTTCCGCGCCGCGCGTGCGCGGTGCACCCTTTCGGGAGCCGTCACCATGCCAGCTCTGCGACTGATGTTCACCCTTGTCGCCTGCCTGATCGTGGCGTCCGGATGCGGCCGACAGGCCGGGCCGGGGCCGGGCGGAGCAGCCGGCGGAGGCAACGTGATCGGCGTATCGCTCTTGACGCTCGACAATCCGTTTTTCAAGGTCATCGGCACCAGCATCACGGCCGAAGGGGCCAAGCACGGCTACACGACGCAGGTCGTGACACCGGAGAAGGATCTCGCCCGCCAGCATGCCCAGATCGAGGAGTTCATCGTCAAGAAGGTAGCCGCCATCGTGCTGAGTCCATGCGACGCCAAAGGCATCGTGCCGGCGATCGCCGAGGCGAATGCTGCCGGCATCCCGGTGTTCACCGTGGACATTCCCTGCCTGGAGCCCGGGGTCGAGATCGTCTCGCAGGTCTGCACCGACAACGAAGGCGGCGGCCGGATGGCTGCCGAAGCGATGATCGAGGGTCTTCAGGGCCGGGGGGCAAGGTGGCGATTCTGCACGCCAAGAAGTTCGAATCCTGCCGGCTGAGGGTGAAGGGCTTCCGCGAGGTCCTCGAGGCGCACAACGCATCTACCGAAGCGAAGATCATCGTCGTCGTCGAGTACGACAGCAATGGGGCGAAGGACATCAGCTACAAGGCGGCCAGCGACGCACTCCAGGCCACGCCCGATCTGGTCGGCATCTTCGCGATCAACGACCCTGCCGCACTCGGCGCGTACAACGCAATCGAGGAGGCGGGCAAGGTGGGGCAGGTGGTGCTGGTAGGCTTCGACGGTCAGCCGGAGGGCAAGCAGGCGATCAAGGAGGGCAAGATCTACGCCGACCCGATCCAGTTTCCCGATCAAATGGGAGTTCGCGTCGTGCAGGCGATCGTGGACCACTACGGCGGCCGGAAGCCGGAGGCCGACGCACTGATGCGCTGGCTCGGGCTCGAAGTGCCGCTTCATGTGCCCTGTCGGCGGCTGACGATGGCCCAGCAGCAGATTCTCGAAATCGCCAAGGCCCTGCTCCACGAGGCCCGAATCATCGTCATGGACGAACCGACCGCCTCACTCACGCCCCTCGAAACACGGCAGCTGTTTGCGATCATCGACGGTCTCCGGTCCCATGGTCTCGGCATCATCTACATCAGCCACCGTCTCGAGGAGATCTTCCGGATTGCCGATCGCATCGTCGTGCTCCGCGACGGCACGAAGGTGGGCGAGCGGAGGGTGAATGCCGTCGACCGGCCGGGCCTGATCGCGATGATGGTGGGCCGACCGCTCACCGGCGGTGGCCCCCGCGCGGCGATCCGCCGCGGCATCGCGCTCCTCCCAGAGGACCGCAAGACGCAGGGCCTCGTGCTTGCCCATTCACTCCGCGATAACTTCGGCCTACCCAACATGGACTGGCTGTCGACATGCGGTTTTCTCCGGCCGCGGCTGGGGAGGACGCGGTTCTCCGCGTACGCGACGCGGCTGCGGATTCGGGCTCCGGCGGCGACGACGTTGGCCCAGGCGCACGATGGCGACGGTCAATTCGTGAACGCACTCGCTGCGGGCCTCGAGGCGGCGGGGGGCGAAGTCGTAGCCACGGCCCGGGGCGACGCAGCCGAGGCCGAGCGGATCTTCGCGAGCGTGAAGGAGCCGATCGTCCTTGGGAGCATGATCCTCGGGGCCGTGCTCCTCGATCGCCTCAAGCAATGGGCGTGGCAACGCCGGTCGGGACTTGTGGACAAGGGGTGAGGGCTGGCATGGCGACCTGTCTCGGACTTGACATCGGCACGACGACGATCACGGCTCTGGCGATCCGCGATCCGGACGCCACCGTGGCAGCCGTCGAGACGCGGCCGACACCACCACGGCTGCCGGCAGCCGACGGCCGCTTCGAGTGGGATGCGGAGGCGATCGCCGTGGCGGCGGAAGACTGCCTCGCCGCGGTCGTGCGGAGGTTGACCGGAAACGACCTCGACGTGGCCGCGCTGGGTGTGACCGGACAGCAGCATGGAGTCGTAGTGGTCGACGCGGCGCTTCGTCCCCTGACGCCGTTTGTCAACTGGCAGGATCGTCGTGGCGACGAGCCGGGCGGCGCGGGCCGCACTGTCCTCGACGACGCGGTCGATCGGCTCGGCCCGGAGGCATGGCGGCGGGCGGGCTGCAGTCTCGCCACGGGTCATCTGGGATTGACGCTCCATTGGATGCAGCTCGGCGGCGTGCTCCCCGTCGGAACCGCGATCTCGATCATGGAGTTCGTCACGGCGCGGATCGCGGGCATTCGGCCCGTGACCGAGCCGACCTGTGCAGCCGCCAGCGGGCTGTTCGACGTGCACACGCGCGGCTGGGACGCGGCTGCCATCGAGCGACTCTCACTGCCGGCGGGACTGTTTCCCGAGGTCCGCGAGGCCACGACCGTGGTGGGACGGGTCGCGCTGGCGGCCGCGGCCCGCACCGGACTCCGGGCCGGAGTGCCCCTGACGGCGCCGTTGGGTGACCAGCAGGCCGGGTTCGTCGGAAGCGTGGCCGACCGCCGGAGGTCGGCGCACCTCAACGTGGGCACCGGGGCCCAGGTTTCCGCCTACGTCGACTCCTGCGACTTCTCGCCCCCGTTGGAACTGCGTCCCTTTCCGGTTGCCGGCAATCTCCTCACCGGTGCGGTTCTCTGCGGCGGATGGTCCTACCAGGTGCTCGAGGCCTTCTGCCGGAGCGTGGGCCGCGACGTGCTCGGAGTCGCCACCGACGTGCCCGTCTACGACCGGCTTACGACGCTGGCCGCCAGCGTGCCGGCCGGAGCCGAGGGCGTCGTCTGTGAACCGCTCTTCTCGGGCACCCGTTCCGATCCCTCCCGGCGCGGATCGTGGCGCGGGCTCTCGGCGGGCACTTTCACGCCGGCCCACCTGGCCAGGGCCTTGCTCGAGGGGATGGCCAGGGAGTACGCAGACCATTTGGCGGTCATTCGTGAGGCGATGCCGCAGCCGCCGGAACGAATCGTGGCGGCCGGCAACGGACTCCGCGAAAATGCGGTCCTGCAGGAGGCCGTCGCGACCGCAGCTGGACTGCCGCTGGTGCTGCAGCGTCATCGCGAGGAGGCGGCGTTGGGAACGGCGCTCGCAGCGGCGGTGGCCGCGGGCTGGTTCGCCAGCCTCGATGCCGCGTCGGCGGCCGCCCAGTCGGCTTGAGGCCGGCTCACCAGGCCGCCATCAGCGCTTCTTTCGAGGATCGATCAGCGGCCGTACCTCGACGTCTTCGAAGGTCACGTCACCGTCCTGGCAGAAGAAAAACAGCCTGTCTCCCTGAGCGTAGCGCGGTCGGCACATGAGTGTCCTCCGGTCGTCGATGCAAACGTCGACCATGTCCTCCTTGAGCACTATCTCCAGCGTGAATGGCCGATCGAGTCCCGCCACGTCGTCAATGGTCTGGAGGGGAACCAGGTCGTTGCCACCCGCCAGCGGGTCGCGGACCTCGACACGGGCGAGGTTCGGCGTGATGCGCAGTTCCGTGCCCGAGGCATATTCGCCGGCCCCATGCACGCAGATTCCGAACCAGCCGACCGCGGCGCCGGGCACCACGCGGGCGGTGATCCGCACCTCCTGGGGAATGCCGGCGACGAAGCCCGCCGCCATCCCGGGCAGGGCACCGACTCGCACCCGTCCCCCGGTCGCCGTGGCACCGGGTGTGAGCGGCTCGAATGCCAGGGGCAGCGGCTCACCCGTCGGCAGGGCCATTTCTGAGGGAAACTTCGTGCCCAGGGTGCCGTCCTGGTGCTGGACGAGTTCACGGAACACGGCGTTGCCGGCCCAGCCGCCCTTGCCGATCCAGGCGACGCCGAGCCGCCGCCGGGGGCCGAAGGCGGCCGTCTTCATCACCCACTCGGCCTTGCCGCCGAAGGTGTCGACCCGGGGCCTGGTCCAAGGGCCCAGTGGGCCTTTCGCCATGCGATAGCGGGCGGTGCCCCCGTTGCTGAAGATCAGATACCAGTGTCCGTTCCACTCGAAGACGTCCGGACACTCCGGAGCACCCGGGATACCGGGCACGACCATCGGCGGTTCCTGCTTCCACGCCCGCAGGTCCAGCGACGTGAGGTGGGCCAGGCAGTCACCCCGCCGATGCAAGGCCGGTTTTTCGAGCGCCGCCGTGACGAGCATGTGGAACGTTCCCGTGGCCGGATCACGAAACACCGTCGGGTCGCGAAACGGCCCCACCACATAGGGCGGTTCGGGACCCGCGAAGGGGTTCGGTTCGAGTTTCTCGAATGCGATTCCGTCCCGGCTCGTGGCGTGACTCAGGTACTCCGCACGCGTGTCGGTCCGGCGCGTCGCATAGAAGGCATGAAACAACCCGTCATACCAGTACATCGAGCCGGTGCAGATCGACCCTTCCCACTGCTGACTCACCGGGACGGCAAAGTCGTGGAATGTCCAGTGCTTCAGGTCGCGGCTGGAGACGTGGGCCCACTGATGCGCACCGAGCCCGTTCTTGCTGCCATGATGCCGTTTGTCACCCAGGTAGTAGAAATGGAAGGTGTCGTCATGCCACATCGGGAGGCAGTCGCCGACGTTCCAGTCAGGGTGGTGCGGCTTGTAATACTGCATCGGCACCTGGAGCTTCTCATTGAGGGCGGCACGGCCGGCCTTCACCGCGGTGGAGCCACCGCTGAGCGCCTCGATCTCCGCGGCGGCCAGCGGCCGGCGCCACAGGGCTACATGGTCGACGAGTGCCGTCAGCCCTCCGGTTACCTTGCCCTCCGCGTCGGTATCGCCCCCGATCAGGAGTTCCACCGCCTCGGCAGGCCGCAGCGTACCGAGCATGAAGTCCTCGTCCTGCCAGAGCCCGTCGACGTACAGCCGCATCTTGGCGCCGTCGCAGACCAGCACGACGTCATGCCACCCGGCGGCATCGACGAGATCGGCCGGCACGCGGGCCTCCATCGGCTTGGCGTTCTTGGTCGTGCCGATCTCGGCGGTGAACAGCATTCCCGATGCGGGCGCGACCGACCGCAGGGCATAGGCGACTCTGGCCGGGCCTCCCGACTTCGTGACGAGGGGGCCCGCCCAGCGACCCGACGGATCGCGGACCCGGATCAGGAGGCTGATCGTTTCGTCTCGCTGATCGAGTTCGCCGTTCACACCCGAACCTGCCGCGAGCCACCCCCCCCGGATATCGGCTGCGATGCCGTCGCCACCCCGGGCTCGTGACGCCGCCGCGTCGCCCTCGTCGAGACTGGTTCCCACGGTCACCTCACCGTGCACCGTGAGTCGGCTGTTGTCACCGGCAGAGTCGTCGGGACCCGCCATGTGCCAGACGGCAACCGCGTCGTCCCACGGCCCCGCGGCAGCCACCCCCCGCGATGCGGTCGCCACGAGCAGGAATCCAGCGGCCAGGCAGCCTCGTCGCGTCATCATCTCGTTCTCCTCGGACTCGTCGAATCGAGCGGCAAATCGGGCACGCCTTCGTTGGGTAGGAGCTTCGGCCGCAGGAGCTGATCCTCGAAGAATGCCGCCGTACCCTCGCGATCCAGGTCCGCGAACGTGTATCCGCGGCCCGACAGCGGCCGCACGTCGACCCGTCCGCGGGCGAGCAGGCCGATCGCCAGCTCCATCATCTTGGTGTTGCAGCCACTGGTCCCCATCACGGCGGCGTTCCCGTAGTGCCAGACGCCGCTCTCGATGCGGCAAGGTCCGCGGGTGCCCGCGAAGGCCAGCACACGGCCCCCGGTGGGGGTGATCAGGGCATGGGCGGTCGCCAGGGTATCGCCGCTGCCCGCCGCCAGGATCACGTCGTCGAAACCCTTGAACGGACGACCGTATGGATCGGCCTCGGCGGGCGTGAACCCGGCGGCGAGTCTTGCCAGCGCGGCGTCGTCCTCCGCCACGAGGCAGGTCGCCCGGGGATCTGCCAGCACCCGGTCGACAAGGTTCCGCTTCGCGGCCGAGCGGACCACGACCACCACCTGCCGGGCGCCTCCGACATCGAGCACCGGATCCTCGACGAGGGCCAGCTTGGCCGCCATCATCGCCATCGAGCCCGAGCCGATGACGAGCGTCACGCCCCCCGGCATGACGCCCTTCTTGAGGACACTCCCGCGGGCATCCTGGCCGAGTTCATGGGTCGACTTCTGCAGGCAGTCGAGCAGACAGGCCAATGGCTCCACGAGCGCGGCACTCGTGTCGTCGATCCCCTCCGGCACGGGCAGCACCGACCCCGAGCGGATCACCTCCGGACGGATGCGGACGTACTGGGCGAAGGCGCCCGCCTGATTCATCGCCAGGTCGGTGATGTTGCCCCCCAGCAACTGCACTCCCCTGGCACCTCGGAGCCGCGGGGGCGCCGGCTGGTAATGCGCGATCCGCGACTGCAGGCAGTAGCGGCGGCCGATGCGGAAGTCGAACTGCTCCCACGTGAGCTGCTCACCTGCGAGGTAGCCGATGCCGGTGGTGAGCTCGTGCACGCGGCTGCCGACGAACACCAGCTGGACGACCGTCTCGTGGCCGAAGATCCGCCCCCAGTGAAGTTCGAGTTGCCGACGCAGGTCGCGGCGGGCCACGTCATCCAGATCCGCCACGGCCTTGGCGACCTCGGCGTACAGCCCGTCGTCATGAACGTCCGCCCGTGGAGTGCCGGTCTCGAGGAGACGCACGTAGTCGAGAAATCGGCCGGAGTCACCATGGGCGGCGGAGCCGACGAGGGCGGCGAGTTCTTCCAGCAGGCTCTCCTCGGCCTGATCGCGGCGACCGGACTGGTAGATCTTCACGTCGGTGCCGCAGCGGTGCACCACGTTCACGCGCCCGATCAGATCGTGGGCCGTCCCGAAGATCGGCCGGTCCGCGACCACGCGATAGTCACCCTTGCCAAAGTACACCAGGGCGTGCATGCGTCCCGAGACCTCGATCGGGCTGCCGTCGGCATCGCACCCCGACCGGCGGTCGGGCCAATCAAAGCCGCATGTCGCGGACGTCATGGCCGCGATTCCTCCGCGAGCCGCGCATACCCGAGCGCTTCGAGCATCCCACCACAGACGTCGGCGACGTGCCGGCGACGGACGTCATGGCCAAAACTCTCCGAGTTGATCCACAGGTTGTTGCCGTCGATCACGTCCGCTTCCCGCTCCCGGAGGATTCGATAGAGCTTCTGGCCGGCACCCACCGCCATCGCCGTGTAGAAGTTGACCTTGCAGATCCCATCCGCTGCGGTGTCGCCGACGCGTCCTTCCAGGCACGAGGTTCCGTGCAACGCCATGATCGGTCCGACGCGGTCGCGGATCACCCTGGCCAGCTCCCGCTCGTAGCGTCGTTCCGCCCGCCCGGCTCCGACACTGCGGTGCTCCGTGCCGAGATTCGGCACGACGAGATCGACGCCGGTCGAGCGGACGAATGCCTCCACCGCCCCGGGAGTCGAGAGCTGATCGTCGCGGCTGAGCTTCAGTCGGGCAATGTCGGCCGGATCGTAGATTTTGTCGGCCGCCCCCTCCACCACGACCTGATCGCCGAACCTCGCGACGTAGGCGGCCGTCAGGCGGATGTTCTCCGCCTCGTCGAGCTTCGAGGCGTCGTGCATGATGATCGCCATCCGCTCGACCACCGACGGATCGTGGAGCATCGCCGCGTCCTCTGAGTCGGTGGCCCAGCCGTGATCGATGAACGGCAGGATGCGGACGGCGGGAAACCGGGGCCGCCCGTCGGCCCCGACCAGCGAATCGTAGACAGCGAGCGTTCGCAGCCAGATCTCGCACCCCTCGCGGACATCACCCCCGTCGAAGCCTCCGAGATCGGTGCGGGTGACGCACGACGTGCTGATCTTTCGGAACTGCGCGTTGTCGGGATAGATGCCGGTCATGCCGATGGCGATCGGCACCTCGGCAAGGCCGTGGCGGTCGGCGAAACGCTGCGCACCGATCAGCAGGCCCTCGATCTCGGCAGCCAGTTCGCCGTTGGGACTGAACAGTGCGGTGCCCGCAGCGCGGAGGCGTTGGAGCGTGGCCAGGACGTCGCTACGACCGGTGACGAGTTTCATGGCGAGTTCCGTGGGAAGATGGCCTTTCGGATCGTCACGTCGGGACGGCGCCTCCGTTGACGCCGATCGCCTGGGCGTTGACGTAGCCCGCGCGGGGCGATGCCAGGAAGGCCACGAGGGCGGCGATGTCATCCTCGCTGCAGCTGCGTCCGGCCGGCGAGCGGGCGATCCGCCGTGCCTTGAGCTCCTCGAGGCCGCCGACGCCCTCCTTCTCGCAGCTGATTCGCACCAGTTCCGGGTCGAGCCACGAGCCGGCGGTCGAGCCGTCGCCGGGATAGACGTCGGATGGGCAGACGATATTGGCGGTAATCCCGTCTCGGCCCAGCTCCAGACCGGCCGCAACGCTCAACCCATGGAGGAAATACTTGCTCGCGGAGTAGACGGCGAGGCCGGCACTCGCCTTGAGCCCCGACGAGGAGCCAATGTAGATGAGCCGCCCCCAGCCCGCTTTCCGTAGGTGTGGAACCGCGGCTCTCGTCACGTTCAAAGGACCGCGGACGTTGACGGCGAGCGTGGCGTCGACGTCATCGTCAGAAACCGTTGCCAGCAGTCCGGCTCGCGTGATGCCCACGTTGCTGACCACGACGTGGACGGCACCCCACCTCGCGGCCACGGCGGCCAGCGACTCCGCGACCGCTGTGGCATCGGTGACATCGACCGTCAGCGGCATGCCTTTGCAGGCTGCCGCCGTGTCGCCGGCGCGGGATCCGTCGAGATCGGCCACTGCCACCCGCGCGCCCTCGGCGGCGAGTGTGCGGGCGATGGCTGCGCCGATTCCTCGGCCACCCCCAGTCACGAACACGACCGTGTCCCGCAACTGCAAATCCACGTGCTGCTCCACCCCCACCGAGACGCCCGACACCGATCGACGCGGGTCCAGCACGATAGCAGACCGCAGAACAGTTCTGCTACCGGCAGTCGCGCGCCGGCCAACGCCACTCCGAGCATTCGCGGGCGGCCATCACGGGCATCGGTTCATTCAACGCCACGTTCATCAGGCTGACCCGCGTGAAAGGAAACGTCCACCGCCAAGTCCTGGCTTGACGCGACAGAAGCGGGCGGATATGCTCTGAAAATTTGGGGAGCAGCTATCGGTGCCCCGCAGTCGACTCTCGGAACTGGTGGCATGCGTGGCGGCGTCTTGATCCCCGCGTCAGTCGTGCGGCGGCGCTCCCTGATTGCTGCAGCCGTCGGCCTCGCGGCGGTGTTCGTTCGTCCCGGCTGGGCAAGAGCGGCGGATCAGCCGTTACCCGAGGTCGTGGAGGAGGGCTTCGTGCCGCTCTTCAATGGATCCGACATGACCGGCTGGGTCGGCAACGTCACAGGATACATTCCCGAGGCCGACGGCAAACTCGTCTGCTCGCCCGGCCGCGGGCAGGGCAACCTCTACACCGCCCGCGAGTACGCCAACTTCGTCCTTCGCTTCGAATTCCGACTCACCCCGGGAGCCAACAACGGCCTCGGCATTCGTGCCCCCCTCGAGGGCGACGCCGCCTACGTGGGTATGGAGCTGCAGATCCTGGACGACGGCGCCGAGGTGTACCGCAACGTGCAGCCGTGGCAGCGGCATGGCTCGATCTACCACGTCGTCGCCGCCAAACCGGGCCACCTGCGGCCCGTGGGCGAGTGGAACGAGCAGGAAGTGGTCGCGGACGGCCGCCACGTCACGGTGACGCTCAACGGCACGGTGATCGTCGATGCCGATCTCGACGCCGTCAAAGATCCGGCCATCCTCTCCAAGCACCCAGGCCTGCTGCGAGACAAGGGCCACATCGGCTTCCTCGGCCACGGGTCGCCGCTTGCCTTCCGCAAGATCCGCATCAAGGAGCTGCCATGAGAAGACGGGGTATGAGGGTGGGACGGAGGCAGTTCCTGGGTGCTGCTTCGGCCGGCCTGGCGGCCGGCAGCGTCTGGAGCGGGTTGCCGGCCAGGGCATCCGTCTCCCCGAACGAGAAGCTCGCCATCGCGGCCGTGGGAACGGGCGGCATGGCTGCCGCCGACCTCAAGAACCTCGCGGGTGAGGAGATCGTCGCCATCTGCGATGTCGACGAGAAGACCCTGGCGACGGCGGCGACTCTCTATCCCCGCTCGGAACGGTATCACGATTTCCGGCTGATGCTCGAGCAGGAAGCGGGACGCATCGACGCCGTCCTCGTGGCCACCCCCGATCACCTCCACGCAACGGCGACCATGATGGCGCTCAAGATGGGCAAGCACGTCTATTGCGAGAAGCCGCTGACCTGGTCTGTGCAGGAGGCGCGGACCGTCGCGGCGGCGGCGGCGGAGCGGCGGCTCGTGACGCAGATGGGCATCGGGGTCCATGCGACCGACAACTACCGGCGCGTCGTGGAACTGGTTCGCAGCGGCGTTGTCGGGCCGATCCGGGAAGTCGTGGTCTGGTGTAACAAGGCCTGGGGCGGGGACGGCCGCGTCCATCAGCCCGTGCCTGCCCCGGCGACGCTGCACTGGGATCTCTGGCTCGGTCCGGCAACTGCCCGTGACTACGCCGCCGGCGCCTACCACCCGGGACAGTGGCGCCGGTGGTGGGCCTTCGGCGGCGGCACCCTCGGCGACATGGCATGCCACCTCGTCGACCTGCCGTTCTGGGCACTGGAGTTGACGCTGCCGGAATCGATCGAGGCGCAGGGGCCGCCGCCGGATCCGGAGACGGCCCCGCCGGAGCTCTCCGTCACATACCGCTTCCCCGCCCGCGGGCAACTTCCGCCCGTCAAGCTGACGTGGCACGACGGCACCCGGGCACCGAAGGAGGTGGCTGGATATCCGGTGCCGGCCATGGGCGTGATGTTCGTGGGCGAGACGGGGAGCCTGTTCGCCGACTATGGCAGTTGGAAACTGCTCCCTGCGGACCGATTCACCGGGTTCGTCGCTCCGCCGCAGTCGATCCCGAAATCCGTCGGCCACTGGCAGGAATGGATCGATGCCTGCAAGACAGGTGGACCGACCACCTGCGACTTCGCCTATTCGGCGCGGCTCACGGAGACGGTGCTGCTCGGCAATGTCGCCTACCGAAGCGGCCGCGCGATCTCCTGGGATGCCGCCGCCGGCAAGCCCGTTGACTGCCCGGAGGCGGAGCCCTTCCTCTCCCGGGAATACCGCCGCGGATGGACCCTCTGATAGGCGCGCGGCCGATGGGGCGTGACGACACGCATGGCCATTCTTTCTCAACTCCCATAGCGTTCTCTTTCCCCCGAGGTACAGGACAGTCATGGCAGCCTCCCAGATCCGGCTGGTCGCCTTCGATCTCGCCGGCACGACGATCGATTTCGGCTCTCGGGCGCCAGCTGGCGTGTTCGTGGAGCTCTTCGCCCGCCACGGCGTGACGGTGTCCGAGGCGGAGGCCCGGGGGCCGATGGGCACCGCGAAGCGCGACCACATCGCAGCGCTGGCGGCACTCCCCCGCGTCGCGGAGGCATGGCGGAAGGCGCACGCTGGCCGCTCGGCGGGGACAGCCGAGATCGACGAACTCTACGCGGAGTTCATCCCGCTGCAGCTCAAGTCGTTGCCTGCTTTCGGCGATCTGATCCCGGGGACCGTGGAGGCCGCCCAGGCCCTGCGAGCCGCGGGCATGCGCGTGGCGGTGACCACCGGCTACGACACGGCGATGACGAAGGTCGTGCTCGAGGCCGCTGGCCGCCAGGGATTCGTGCCGGATGCGGCCATCTGCGCCAGCGACGTCGCCGCCGGACGACCCGCGCCGTGGATGCTCTTTCGGGCCATGGAGGCAACCAATGTCTGGCCCCCGGCGGCCGTGGTCGCGGTCGGAGACACGATCGCCGATGTCCAGGCGGGCCGCCATGCGGGCGCGTGGTCGGTCGGCGTGACGGCGACGGGGAATATGCTCGGTCTCTCGCGGCAGGAACACGACGCCCTCGCCCCCTCCGAGCGGACCGCTCGACTCGCCACCGCGCGGGAGGCGATGCTTGCGGCTGGAGCGCACGTGGTGGTGGAGAGCGTGGCGGATGTACCCCGCCTGCTGTCGACCCTCGCGGGAACCCCCTGACCGAGCCGCCGCCGCTGCCGTACCGGCCTGATCCCCGGGATGGCCGGCCGAAGCAGGTGCCGCCGGACCGGTGTCCAGGGGGGGGTTTTGGAGGGTATGATGACGGCGGTGTTTCGGCCCTGACCCCTGTGCAGCGTCACCCTCGGCCGAGTGGATGCCATGAGTCGATTACGGTGTCGCCCCTCGGTCGGGATCGCGTTCCTCCTGGTGGGATTCGAGGCCGCGGCGGCCGCCCCGGACTTTCAGCACGACGCGCGGCCGATCCTCGCGGAGCATTGCGGCCACTGCCACGGCCCGGATGAGGCGGCGCGTCAGGGTGGCCTTCGCCTCGACGACCGGAGCGCGGCACTTGCCGGCGGTGATTCGGGCAGCCCGGCGATCATGCCCCAGGATCCCGGGCGGAGCGAACTGATCCGGCGCGTCACTTCGACCGACGAGAACGTCGTCATGCCGCCGCCAGACGCGAAGAAACCTCTCTCCCCGGAGCAAATCCGGACGCTGGAGGCCTGGATCGCCGCCGGGGCCGAGTATTCGTCCCATTGGGTATTCGTGCCTCCCCGCGCCCCGACTCCAACGGGCGACGCCCCCCATCCGATCGACGCGTTCGTGCGGAATCGCCTCGAGGGCAGCGGACTGGAGCCCGCACCGGCGGCCGATGCAGCCACGCTCTGCCGACGACTCCATCTCGACCTCGTCGGGTTGCCTCCGTCGCCCGACGACCTCACCAGCTTCGCCCGCGATGGCAGCGAGGAGACCGTCGACCGTCTTCTCGCCAGCGAGGCATACGGCGAACACTGGGCGCGGCCCTGGCTCGATCTGGCCCGCTATTCCGATACCAACGGCTACGAGAAGGACCTGAAGCGGGAGATGTGGGCCTGGCGCGATTGGGTGATCGCGGCACTCAATCGCGACCTTCCCTACGACACGTTCGTGATCCAACAAATCGCTGGCGACCTACTGCCGTCCCCGACGCAGGATCAGATCGTCGCCACCGGCTTTCTCCGCAACAGCATGCTCAACGAGGAAGGAGCGATCATTCCCGAGGAGTTTCGGATGGTCGAGATGTTTGACCGCATGGACTGTCTCGGCAGGGCGGTGCTGGGGCTCTCCACCCAGTGCGCGCAGTGCCACTCCCACAAGTTCGATCCGCTCAGCCAAGACGAGTACTACGGGATGGTCGCCTTTCTCAACAACTCGTACGAGGCAAAGTCGTTCGTCTACGAACCTGCTCAACTGGATGAGCTGGCCACCATTCGGCGTGAGGTGACGGCGGCGGAATCGCGAATTCGCGAGCTCCGGCCCGGGTGGGAGGACGAGCTCGCGACCTGGGAACGCGGCGTCGTCGCGGCGCTCCTGTCGTGGACACCCGTCGTGATGGACGAGATGCACAGCGCCGGACTGCTGACACACCCCACCCACGTCGAGAATGCGGCGATCCTGATGCTCGGCCATCGCGATCAGTCGATGATCTTCGAGTCGGTGCCCGCTCTCCGCGGGGCGACCGGGATCCAGGTCGAAGCCCTGTGTCACGGCGATCTCCTCATGGGCGGCCCGGGCCGCGATGGCTCCTGGGCGTTGTCCGATCTGAAGGTCGAGGTGCGTCGCCCCGGAAGCGACACCTGGGAAGCCGTGAAACTCGTGCATCCCAGCGCCGACTTCGAAAGCCCCGAACACACCGCACCGAAGCCGAACGCGAAAGATGCGCGGCTCACCCTGGGGCCGGTCGCAGCACTGATCGACGAGTCGGGCGACACCGCCTGGGAGGCCGATCGCGGCGAACTGCTCCGCCACCAACCGGCGGCGGCCGTGGTACAGTTCGAGAAGCCGCTCGACCTGCCGACGGGCACCCGGCTGCGGGTGTCGCTCCAAAACCTCAACCTGAGGCCCGACTTCAATCACGAAAACACGGCCGTGCTCGGCTGCTGCCGGATCAGTCTGACGAAGGCCCCGGCACCCGTGGCACCGGCGGTCGATCATGCGGCGGTGCTCGCCATGCGCACCCCGCCGGCCCAACGCACACCGGCCGACAAGGCGGCGCTGTTCACCGCGTGGCGACGCACGGTCCCGGAACTCGCGTCCGTGAATGCCGAAATCGCGGCTCTCTGGGGCCGCGTGCCCCGCCATCTCACCACGGTCATGCATCTGGCCGAACGGCCGCCGGAGATGCGGCGGGTGACGCGGTTCCTCGATCGCGGTGGCTGGAATCAGCCGCGGCACGAGGTGACGCCCCGCGTCCCGGCGGCGCTCCACGCGTTTCCAGCCGATGCGCCGCTCAATCGGCTCGGCTTTGCCCGTTGGCTCGTGGCCCACGACTCGCCGCTGGCCGCCCGGGTGGCGGTCAATCGAATCTGGCAGGCAATGTTCGGAGCGGGGCTCGTGGAGACCCCCGACGATTTCGGGACCCGTGCACCGACGCCCGAGCACCGCGATGTACTTGATTGGCTGGCCGTCGACTTCGTGAACAGCGGCTGGAGTCAGAAACGACTGATCCGCACAATCGTCATGAGTCAGACCTATCAGCAATCGTCGCGAGTTTCCGCGGAGGCGCTGGCCCGCGACCCGCTCAACCGGCTCCTGGCCCGCGGCCCACGCGGCCGCGTCGATGCCGAAGTGGTCCGTGACGTAACACTGTCGGCAGCGGGCCTGCTCACCAACCACCTCGGTGGTCCCGGCGTGATTCCACCCGTGCCGCAGAACGTGCTCGACTACAACTTCTTCTACCCGGACTATTGGCGACCGGCCGCCGGTGCCGATCGCTACCGTCGCGGCGTGTACCTGTTCCGCAAACGGTCGATGCCCGACCCGGTGCTCACGAGCTTCGACGCCCCGAACGGGGATATTTCCTGTGCCCGTCGCCCGCGTTCGAACACGCCGCTGGCCGCGCTGACTTCGTGGAATGAACCCGTGTTCGTCGAGGCCGCCAGGGCCTTGGCAATCCGCCTGCTCCGCGAAGCCGGTCCCGACGACGCCAGCCGCGCCCGGCTCGGCTTCGTGCTCTGCACGTCACGCGAGCCCACGGCCGCAGAGACCGCCGCTCTTGCGGACTTCGTGCGGATGCAGCGACAGCGACTCGCGGACGGCTGGCTGAGCACACAGGTCGTGGCCTCGGGGGGCGGTGAATCGCTGCCACCGCTCCCGCCCGGCGTCACCCCCCAGGACGCCGCGGCATGGGTGCTCGCATCCCGCGTGCTGCTGAACCTCGACGAGACTCTCACCAAGAACTGAGGCCCCGAGATACCGCTCCCAGTACCTCCCTCCATCGTGCAGGCCGCCCGCGCCCAGGCACTGTCGCGCCGCTGGTTCTTCGGCGGCTGCGGCCTGGGACTGGCGGGCATCGCCGCCCGTTCCCTGCTCGCCGAAGAGCGGCTCGCGCCGGATCCGCTTGCACCCCGGCGTCCGCATTTCTCCCCACGGGCACGGCGGGTGGTCTACATGTTCCAGGCAGGGGCGCCGAGCCAGCTCGAACTCTTCGATCCCAAGCCGGAGCTCGCCAAACGCGACGGCACACTGCCGCCTCCGGATCTCCTTGCCGGCTACCGCGCCGCGTTCATCAATCCCAACTCGGCCCTTCTGGGCCCGAAGTACTCGTTTCGCCGATTC
>Ga0164295_10001595_pt1 | contig 18885 bp, 12 predicted proteins | sample GEODES006metaG_FD_111798 | JGI IMG/M metagenome (GOLD analysis project Ga0164295, IMG submission 111798) | Oligotrophic lake water microbial communities from Sparkling Lake, Wisconsin, USA - GEODES006 metaG | ecosystem: Environmental > Aquatic > Freshwater > Lake | place: USA: Sparkling Lake... | reverse complement strand
GGCAGCAATGGCCGGAAAGGACATGCCAGCAAGAGACGCCCTTCGCCGTGGCCACATCCCTGCGTGAACGACAGAGGCTGGTGTTCGCCAGCGCCGTAGACACCGCCGGTCGTGAAGGGGCGGATCGGCTTCTTCAGCAGGTGGGCGAAATCGGGCGTCGCCCGGGCAGGTTCGTCCGCGTTATTGGGGACGTTCCCGAAGGAATCCCCATAGCAAAATCATCAGAACAGAATCATCAGAACAAAACCATCAAGGTGGGCGATATAGGACTCGAACCTATGACCCCTAGCTTGTCGAGCTAGTGCTCTAACCAACTGAGCTAATCGCCCGCGAAAATCTCCCCCACAGTGTTGCGCCCGATCGGCTGCCAGTCAAGCGAACGCGTTGCGGCCCCCGACCGGGCGACAGGGACTCACGCCAGCCAGTCGGTGATCACCCGCCCATGGACGTCGGTCAGCCGGAAATCCCGGCCGCTGTGGCGGTAGGTGAGCCTGGTGTGGTCGAGGCCGAGCAGGTGCAGCATCGTCGCCTGCAGGTCGTGTACATGCACCGGTTTCTCCACCGCCTTGAAGCCAAGCTCATCGGTGGCGCCATGCACCGTGCCCGCCTTCACGCCCCCCCCGGCCATCCAGACGGTGAAGCCATGGTGATTGTGGTCGCGGCCCGAGGGCTCTTTCACGTCGGTGCCTGCGCCGGGCAGCTCGACCGTCGGCGTGCGGCCAAACTCGCCTCCCCATAATACCAAGGTTGTGTCGAGCAGCCCGAGGCCGACGAGATCGTCGAGCAAGGCGCCGATCGCCCGGTCCGATTCGTCGGCGAGTCTGCGGTGGTTCTTCTCGATCTGTTCGTGGCTGTCCCATGGCTGACCGGCACCGTGCCAGAGTTGGACATACCGCACGCCGCGTTCCACCAACCGGCGGGCGATGAGCATCTGCCGTCCCTGCACGTCGTCGCCGTAGCGGTCGAGCACGTGCTTCGGCTCCCGCGACACATCAAACGCCTCCGTCGCCTCCGACTGCATCCTCCAGGCGAGTTCCATCGAGACCAGCCGGGCCTCCAGTTGCGGATCGTGCTGCCGCGCCTCGAGGTGCCGCCGGTCGAGGGCCGCGGTGAGATCGAATTGACGTCGCTGCGTGTCACGGTCGAGTACGGGGTGCCGCACGTATTCGACGAGGTCTTCCACGCGGGTCTTCTTCGTGTCGATGTAGGTGCCCTGGAACGCGCCCGGCAGGAAGGCGTTCCGCCAGTTCTCCGTGTCCTTGATTGGATAGCCACCGGGGCACATGGCCACGAAGCCGGGCAGGTTCTGGTTTTCAGTGCCGAGGCCGTAGGTCACCCATGCGCCGGCCGATGGCCTGACCAGCCGCGCGTCGCCGCAGTTCATCAGCATCAGCGAGGGCTCGTGGTTGGGAACATCGGCATGCATCGACCGCACGACGAGCAGCCGATCAGCATGGCGGGCCACGTGCGGAAAGAGTTCGCTCACCTCCAGCCCGCTTTCGCCGTGCCGCGCGAAGGCAAACGGTGAGGGCAGGGCCGCCCCGGTCCGCCGCTCGGTGGCCAGTTTGTTGGGAATCTCGCGGCCGGCGTATTGTTCAAGCGCCACCTTGCGGTCGAAGGTGTCGAGGTGGCTCGGTCCGCCGTTGGCGAAGATGTGGATCACCGCTCGGGCGCGGGCGGGGAAGTGCGGGGGCCGTGGCACCATCGACGTGGCGGCCACGGAGGCTGCCGATGCGGACTCCGGCTGAAGAAGGCTCGCCGCCCCCAGCCAGCCCAGGCCCATGCCGGTGCGAAGAAGCGCCTCACGACGTGTGAGTGGAAGCAGGTGCGGATTGGCGTGTGTCATCGTGATGCCTAGTCGACGAACTGAAACTCGGACGTGGCGAGGAGAGCATGCGCGAGGCGATCCCAGCGGGTGTAGGTTGCCTTCCCGGCCACGTCTCGTGGCGCCTCCTCGGCGATCCAGGCGGCTGCGGCCGCCTGTTCGTCGGGAGACGGGCTCCGCCCCAGCACGGCCCGCCAGAGGGCGACGATCCGCACGTCGTTGTTGGACGTGTCGCCGATCTCATGGTCGACGCGGGTGGCGACCCGCCGCGCGGCCGCCACCACCAACGGCGCGTTGAGCACGGCCAGCGACTGCTGCGGCACGGTCGTCTTCGTGCGGACGTGCACGGCGGTATCGGGATTGGCAATGTCGAACATGCGGAGGATCCCGGGCACATACTGTCGATCGAGGCGGCCATAGAGCGAGCGGGTGTTCATCGCCGCCTCCGACAGGGGATCGACGCCCCGACCGCCGCGATGGGTGAGGTCGAGCGTGCCCGCAGCGACGAGCATGCTGTCTCGCCAGGCCTCCCAATCGAGCCGACGTCGGTTGGCCCGCCCAAAGAGCCGGTTGTCGGGATCGCGATCGGCGATATCCTCTCCGATCGCGCTTGACTGTCTCCAGACACGGCTCGTGACGATCTCACGGTGCAGCCAGCGGAGGCTCCACTGCCCTTCGTCGACGAACCGCCGGGCGAGATCGTCGAGGAGGTGAGGATGCGCGGGGGGATCGCCGCGGAGACCAAGATCGCCCGGCGTATCGACGAGCCCGCGGCCGAAGTGGTGGGTCCACGCCCAGTTGACGATCACCCGTGGAGCGAGCGGGTTGGTCGGTGCGACGATGGCACGGGCCAGATCGAGTCGGCCGCTCGACTCACGGGCCACAGCGGCCCCGCCGAGCAGTTTTGGAAGCCGACGTTCCACCTTCTCCCCCGGCCTGCCGGGATTCCCGCGAAGGAAGATATGGCTGTCGACCGGCGTGGTGTCGAGCAGCACCATGGCGCGTATCGGACTGCCCGCCGCTTCATTCATGTGGCTGGTGACGGCCTTCTTTCGTTTCTGGCGTTCGGCCTTCTCGTCGCGGGTGGCAACCTTCAACGCCCGGCCACGGGTCACGACGAGCGGCGTGCCCTCCATGCCCACGAGCATGCGAAGTGCTGTAAGTTCGGCCGGCTCTTCAGCCTGAGCGGCCGGCCCGCCGGCTGACTCGGGCGCCACGCGGGCGACGAGTCTGGCATAGACTTCCGCAAGCTGACGCAGCGTCGTTGGCTGCACGGACACGAGTTCCTGCAGCACGAGCGGATTGACGACCTGGGGATCGGGCGACTGGCCCCATCTGCCACGCAGCGCTGTCAGCACGGCCGCGACCTCCGTGTCGGGGGTGCCTCGGGCGGCGGCCCAGGCCCCGAGAATCGGGTGCGACGGCTCGGCCTTGTCGAGCAGCTCCTTGAGCGGATCGAGCACGAACTGTTCCAACTCGTAGCCATCGGCCATGCGTGGCGGGCGGTTGTCGGCGGCCCGCGGTGACGGCCGCGCCGTTTCTAAAAAATAGTCGGCGGTGTGGGCCACGGCCTCGCGGATGGCTCGTGTCTGAACGGCGGTCTGGTGGACGGTGACGGCGGCTTCGAGTTCCGCGAGCTTTGTGGCGAAGGCCTCGGCCTCGAGGCCGGGGGGAGAATCGCCGACGATCGGCAACTCCTGAGGAATCGCACAACTGGCGAAGATGCCATGCAGCGCGTAGTAGTCGGCCGCGGTCACCGGCTCGTATTTATGGTCGTGACAGCGGCTGCAGGCGACGGTGAGCCCCAGCAGGCCGCGGGTCACCAGATCGATCCGATCGTCGATGATGTCGTGGGTGTTGCCGAGAAAGGTGCGGCCGACGGTGAGAAAGCCGAGCGCTGCCAGATCGCGTTTCGGCACCGGCGGTTCGACCCGGTCGGCCGCGAGCTGGAGCGTGACGAACTGGTCGTAGGGCAGATCACGGTGCAGGGCATCGACGACCCAGTCGCGGTAGGTCCAGGCGAATGGATACCGATGGTCTGCGTTACCGACGACATAGCCCATCGTGTCGGAGTAGCGGGCGAGGTCGAGCCATTTTCTCGCCCAGTGTTCGGCATGCTCGGTCGAGGCGAGGAGTCGATCGACCGCCGCGACCACCGCCGCGTCTGTCGCCGCGGCGCCGCCCGCCGCTACCGCGCAGAACGCATCGACCTCGTCAGCCGATGGCGGCAGGCCGGTCAGGTCGTAGGAGAGGCGGCGGATGAGGTCCCGCGGCGTCGCCTCCGGAGAGGGAGCCAGACCAGCGGTTGTGAGAGTGCCGCCGATGAAGCGGTCGATCGCCGAGGCCGACCAAGCCTCGCGCAGGGCAGGATCGAACGACGTCGGCAGTTCAGCGGCGGCATGTCGCACGGGGGGCGTGAACGCCCAGTGGCTCTTGAGGGATGTGGTGAGCCGTTCGTCCATGGTGTCGGCGGGTGTCGGCGGCGAGGTGTCGTCATCGCCGCCGGGGCCGCTCCAAGGCGCACCGGCTGTCACCCAGGTCTCGAGCGCGGTGATCTCTTCGGGGGAAAGTTTCTCGTCGGGGGGCATCGCCAGGTCGCCTGTCTGCCGCACGGCCAGGAGCAGCCTGCTCGTGGCGGCATCGCCCGGCACCAGCACCGGCCCGCTGTCGCTGCCGGCCAAGAGCGACCGCCGGCTGTCGAGCCGCAGCCCCGCTTCCGCGACGGTGTCACCGTGGCAGCTCTGGCACTTTGCGGCCAAGAGCGGCCGCACCCGCGACTCGAAGAGTGCTTCGTGTTCCCGAGACGTGGCCTCGGCGGCCATCGCGACGGCCGCGCAACTGATCATCCAACCAGCCATCCAACCAGCCACGCACAGCACGCTGCCGGCCAGGACGCCACCACGGTGCCGTAGAAAGGAGAAGCTGCTCATGGTGCTCGGTCGATGGTGCAAGGCACGGTATCGTGAGTCGTCCGGTCTCGCGATCTATTCTAATCGGACGCTGGAGCCGGTCGCACGCGGGGAATTCGGCCGGATGAAACCACTTTCTGCCGCCCATGCTGTTTGCGCGGTCCAGTCCCCCTCGGTTGAGGCGGCCGGGTAGACTGAGAAGACTGGCGTCCGATCCCGCAGCCGTCATGCCACAGGGCCCCCAGCCATGTTGAGTCAGGAAACCCTCGAACAGTATCGCCGCATGACGGGTATCGAGCTTCTGACAGAATGAGCATGAATCGCGATGCTCAACCGATGCACGAGCGACAAGTCACCTCTGCGGCCCACGGCCACATGCTCACCAGCACCGCGGTCTGGTCGGCCGACTCGCGGTGGATCGTCTACGACACTCGGTCGAGTCCCGATGGCTCGGTCTTCGACGGCACGCGGATCGAACGGGTCGAGGTCGGCTCAGGACGGGTCGAATTTCTGTATGCGTCGCAGCACGGGGCCTGCTGCGGCGTTGTGACGGCGAGCCCCGTCGACGACCGGGTGGTGTTCATCCTTGGCCCTGAGCATCCGACGGCTGAGTGGCAGTACGGCTTCAACAGAAGGCAGGGAGTGGTCGTGCGGACGTCGCGGCCCGGTGTGATCGAGCCGCTCGACGCCCGTGATCTCGTGCCGCCGTTCACGGCTGGCGCGCTCCGCGGTGGCAGCCACGTGCATGTGTTCAGCCCCGACGGCAGGCTCGCGAGTTTTACCTATGAGGACGCGATTCTGGACGGCCATCCGGCCGACGCAGCAACCGTCGGCTCGGCGCGCGAGAAAAATCTTCGCGGCATCGGCGTGAGTTTATGTGGCCAGCCGGTGCTGGTGCCACAGACGCATCCACGGAATCACGGCGCCACGGCATTCACCGTGCTGGCTACCCGGCTCACCGACGAGCCCACACCGGGGAGCGACGAGATCGCAAAAGCGTTCGAGGAGTCATGGATCGGCTCGCACGGCTATCTGCGGCCCGATGGCTCGCGGCAGCGGTATGCGCTGGCGTTTCAGGGGCATGTCGTGACGGCAGCGGGCCAGACGATCAGTGAGGTCTTCGTCTGTGATCTGCCGACGGAAACGCAGGCGCTGATGGTCGCGGGCGATCAGCCGCTGCAGGGCACGCTCACCCGTCGCCCGGCTCCGCCTCGCGGAGTGAGCCAGCGACGGCTCACGTTCACGGCCGACCGACGGTATCCGGGAATCGACGGGCCGCGGCACTGGCTGCGGTCGAGCCCCGACGGAGCGAGGATCGCGTGTCTTATGCGCGACGAGCGCGGGATCGTGCAGGTGTTCACCGTCAGTCCCAATGGCGGTGAGCCTGTTCAAGTAACCCGCGACGAGTGGTCCGTGGCGAGCAGTTTCAGCTGGAGCCCTGATGGCAGGCAGATCGCGTATGCCGCCGACAGCAGCATCTTCGTCGTCGATGCGGCGAGCGGCACGAGCACCCGGCTCACCGTTCCCGACACAACCGCTCCGCCCCGACCGGAGGCCTGCGTCTTTTCGCCAGATGGTCGCCGGATCGCCTTCATACGAAGTCTGGCTGGCGGTAGCACGCAGAGTGGCGACCCAGAGGCTCCCGTGCACAACCAGATCTTCGTCGTCGACGTGCCGGCCTCACTCGGTGGTTGATTTCTGCCGGATCGACGCCGGGAACGGCCTTGCCTCGGGCCACCGGCGACGTCGATACTCTAGGATTCTCCGCGTTCGCACCGCCTGTACCAGATCCCCTTTTTGTTCCGGTCTCTCCCGGCACTTCATCACCATGCCTACCGTTCGTTTTGCCGATGGCGTCGTCAGTGAGTTCCCCCAGGCCGCGCGGGTGGGCGATGTCGTCCCTGAGACAATCAAGACGGGGCCCAGGAAGAAGCGACCCATAGCAGCCCTCTTGAATGGCCAGCCCGTGGGGCTCGACGCGCAGCTGCCCGCAGCAGGCGAGGCGACGCTCGACTGGCTCGCGGCAGGTGATCCGCGGGGGCTGCCCGTGATGCGGCATTCGGCCGCCCACATCATGGCCCGCGCCGTGATGCGGCTCTTTCCCGATGTCGAACTGGCCTTCGGCCCGACCGTCGGCGAGGGTTTTTATTACGACATGCGGGCGGGCCGGCCGATCACCGATGACGACCTGCCGCGGATCGAAGCCGAGATGAAGAAGATCATCGAGGCCGACGAGGTATTCGAGAGGGTGGAGGTGCCGCGGGAGAAGGCCGTGGAGATCGTCCGGGACCTCAAGCAGCCGCTCAAGGTCGAGCACATCGAGACGGGGCTGGCCGCCCACCCGACCCTGTCGTTCTACCGACAGGGAGAATTCGTCGACCTCTGCCGCGGTCCGCACGTGACGAGTCCCGGCTGCATCGGCGCCTTCAAGCTCACGAACATTGCTGGCGCCTATTGGAAGGGCGACGCCAACAATGCCCAGCTCCAGCGGCTCTACGGCACCGCCTGGTTCACGCAGGCGGATCTCGACGCGCATCTGGCCAACCTGGAAGAAGCCCGCCGCCGCGACCACCGTGTGCTCGGCAAGCAACTCGACCTCTTCACCACGAGTCCCTTGGTCGGCTCTGGGCTCGTGCTCTGGATGCCGAAGGGAGCGGTGCTCCGCGGTGTGCTCGAGAGCTTTGTCCGCGACGAATTGGCGGCGCGGGGCTACCAGCCGGTCTACACGCCCCATATCGGCAAGGTCGATCTCTACAAGATCTCCGGCCACTATCCCTACTACGCCGACAGCCAGTTCAAACCGATCGTGATGAGCGACGACGAACAGTATCTGCTGAAACCAATGAACTGCCCGCATCACACGATGATCTACAAGGCGCGGCCGCGGAGCTACAAAGAGCTGCCACTCCGCCTGGCCGAGTTTGGCACCGTCTACCGCTACGAGCAGTCGGGCGAGCTTGGCGGCATGACGCGGGTCCGCGGCTTCACTCAGGACGACGCTCATATCTTCTGCACCCATGAGCAGGTGGAGAAGGAAGTCGAGGGCTGCATCGACTTCACGCTCAAAGTGCTCGAGAGCCTTGCCTTCGACAACTTCCGCGTGCGGCTCGGCTTTCGCGATCCCAAGAGCGACAAGTATGTCGGCCCGCCGGCGCGGTGGGACGAGGCCGAGGCGGCTATTCAACGGGTGGCCCGCCGCATGAACCTGCCGGGCTGCGAGCCTGAGCCGGGCGAGGCCGCCTTCTATGGGCCGAAAATCGACTTCGTGGTGAACGACTCGCTCGGCCGCGAGTGGCAGTTGGGCACCGTGCAGCTCGACTACAACCTGCCGAGTGCCGAGCGGTTTGACCTCGAATACATCGGCGCCGACAACACGAAGCACCAGCCGGTGATGATCCACCGGGCGCCGCTGGGCAGCATGGAGCGGTTCGTGGGTGTGCTCATCGAGCACTTCGCGGGGGCGTTTCCATTGTGGCTGGCGCCCGAGCAGGTCCGCGTGCTTCCCGTGAGTGAGAAGAGCGAGGCCTACGCGAAGCAGGTACAGGCGAGACTCGAAGCAGCGGGGCTTCGCGTCGGCATCGACCTGGCCGCTGAAAAGCTTGGCGCGAAGGTGCGGACGGCACAGCTCGACATGATTCCGGCGATGATCGTCTGCGGGCCGCGGGACGAGGCTGCCGGCACGGTGAGCCTCCGCGACCGAATCGACGGTGACGTGGGCGCCATGAGCCTGGAGGCCGCGGTCGAGCGGCTCCGGGATGAAAACGCCCGCCGCGCGGTCCGCCACAAGCCGAAGCCGCTCACGGTGGCCGGCGCGGGTAACGCCAGTGCGGCTGAGGATTATTGAGTCATCACATGGCAAGGCCCCGTGAGGGCGGCAGAAGTCTCCTTCGCGAGGCGATGATACGCCCACGCTCGTCGAGCTTCCGCCGACCCTGACTCTCCTTTTCAATCGCCCATGCACCGCTTTGCCCTCCTCGAACACGTCGGCGCCCCGGACGATCCCGGCGGGCGGCATTTCGACCTGTTGCTGGAGGCGGGACCCGCCTGCCGTACCTGGCGGCTGATGGTGGTGCCGACCTCAGGCGGTGATCCGGTGCCGGCCATGGAACTGCCGCCCCACCGGCTGGAGTGGCTCGAGCGACTGGAGGGCGAGGTGTCGGGGGGCCGGGGGTTTGCCCGCCGCGTCGATGCCGGCAGCTACGAACTCCTCTCCTGCGATGCAGATGCACTGATCGCGGCCACGGCGATGGTGCTCCACGTTGACGGCGAGGCAGTGGCCGGACGGCTGCGGCTGGAGATGGTGGGCGATGGCTGGGCCGTGCGACTCGGTTGAGTTAGGCTCGGGCTTATGCGCTACGCCATCTGCAACGAAACCTACGGCGACTGGTCGTTCGCCGCCATCTGTGAGCATGCGGCGTCGTGCGGCTACACGGGGATTGAAATCGCCCCCTTCACACTGGCGGCCTCCGCCTCGGCCATCTCTTCCGCGGTCCGCGACGACCTGCGACGCACGATGAAAGCCACCGGTCTTGAGTGCGTCGGCCTGCACTGGCTGCTGGCAAAGACTGAGGGCTTCCATGCCACGCATCCGGATCGCACCATCCGCGAGCGGACCATCGCGTATCTCGGCGACCTCGCCCGGCTCTGCGCCGATCTGGGTGGCCGCGTGCTCGTCTTCGGGTCGCCGAAACAGCGGAGCCTGCTGCCGGGCGTGTCGCTCGCGCAGGCCACGGACCATCTCGCCGAGGTGTTTTCCCGTCTCGTGCCGGTGCTCGAGTCCACCGGCACCGTGGTGGCGCTCGAGCCGCTCTCACCGGTGGAGACCGATGTGCTCACGACCGCTGCCGAGACCTGCCGCCTGATCGAGCGGATCGGGTCGTCCCAGGTGCGGCTGCACCTCGATGTGAAGGCGATGGCGAGCGAGCCGCTATCGATCCCGGAGATCATCCGGAGCAGTGCCCGTCATCTCGAGCATTTTCATGCCAACGACACGAACCTGCAGGGCCCAGGGTTTGGCGATGTCGATTTCGTGCCGATTTTCCAGTCGCTCAACGAGATCGGCTATCCGGGCTGGGTGAGTGTCGAGGTGTTCGACTACGCTCCGGGTGCCGAACGACTGGCCCGCGAAAGCATCGAGTACATGCGGCGGATCGCCGCCGGCTGATCGGCATGGGCCACACGTTCTGGGCCACACGGTCTAGAGAGAGGAGACTGCTATGGTTTATCGCATCGAGTTTCAAAGCATCAAGCGTCGCGGGTGCACGCGGGCGGCCAGCGTGCCGTGGCTGACGCTCTGCGGCCTGCTGCTTGTCGTGCTGCCGGTGCCGCCACGCGTTCACGCCGCCGACGCGGCTGCACAGCCCGCCTCGCCACCGGCTGATGCCGCAGCGGCTGCCAATGCCGCTACCGAGACGATCCGACTTTGGCCCGGAGATGCACCCGGCGCCCTCGGGTCCGCCGATCACGACATCCCCGTGGTGGCCTGGTGGCCGGCACCCGTCGGCGCGAAGCCGACGGCAGCGATGGTGGTCTGTCCTGGCGGCGGCTACGGCGGGCTCGCCGACCACGAGGGGAGCGACTACGCCAAGTGGCTCAACTCGCAGGGCATCTCCGCCTTCGTGCTCCGCTACCGACTGGGCAGCAAGGGATACCGGCATCCAATCATGCTCGGCGACGTGTCGCGGGCCATGCGGCTGGTGCGGGCGGAGCATGGCCGCTTGGGAATCGACCCAGCGAGGGTGGGCGTGATGGGCAGTTCGGCCGGCGGCCATCTGGCGGTCACGCTCCTCACCCACGGCGACGAGGGCGATCCGGCCGCCGCCGACGCGATCGATCGGCAGCCGTCGCGGGCGACGCTCGGCGTGCTCTGCTATCCGGTCGTCAGCATGCTCCCATCCAACACCCACAGTGGATCGAAGAAAAATCTGCTCGGCGACAATCCGCCCGAGGAACTCGAGCGGGAACTCTCGGGGGAACTCGCCGTCAACGACACGACGCCGCCTGTGTTTGTCTGGCACACCGTAGAGGACACGAGCGTGAAGCTGGCGGGCGTGCTCGAACTGGCCGCGGCGCTCGATCGCCACAAGCGGCCCTTTGAACTGCACGTCTACGAAAAGGGCCGCCACGGCATCGGCCTCGGTTTCCGTCCCTACGACGGCTTCACCAGCGAACGGCTGCACCCCTGGACGGTCGAATGCCGCCGCTGGCTGGTCGAACGCGGCTTTACCGGCGACTGATCGGGCCGCCGACTATGATGGCGGCCTGAATCGAGGCTCGGTCTGCCGCTGGTCCCATGTCCTCCACAGAAAGTCACCCCGATGAAGCCCCGTGAAGTGCTCGCGATGTGCCGCGAGAAAGAAGTAAAAGCGGTCGATCTGCGGTTCGCCGATTTTCTTGGCGCCTGGCAGCACTTCACGATCCCCGTCGGCAAGCTCGAAGAAGACACCTTCGATGACGGCCTCGGCTTCGACGGCTCGAGCATCCGCGGCTGGCAGGCGATCAACGAGAGCGACATGCTGCTCGTACCGGTGCCCGATTCGGCCTTCGTCGATCCGTTTGCGCAGATTCCGACGCTCGTGATGGTCTGCAACGTTCAGGATCCGATCACGCGGGAGGATTATTCCCGCGATCCGCGGAACGTCGCCCGCAAGGCGGTCAACTATCTGAAGAGCACCGGCATCGCCGACACCTGCTTCATCGGACCGGAGGCCGAGTTCTTCGTATTCGATGATGTGCGGTTCGACCAGAACGCCCACGAAGGCTACTTCCATCTCGATTCGGTCGAGGCGGAGTGGACGCGGGGCCGGGCCGAGGGGCCGAACCTCGGCTACAAGCTGCGGCACAAGGAGGGCTACTTCCCCTGCCCGCCGTCGGACCAACTGATGGATCTCCGCAACGAGATGATGCAGACGATGATCCAGTGCGGGATCGACGTCGAGGCACAGCACCACGAGGTGGCGACCGCCGGCCAGTGCGAGATTGACATGCGGTATGGTGAACTGGTGCGGATGGCCGACCAGCTGTGCCTCTACAAATACATCGTGCGGAACGTTGCCAGGCGTGCCGGCAAGACGGCGACCTTCATGCCCAAGCCGATCTTCGGCGACAACGGCTCCGGCATGCACACCCACATCTCGCTCTGGAAGGCCGGCCATCCGCTCTTCGCCGGCACAGGCTACGCGGGGCTTTCGGAGATGGCCATCCACGCGATGGGCGGGATCCTCCGCCACGCGCCGGCGCTTTTGGCCCTCACCAATCCCACGACCAACAGCTACAAGCGGCTCGTGCCGGGCTACGAGGCGCCGGTGAACCTCGCTTATTCGCAGCGGAACCGCTCGGCCAGTTGCCGAATTCCGATGTATTCGACGAGTCCCAAGACGAAGCGGATCGAGTTCCGCTGTCCCGATCCGACCTGCAATCCGTATCTGTCGTTCTCGGCGATTCTGCTGGCGGCGATCGACGGAATCCAGAACAAGATCAACCCCGGCGAGCCGCTCGACCGCGACATCTACGACCTGCCGCCGGAGGAACTGGCGAATGTCCCGAAGGCGCCCGGCTCACTCGACGAGGCGCTCGACGCCCTCGAACGAGATAACGATTTCCTGTTGCGCGGCGACGTCTTTACGGAGGACGTGATCGCGACCTGGCTGCGTTTTAAACGGGAGCGGGAGATCGCCCCGATGCGGCTGCGGCCGCATCCCTATGAGTTCTGCCTCTACTTTGATGCCTAGAGCGGCGCCGATTGGGTTCGATCACCGGCTTCGGGGGCGGTGTGGGCGGAGCAGCTAGAGTGCCATTCGCAGGCCGATGTCGTCGTTACCCTCGACCGTGTCGGTGCCGGCGTCTGCGTGTGGAGCCACCGGCCCGCCGTCGTCCTCGCCATCCGGGCCGACGGAGTAGACGAGCAGCTCGTTCTCCGCCTGCTTCATCCGCAGCGGCTGGCCGGCCGCGAAGGGGTCGTCGGTGGTGGGCGGAGCTGGCTTTACAGTCAGTTCCTCTATCGTCGCGGGAGCCGTGCCCGTCTCGAGCCTCTGCCTGGTGGCGGCGAGGAGGACCGTAGCGGCACGCCTGAGTGATAAGGTATCGGCCTGCCAGCGGAAGGCGTCGCCAGTGGCTGGCACAAGAAGCGACGTGTGCATGCCCGGGCTGCGGGTCCGTAATTCGGCTTCGACGGCCTCTGTCTCGAGCTTCGCCTGATAGGGCTCTGCCTTGCGGGCCATCCCCTGGTACTTCTGCATGATCGCTCGACAGCCCGCGATGTCGGCAGGCAGGAAGAAGCTGCGAAAGAGCCTGGTGAGCCCGAGCATCGGCTCGCGATAGATGACTGGCAGCGGTTTGGGGCTCACCATGACACGGACGTAGTCGGTCACATCGAAATCCTCGCCCAACAGGTCGGCAAACAGGGTGAGCAGCGTTGCCTCTTCGCCCCGCAGATGCACGCTCAGGGCTGGTGGAGCTATGACGAGATCGCGGATCTCGGGCGTGTCGAGGGCGGCGAGGTCGCTCTTGCGAAGCGTCGGCAACACCTGCGTGAGCGTGTCGAGCGCCGTACGATCGATCGCATAGCCGATCAGGGCACAGACGAGAAACGGCCCGCTGCCAGCATGCCGGCCCATGCGATGGAGGCGGACCACATCGCGGAGGGCGTCGGCGGCGTTGCCGTCGGCCGCCTCCCGCCGGGCCTGCAGAGAGAGCAACCGGGCTGCAAATAGAAGTGCCTGCTCCTCCGGGAATGCCGTGTCAATCGAAGGCCGCGTCCAGTCCTTCTGAAATCGGCAGGTGTCGCGATCAGCTGCGCGGCGAAGCAGTTCGAGTGTGACGGCGTGTCGGGTGAGAAGCTCGGTCGCGGTCGGGCTGAAGGGGTCGATGGTCTCTGACGCCCGGAGCAGCGAGTCGCACTCCTTGGCTGCGGCGGGGTCGGCGCGGAGCGATCCGCAGGCCTGCTCATAGAGCGGGGCGGCATTCTGCGAGTCGGGCACGGCCGGCGGCAGGCTGGCCTGGATGAGCGCCGCCGCCTCCAGCCGAAGATAAGGAGCCTGCGCCGCCACGGCGTTGTCGAGGATGAGGAGCGTGCCGAACGCGACCGCCGCGGCCAACGCCGACATCGCCGCCAGGCCCACCAGTGGCCAGTGGGCCGCCAGCGGCACCGGTTCCGACGAATAACGTAGCGGACGATCGTGCGAACGGCTGAGCCCAGCCCAGGCGATCCAGCTACCGCCAATGAGCGCCGCGAGGAACGCCGTAAGCGTCGGACCGAACCAGTTGGTGATCATCGGCACGGGGCCGAAGGCGAGCTGCCCAGTCATCAGCAGTGCTGGCAGGATGATGAAGACGGGCCCGAGGATTGCCACCGCGACCAAGAGCCACCGCCAGCCGCGATCTACCTTGGCCGCGGCGGCCGTGAACGCGGCCGACCAGAGCAGGCAGGCCGCGACGACCGCCAGATAGAAGCAGGCGTATCCCATCAGAGTTCTCACGGAAGGAAAAACCACGTGGAGCGAGCCGATCGCACTCCTGCGGAGACCCGCGATGAGGCTCTAACCCCCCTGCGAGTATCGGTTTATGGACGGCCGGGTCAAATCGGCCTTCCCACCGCGTTGCCGCAGGTTCCCGTCGCCCCACGGCCCTCTATCGCCTATTCTTACCGTGATGCTCGGCCATCAGGTCGCGAGCAGCACCAGGAGTTCTCCAAGAGAACGGGAAACGCCCATGTCAGACGAAGCGACGCAGCCAGCCGCCCCAGCCGCCAAGCCCAGTGCCGTGGAGCTGGCGAAGATCGCCAGCCACTATCTGGCCGGCGACATCGCCAAGGAACTGGCTGACAGCGCCCCAGGATTCGGTAAGCCGAGCGTGCAGCTGCTCAAGAACCATGGCACTTACCAGCAGGACGACCGTGAGCAACGGAAGGCCAAGGAGGGAGCCAAGAGCGTCCGCGAGATCTCGTTCATGATCCGCACCTGCGTGCCCGGCGGCAAGTTGACGGCTGACCAATTGCTCGCGGCGATGGACCTCGGCGACGAGGTGGGCAACGGCACGATCCGGCTCACCACGCGTCAGGCGATCCAGCATCACGGCATCGTGAAGGGTGACCTCAAGCCCTTCATGCAGCGGGTGCACGACATCCAGATGACCACGCTCGCCGCCTGCGGCGACGTCGAGAGAAACATCATGTGCTGCCCGTCACCGATCCACAATCACCCCGTCCGCGAAGAGATGCAGGCGACCCTCGACAAACTCGCCAAGCACCTCGCTCCCCGCACGCGGGCCTATTACGAAATCTGGCTCACCGACCCCGAGACTGGCGAGAAGACGCTCGCGGGGGGCACTTCGGGCGACAAGGACGTGGAACCCGCTGGCTTAGACGAGGTCGAACCGATCTATGGCCGCACGTATCTTCCTAGGAAGTTCAAGACTGCCTTCGCGCTGCCCGAGGACAACTGCACCGATATCTATGCCAATGATCTCGGCTTCCTTGTCGTCCACGAGCAGGGAAAGATTCTGGGCTACAACGTTCTCGCCGGCGGCGGCATGGGTGTGACGCCAAGCGCCGCCAAGACCTTTCCGGCGCTCGCCAAGCGACTCGGTTTCGTGCCTCCGGAAGACGTGCTGGCGATCGCCGAAGCGATCGTGAAGGTGCAACGCGACTTCGGCAATCGTTCCGACCGGAAGGTGGCCCGGCTCAAATACACGATCCATACCATGGGCCTCGACGCGTTCCGCGCGAAGGTTGAAGAATACTTCGGCAAGCCGCTGGCCCCCTGCCATCCGGCCGACGTGCATGGCTTCGATGACCACATCGGCTGGTTCGAGCAGGGCGACGGAAAGTTTTTCTACGGACTCAATGTCGAGAACGGCCGGATCGTCGACCGGGATGGCTTCCGGCTGAAGTCGGCGGTGCGGCGGATTCTCCGCACCATCAAGCCCGGCGTACGGATCACGGCCCACCAGAGCCTGCTGTTCACCGATCTTACGATCACCGATCGGGAGCGGATCGCCCACATCCTGCACGAGCATGGTGTGAAGACCTCCGAAGAGATCTCGACATTGCGACGCTGGAGCATGGCTTGCGTGGCATTACCGACCTGCGGCCTCGCGGTGGCCGAGAGCGAACGGGTGCTGCCCGGCCTCATCGACTCGCTCGAGCCCGAGGTGGCAAAACTCGGCCTCTCGCACGATGCCTTCACGGTCCGCATGACCGGCTGCCCCAACGCCTGCGCCCGGCCCTACAACTCCGACATTGGCATCGTCGGTCGCACGCTCGGCAAGTACACGCTCTTTCTCGGCGGCCGGCTGCTCGGCGACCGGCTGAACACGCAGTACAAGGATGTCGTGCCTTTCGAGCAACTTTCCCGTGAGATCACGGCCGTGCTCGCCTGCTACAAGGCAGAGCGGCATGCCAGCGAGACATTGGGCGATTTCTGCCACCGCAAGGGCGTGGACGGCGTGCGGACCTGGGCCGACGAATGGCTCGCCGGTGCCCGCGGCGCGTGAGCGGCACGTGGGTTCCTCGCCGTCACACCCGGAGTCCCCCGGCTTCCGCCGGGGGCATTTATTTCAGCGGTGCGTGAGCGGGAAGGCCCCCGCCGCCTACGCCGGGAGGTCGTCCCACATCGGGCGACTGTTTTCACGCGTGGCTGCGACATCGTGTCGCCCCACGCTTGCGGACCTCCGGTCCGATGAGAGCCAAGCCTCCAGCTCGGCAATCGTCCTACGCCGGGAGGTCGTCCCACATCGGGCACCAGAGCGGTGTCCGCGGGAAGAGTTGCATCGCCAGTTTCTCAGCCACCTGGGTCGATGCCTGAAGCCGACCGGCCGCCGCGGCCTCGATCGGGTCGGACTGGCCCAACAGCAGCCGGGCGAGTTCCTCATCGGAGAGCGTGAGGTAGCTGCGACCCGATCGCCCCGGATGCACGGCCGCCTTGCCGTCGGCGACGATGATCGAACCACGGAAGCCAGGGGCATCGAGTCCAAGTTCGACCGTCTCGCGTATCCCCGCGGCTGCCACGCGGGCCGCCACCGTCGGCGCCGCCGCGGTGAGCACGTCGAGTGGCTTGAAGACCTTCGCGACGATCATCCGGTCGTTGGCCGACACAAGGCTCTCGCCGCCGGCCACTGCATGATGAAGCGGATCGGCGGTGTTCGACTCATAGACGATCTCCTGCCGATCGTTCTCGATCGCCTCGGCACAGACGCGGGCCAGGATCTCCCGCTCCAAACCCGGAAACTCAGGGTCTGCGAAGAGTTCCAGGACGCGATTGCCCGACTGCACGCAGTAGCCCACGATGCGGGCCGTCGTCTCATGCAGGTCGTAACGGTCTTGGCCAATCAGCGCAACCAGAATGGAATCAAATGCACCGCGGCTCACCAGCCAGCGGGAATAGGCCTCGCTGCGGTCGAGCGGTCCCACGAAGCGGGCGGCATTCTGGGTATAGATTCGCAGGATCGCGGGCAGCTCCACATGCCGCCACTGCCGCATCGTCACCGGCTCGCCCTCTCGCTTGGGGCCTTCGAGTAGCCGCGACAGGATCGTGGTCGGACGGCCCGGTGTCGCGCAGTCGCGACCGAGCACACTCCAGCCGAGTTCATGGAACGATGGCGCGATCCGAGTGCGGGAAAAAGCGACGGCAGCACCGAGTTGCCGCATCCGCTCCTCGGCGGCACGCACCAGCCGCTGGCCGTGACCGGCCCCACGGCATTCCGGCAGAACGGCGACGCGATCGAGCACTGCTGCCTGCACCGTGCCGTCGCCGATCTGTACGCTCCGCGGCACGATCTCGACATGGCCGACGATGCGACCAGCGAGCCGGGCCACGAGTCGGTTGGCAGAATCGTGTTCGGGGTGGTCGACGGCCGCGTGAAACTCGGCCTTGGACGGGGGGGAAGGGAGTCCGGAGAGGAGTTGCAGGATTTCTGCCTGATCCCCCGCCCGAGCGGGGGCGACATGGCACTCCTCCAGCATCCAGGCCGGCGGCTTGAGCCGCGAGACAGGCTGGTGCGGTACGTGTAGAACGGCCGGACGCTTGGTCAACGGCCGCCGGCTCACCACCGTGCCCGCGGGGCGGATTTCGACGGCGTGCACGCTGATGGCGTCCAAGGCGACCGTACTCGCGGCAACACGCGGACGGTTCGTGCTGGTGCCACCGACGTCCCGGCGGGAAGTCTTCAGTGATTTTGATTTGGGGCGACGCGCGGCAACGGCCGTCGACCGCACGCTGGTGCGGGAGGACTGCCTGGGCGTGCCGCGGGAAGGACGTTGGCGGGCGGCAAACCCCGCTCGGCGAATACATGCACTACGACAGGACGCGCTGCGATAAGACATCGTGCCTCCTCTCCCTGGGGCGTCAGAACACCAATCCGTTGCTCTCAGGATATGCGGATGTTCACTCGATTTCCAGTAGCAGGAATGATTTGAGCGCGTTTTCCGAAAAAAAACACCAAGGATATTCCCGCGATCGTAGCACCGCGCGGCCACGCATGGCAGTCGCCAACGGACCCACACGTGCGAGCATCCGGCTGCGAACCGCCTGGGTATGGAATGCCATCTGATCGTTCGCCGCGCGAATCTCGCGGCACCGCCGCTTCGCCAAGGTTGGCGTCGGATGCGTGTCGATCCAGCGTTGCTTCTGTCGAATGAGTTCGCGGACCACTTCGGGCTGCGCCTCATGCGGCATGAGGTGGCACTCCGGATGAAACTCCAGATCGCGAATGTGGCGATGCAGGTCTGCCAGTTCCGCAGCCGGATCGTCGGTTGCAAATCCTGGGAAGAGGTGGTCGATGGGAAGTCGCAGCGTTCCGGTGACGACGGCGTGGCGGGGCGGGTCGCAGCCGGTGAGCCGGCGGACGATGTCATCGGTGAGCAAATCATAGGCAGCGCCGCCGACACCGTGGACGAAGACGTCGCTCACGATCGTGCGGGCCACGAGCGTGGTGAGGATCGCCCGCGGCCGAAGCCGAAGCGCATGCTCCTCCATACGAGAGAGGGCATCGACCCACTGTGAAGGGCTCGTGTCGGGGGAGATCGGCAGTTCTACCCGCAGCGTCTCCATATCGGAGAGTACGAGCATGCCGGGCGTGCTCGTGTTGGCAAATACCCGTCGTCGCCGGGGATCATCCCGCGACCAGATCCACCACGGCACTTCCACCCACGGGGCG
>Ga0164295_10001593_pt1 | contig 18891 bp, 15 predicted proteins | sample GEODES006metaG_FD_111798 | JGI IMG/M metagenome (GOLD analysis project Ga0164295, IMG submission 111798) | Oligotrophic lake water microbial communities from Sparkling Lake, Wisconsin, USA - GEODES006 metaG | ecosystem: Environmental > Aquatic > Freshwater > Lake | place: USA: Sparkling Lake... | reverse complement strand
GCGCCCGCACGATCCGGGCATAGGCGCGGGGGATGTCGGCGAAGGGGCCGAGGAAGGTGGCCCGCCGATGGGGCCAGGCGACCCAGGTGGCGGCATGTGGCTCCCACTCGGCCGGCAATCGGTAGCCGAGCTCCGCCGGGGTTTTTGGGTGCGTGCTGTGGCCCAGCGTGGCTGTCATGGCCTACCGCCCCCAGCGGAGCGTCAGTCCACCGTAGGCGTCGATCCGCCGGTCACGGAAGAACGGCCAGCGCGTCCGCGACCACTCGATCCGCTCGAGGTCGCAGTCAACAACGACGGTCGCCGGCGCGTCGTGCGAGAGCTTGACGATCTGCTCGCCACTCGGAGCATAGACGACGCTCGCCCCCCAGAACTTCAGCGGCCCCTCATGGCCGCAGCGGTTGACAGCCACGACGAACACGCCGTTGGCGATCGCATGGCTGCGGAGCATCGTGTCCCACGATTCGTACTGCGCGGCGCGGAGATCCTCCTCGCCGTCGAGCCAGCCGATCGCGGTCGGATAAAAGATCGCCTGGGCGCCGGCCATCGCCGTCAGCCGGGCGGCCTCGGGATACCACTGATCCCAGCAGACGAGCGGCCCGACGGCGAGCTTCGAAGTCGGCACGCTCATGAAGCCGGTGTCACCGGGAGTGAAGTAAAACTTCTCGTAGTAGTGCGGGTCGTCGGGGATGTGCATCTTCCGGTAGAGCCCGGCCTGCGAGCCATCGACATCGAAGATCACACAGGTGTTGTGGAACAGTCCCGGCGTGCGGCGTTCGAAGACGCTCGCCACGACGACCACGCCGTGCGTCTTTGCTGCCGCGGCGACGCGCTCGGTGAGCGCCCCCGGCACGACCTCAGCCTCCGCAAACTTCGCATGCTCCTCCGCCTGACAGGGATACTCCCCGGCAAACAGCTCCTGAAGGCAGACGACGTCGGCTCCAAGACTCGCCGCCTCGGCAATCCCAGCCAGGGCCTGCGAGATATTCGCCTCCCGGTCGGGTGAGCAGGCGGACTGCACCAGCCCGATTCGCACGACGCCCGAGGGCAGAGGATGTCCCGACGCGGCCGACGGTTCGCCGCGCAGGCTCCCCCCCTGCCCCGCCGGCTTCCGGGTCATCGCTCGACCGCCTCGAGCTTCGCTGCCGGCACCGGGAATTGCTCGGCCAGCTCGGCGACCTCGCTGCGCGTGGTGGAAATCACCTGCTCACTCTCGGGATTCTTGAGGACTTTGAGAATCCACGCCGCCACCTGCTTCATCTCAGGTGTACCGAGGCCGCGGGTGGTGAGGGCCGGCGTGCCGAGGCGGATGCCGGAGGGATCCATCGGCTTGCGCTCGTCGAAGGGGATCATGTTCTTGTTGCAGGTAATGCCGCAGCGATCAAGGACCTGCTCGGCGAGCTTGCCGCCGATCCCAAGCGGCGTGACATCGACGAGCATGAGATGGTTGTCGGTGCCGCCACTCACGAGGCGGACGCCGCCGGAGGCGAGGGCCTCGGCGAGCGCCTTGGCGTTCTCCACCACCTTCATCGCATACTGCCGGAACTCCGGCCGCAGGGCCTCGCCGAAGGCGACCGCCTTGCCGGCGATGACGTGCATCAGCGGCCCCCCCTGCTGTCCCGGGAAGACGGAGCGGTCGAGCATCTTGGCATCGACCGAGCGGCACATGGCGATGCCGCCGCGCGGGCCGCGGAGCGTCTTGTGGGTGGTGCTCGTGACGAAGTCGGCGACCGGGACGGGATTGTCGTGGATCCCGGCGGCGACGAGGCCGGCGTAGTGAGCCATGTCAACCATCAGTTTGGCGCCCACTTCCCGCGCGATCTCAGCGAACGTGCCGTGGGGGATCTCGCGGGGATAGGCGCTCGCACCGGCGATGATGAGCTTCGGCTTGTGCTCGCGGGCGAGCGTTGCCACCTGATCGAAGTCGAGCCGTTGGTCGCTCTTCCGCACGCCGTAGTGGACAAACTTGTAGAGCACCCCGGAGGCATTGAGTTTCATGCCGTGGGTGAGGTGGCCACCGTGAGCGAGATCGAAGGCGAGGACCGTGTCGCCCGTCTGGATGGCCGTCATGTAGACCGCTGCATTGGCCTGGGAGCCGGAGTGGGGCTGCACGTTGACATGCTCGGCGCCGAACAGGCTTTTGAGCCGGTCGCGGGCGAGATCCTCGACCTTGTCGACGAACTCGCAGCCGCCGTAGTAGCGGTGGCCCGGATAACCCTCGGCGTATTTGTTGGTCAGCACGCTGCCGACCGCCTGCATGACGGCGGGGCTTGTGAAGTTCTCACTGGCGATCATCTCCAGCCCCTCGTGCTGGCGGGTCTGCTCGGCCTGCATGGCGGCCCAGACGTCCGGGTCTTCCTGTTCGACGAAGTTCACGAGAGGCCTCCTGGGAGCGGGCGGGATACGAAGCGGGAGCAGGGCTCAAAACAAAGCGTAGGCAGGGCTCGAAACCCCGGCGACGGGCGGAAACCACGATTGTGGAGGGGGCGTGCGGGGGCGTCAACGAAACGCCCGATTCCCCGGGGAAGGCACGGGGCCGGCGCCCCGGGAACTTCTCCCGAAAACCGACCGGCAGAGGACGGCCCTCCGCGAATCTCTTTCAGACCGCTTCGGTGTCGGCGACGAGGCGTCCGGCCCGCCAGGCCATTTCGAGCGCGGCATGGTCTCGCTCGGTCTGGTCGGCGTAGGCCACCGCGAACTTTCCGATCGCCGTGTCGAATTGATCGCCGCCGCCCAGGTAGCCATCGATGGCCGCAGCGTCGCCGGAGCGGGCATGGGCGCCCGCCAGTGTCCAGCCGCACAGCTCCGCGTAACGATCCAGGCCGGCTGGCGCCAAGGCGTCAATCGCCACCGAGTATTTCATGTCGCGGAGCTGCCGCACGAAGTAGTCGTGCCCGTCGCGGGCCCGCAGCCATCCGAGGAAGATATCGCTGGTGGCCTGGATCATGCGCTGCCCAGCCACGACGCGCTGCCCTTGGTTGGCATACGGCGACGGCCCGGCATACGGGGCCAACACCGACGGCCGAGCCTCTTTGATCTGGAGGAGGAGGGGAGTGCGGTCGTCGCACACCAGCAGCGCCACGAAGCAGCGGGTGCCGACGCTGCCGATGCCCACCACGCGCATCGCGTAGTCCTCGAGGCGGTAGCGTTCCAGCAGGAAGCGGCGGGATCCGTCGAGCGACTGCAGGTAGCGTTCGATCCCGTGCCGCACGATCCGCAAGGCCCGCTCGTCGACGACGCGCGTCGTCAGCGGCGGCGACTCCACGAACTGCCGCCCTTGGCCCATCGGCTCGGTGATCTTCGGAAACAGTCGCTCGCCCACCCGCTGGCGGGCTTTGCTGGCCATCCGCTCGCTCAACCGCCGTGATTCCTCGTCGGGGGCGCTGGCCACCAGATCGTCGGCGTCGATGTGGAAATACCACACTTCCACAGGGCTCATCTCGGCGAACTCGTGCATGTGGAGCCGATAGCTCGCCGCACTCCGCACCGCCAACGCGGCAGCACGCTCCTCGGAAAACCCGTTCACGCGCGCCGCCACCACAAAGCTCGCCGCCAGACGCTTCACATCCCATTCCCACGGGCCGCGGAGGGTCTCGTCGAAGTCGTTGATGTCGAACACCAGCTTGCGCTCGGGCGAGGCAAAGACTCCGAAGTTGACCAGATGGCAATCGCCGCAGGCCTGCACCGTAAGCCCCGTCAGCGGCGTTCCGGCCAGATCGCAGGCCATCACCGCCGGCGCTCCCCGCAGGAAGGCGAACGGGTTTTGCAGCATCCGCCCGAAGCGGATCGGGGCGAGCTCGGGCAATCGGCCTGCGTTCGATCGTTCGAGCATCGACACCACATCGCCGCCGGCCTCGCGCGCCGTCCAGTCGCCGTGCGACGTTCGCGGCACCGTCTGTCGCAGCGCCTTGCCCGATTGCTGACGGTCGGCAAAAGAGGTCCTGATCATGTCGTCACCTCGGCAAACTCGCGACGCTCGAGCGGCTCGTAACTCTCGACCTCCTCTTTCAGTTGCGGCCTGATCGGTGCCGCCGCCGAAGAATCTGTTGGCTTGCTCGTGGGGGGCAGCCTACCGGCCGGCGGAGGGGGCTGGGAACGGGCCGCCGCTCCGATTCACCCTCCGCCCGGCGCGACCGCCCGCTCGATCGCCTCGACGGCGAGGTCGTTGATGCTCCGGCGGCTCATGGCCGCCCGGAGGGCGAGGAGACGGTGAAGGTCGGGGGTAAGCCGCAATTGAAACTTCCCGCTGTAGCGCTTCGTCGAGACCGCGGCCGGTAGGGCCTTCGAGTCGGCCGCATGGATCGCGAGCCACTCCTCGACGATCTGCGAGAGCTCGGCGAACACTTCCTCTTCACGGTCGCCATGGCAGCAGCGGCCGACCAGCGGCGGGGCGCTCCCTACGAAGCAGTCATCCTCCGGGCTCCATTCGACGATCTTCACATACGGCCGAGCTTGGCCGGGGGAGCGCCCAAGGGGGCGGGCGCGCCGCTCCAAAGGCAGCGAGGGATCAACCCTATCCACCGGGTTTTGCTTCACGAGCTTTGATTTCGCGGACTTCTTCGAGGGCATCTTGCACCTCTTTTTCCTGATAGGGCTTGGCGTCATCGCCTTCGCGTCCCGAGAGCGTCACACCCGTATCGACCGACGGATGCTTGAAGTTCCGATGGCTTCCTTTTCCGCCACGGTTTTCAAACCCGGCTCGCTCGAGATCACGGATCAGGGCACGGATTTTTCTCGGCATTTATTACAGTACCACTTTAGTACCATAGTCCCCGGAAAACAAGGAAACGCTCCCCGCTCAATCGAGCAGGAGCGGCTCGGGCATGAACGTCAGCACGGGAATGAGCAGCGAGAGGAGCCCGAGCGTCGTCCTCCGCCAATCGAGCGGCGGCCCCTCGTCGCGGACCGGCGGATGATCGACGCCAATGAGCGTCACGAGCACCACCATGAGCGTCCAGTTCGTCCGCCCGGTGACGATGATCGTCGCAATAGACGCCAGGAGCACGCCGCGCGCGATCCACACCGAGCGGTCGCCGAACAGGGCGTAGATCACATGGCCGCCATCGAGCTGGCTCATCGGCATCATGTTGAGCCCGGTGACGAGGAGCCCCACCCAGCCGGCCATGAACAGGGCGTTGGGGCGGATCGTGCCCGCGGCGATGTCGGGACGCACCCACCCCAGCAGCCAGTGCCCCGCGATCGGCAGCCCGAAGAGGCTCTCAGCCGCTGGCTCGGCCCAGGCCATCCCCGCCACGAGCGCTGGAATGGCGATCGCCAGCCCGGCGAGCGGCCCGGCGATGGCGATGTCGAAGAGCTCGCGGCGCGTCGCCCGCGACCCCTCCATGCCGATGACGGCGCCGAGCGTGCCGGTGAGCAGCACCGGCACGGGGAGGAAAAAGGGGAGCGTGGCCGGGATGCCGTGGATCGTCGCCGCGATGAAGTGCCCCGCCTCGTGGGCCGTAAGCACCGCCAGCACCGCCACCATATAGGCCAGCCCGCGGAGGCCGTGCTCCGCCAGCCCGCCGGCGACATCGGCATCGACCCCGAGGACGAGCGGCTCCCAGCCGACCACGCCGGCAGAGAAGGTCGTGGCGGCGGTGAGGAGGTAGAGCACCCCTTGGAGGATGCGGCGGCGGATGACGAACGAAGGAGTCCGGCCCGGGAGCGGGAAAACGGGGTAGACCGGGGGGGCCGGGTCGAAGGTGGGCGAGGTCGCGGGCATCGTTTTTAAAGAATACCGCGGCGGCCACGATTCCGCAGGTTTTCGCTCCACCCGACCGATGCCCGCCCGGAGGGGGACTGCTACACTGCCAAACTCGTCGAGGCCCCGCCCCGTCCGCCCACGAAAGGCTCTTCAGTCATGGTCCTTGCCACCGTCCGTCGACTGGTCGGCCCAATCGCCGCCGTCGTCGCCACCGTCGCCCTCCTTCTTCCGGCGATCGCCGCGGCCCAGACCGGCACCGGCCGGAAGGTGCTCGCCGTCGTCGCCATCGACAGCTACGGCGACCTCAAACAGCAGCTCACCTGGATCGGCCCTCATGTCGACAACCCCGGCCTGGCCGCGATGCTCGAATCGGTCCTCCTTCTTTCGACGCAGGGGAAGGGGCTCAACGGCCTCGACGTCAAGCGCCCGCTTGGCGTCATCGTCACCTCCGCCAACGACGACATCGGCATCCATGCCGCCATCCCGGTGAAGGATCTCGAGAAGCTCCTCGGCTCGCTTCAGGGGTCCACCGGCCCGATCGAGAAGGATGGCGACATCCGCCGGCTCACGCTCCCCAGCGGCCAAGACATCGAGATCCGTGAGCAGGACGGCTGGGCGGTGATCGGCCAGCGTGGCCAGGAGTTCGACATCGCCGACCCCGCCAAGCTCCTCAGCCCGCTCGTCACCGACTACACGCTCGCCATCGAGACCCATCCGTCCGTCATGCCGGAATCGCTCCGCGCCTTGATCGCGGCCGGGATCCAGCAGATGGCCGCCGCGTCGGCCAGCCAGGGGCGGCCGGTCGATGCCGAGGCGCTCCAGACGGCGCTGGCAGGCCTGAGCGGTGTCGAGACGCTGACGATCGCATTGGCACTCGATCCGGAGGAGAACGCCGTCTTCATCGAGAACAAGGTGATCGCCGTCAACGGCCCCAAGGCCGGTTCGTCGGCGTCAACGCTGACGGTGGCGACCGCGGCCACCCAAGATGGCGGCCTGCCGGCGCTTTCGGCCCACGCCGTTCAACCCCTCAACGATTCGCAGCGCCGCCAGATCGTGGCGATGCTCGATGGTGCCCTGCCGCAGGGGAACGACAAGACGATGCAGATCGTGGCCACGGTCGTGCGCGGGCTCGTCGACGCGATGGCCGATGCCGGCGGGCTCGACGCCGCCGTCACGGTCGACACGAGTGTCGCCGGCCAGCTTCCGGTGGTCACGGCCGGCGCCCACATCGCCGATGGGCCGAAGCTCGAGAAGCAGGTCAAGGAGCTCTTCGGCCCCGGCTCGGCGATTCCGAAGGAATTGAAGGCGAAGTTCGATAGCGGCAAGGTCGGGAAGGCGAATCTCCACACCGTGACGATCGACGTCTCTGCCACGCCGGCGGCCGGGATCGTCGGGCCCGCGGTCGAGCTGACCCTCGCGGTCACCCCCGACTATGCGTTCCTTCTCCATGGCGGCGACGTCAAGGCCCGGCTCGAGACGCTCCTCGAGACCAACGGCAAGGCGAACACGACCATCGCCGCTGCGGAAGTCCCCGGGGCTGCGATCGCCCTGGCCCTTGACCGGATCTTCTCCTACGCCGCTTCGATGGGGGTCGGCCCGCAGGCCGAGGCCGCCGCCGAGCAGGCCGGCAGCCTCATCGAGACCGACAAAGACTCCGGCTCGGTGACGGCTTCGGGACGTCCGATCGACGGTGGCTTCGTCACCCGGCTCACGGTTGGCGCTGGTGCCCTCAAGGCCGCCGCCACGATGGCCCAACAGCAGCAACAGGGGATCGGCGGCCCCGGCGGTCGCGGCGCGCCGCCGCGGCGTGTCCCCGCCGAGCGTGAGCCGGCTGGCGCCCGCTGATTCCCCGGCCAAACGCGACTGCGACACGCGGAGGCAAGGGGATAGCCCTCTCTTGCCTCCGCGTGTTCGTTCGTCTCCCCTCGGTCGACCGACACGCTCTTCGTCCACGTGTTTTCACTCTCCCCAGCCCCACCCCCCAGGTCGTTCCGTGATCACGTCCGCCTCCAACGCGTCTTCCGATGCCTCCACCCACGGCGGTCTCCGCCAATCAATTGCCGGCGTGAGCGTGGCTGACCTCGCCCACGCTCATGGCACGCCGCTCTACGTCTACGACGCCGAGACGATCCGCAACCGCTGCCGCGACCTCACGCAGCCGCGCGGGAGCCATGCCTGGGACACCGTCCGCTTCGCCCAGAAGGCCTGCTCCAATCTCGCCGTGCTCGATCTTGTCCGCCGCGAGGGAGTGGTGGTCGATGCGGTCAGCACCGGCGAGATCCAGCGGGCCCTCGCCGCCGGCTACGCCCCCCACGCCGATCGCTCGACGGCAGCCGACGGCCTGCCGCCGGTTCACCCGATCGTCTACACCGCCGACATCTTCGACCGCGATGCCCTCGACGAGGTCGCTCGCTTGGGCATCCATGTCAACTGTGGCTCGGCCGACATGCTCGAGCAGCTCGCCGCGCGGGTGCCGGGGGCCGAGGTGACGCTCCGTGTGAACCCCGGCTTCGGCCACGGCCACAGCCAGAAGACAAACACCGGCGGCGAGGGCTCAAAGCACGGCATCTGGCATGCCGACATCGCCGACGTGATGCGCCGCGCGGAGTGGGCGGGGATCGCCGTCACCGGCCTCCACATGCACATCGGCAGCGGCACGGATCTCGCGCACCTGGCCGAAGTCGCCGGCACGCTCGAGAAGGTGGCCCGCGAGATTGGCCGCTCGCTGACGACGATCAGCGCTGGTGGCGGGCTGCCGGTGCCCTATCGCCCCGGTGAGGTTCATGCCGATCTGGGGGGCTATGTCGAGCTCTGGAATGCGACGCGCAAGCGCCTCGAGGAGGCTTTTGGCCACCGCCTCCGCCTTGAGATCGAACCGGGCCGCTACCTGACGGCCGAAAGCGGCTACCTCGTCACCGAGGTGCGGGCGGTGAAGAACCAGGGGTCGCGGAAGTATCTCCTCGTCGACGCCGGCTTCAACACCCTTGCCCGGCCGGTGATGTATGGCGCCTACCACCCGATGAGCCTCTGCCCGGCCGATGCCGGCCCCACGTCGCCGGCCGGTAGCGGCCTTCGCGAGGAGGTGGCCGTGGGAGGCCCGCTGTGCGAGTCGGGCGACATCTTCACGCAGACCGACGGCGGCTTCGTGGCGACGCGCGATCTCCCCGTCGCTGGCGTTGGCGACCTCCTCGTGATCGAGATCGCCGGGGCCTACGGCTTCGTGATGGCAAGCAACTACAACTCCAAGCCTCTCCCGGCGGAGGTCCTCGTCGACGGCGGCAAGGCCCGGCTCGTCCGGGCCCGGCAAACCCCCGCCGATCTCTTCCGCGGCGAGACGGTGTGAGGGGAATCCGCTGCCCGCCCCGGCGGCAGGCGTTTTTGCCGGCGTCAAAGCCGGTTGGCCCGGCGGCGGCTGCCGACTAGGATGGTGAGGTCGTGATCGCTTCAGAATCCTCCTCCCGCTAGCCGATCCCACCTCCCATGGCCAAAGCCGGACCCCGCAAAAAGCTGCCGAAGGAACTGGCCGTGATCACGGCCGACAACTGCACCGGGTGCGAGTCGTGCCTGGAGGTCTGTCCGGTCGACTGCATCCTGAAGGTGCAGCAGTACGACCAGTTTCAAAAGCTCCAGAGTTGGTGCGAGATCGACGTCGAGCGCTGCGTGGGCTGCGAGGTCTGCGTCCACATCCCGGGGAAGAAGTCGAATCCCTACGATCTCAAGGTCTGCCCCTGGGATGCGATCGAGATGGTGCCGACCGAGATGGTGGCCGTCGCCGTCGCCCAGAGCGGTGGCCCCCCCGACTACGTCGAAGCCAACTGGGATCGGCTCGTCGGCAACGCCCAGCGTCTGGCCGAGATGAAGGTCGCCGCCGGCTGACGCGGGCTGGCTTTGGCAACTTCTTGGTGTGCCCGGGGCCACGACTGCGCGACCATCGCCGGCCTGGTCCCAAGCGAACGATTTTCTCGTCGCGGCTTCACGTGTGGCCCTTGGTTTTGGTGCCCTCTCCCGGTCCGTTGACGCTCCCATCCCCTGGGGCTAAAACGGTACATTTGTCCACCTCTTCCGCGACGCTGCCGGAGGTGGTCGACAGACGCCACCGCAGGGGCCCTTCTCATGCCGGCCGACACGCTCATGCACGAGTCCGACGAGACTCAGAAGTCTGACACGACCGACGACTTCACCCGCACCGCTGACGACGCCGCACCGGCCGATCGCTCCACGGCGGGACAGGCTTCGTTCCGCGACCGTGTCCACCTCGCCTGCGTGCAAGGGATCGGCGGGCGGACCCATCGAATGCTCCTCGCCGCGTTCGGCTCGCCGGCGGCCGTCTTTGCCGCCTCGTCCGCGGCGCTGCAGCGGGTTGACGGCGTCGGCGTCAAAATCGCCGCCTCGATCCGCGAGAACGCCGACGGGAGGTTTGCCGACGAGACGCTCCGCCTCTGCGAGCGCGAGAACGTGCAGATCATCCTCGAAGGGGATCCCGACTATCCTCGGCTCCTCGCCACGATCCCCGATCCGCCGCCGATCCTCTTCGTGCGCGGCTCGTTCGCACCAGCCGACGCGCTCTCCGTGGCGATCGTCGGCTCGCGCCATGCCAATGCTTACGGAAGACGAATCACCGAGCAGCTCGCCGGCGGGCTCGCCCGCGCCGGGTACACCGTCACCAGCGGCCTGGCCCGCGGAATCGACGCGGCCGCGCACTGCGGCGCCATCGCCGCCGGCGGCCGGACGATCGCCGTCCTCGGCAGCGGCGTGCTGAATATCTATCCCCCGGAGCACGACCAGCTCGCCCTCGAGGTGATCGCCCATGGGGCCCTGATCAGCGAATCCCCTCCGCTCGCCTCCCCCCATGCCGGCGCCTTTCCCCAGCGCAACCGGATCGTCGCCGGGCTGTCGCTCGGCACGGTGGTCGTCCAGGCGGCCGATCGCTCCGGGGCGCTGATCACGGCCCGGCTCGCCGGCGAGCAGGGGCGCGAGGTGTTTGCCGTACCGGGGCCGGTCGACTGCCGGCTGTCGAAGGGGAGCCATGGGCTGATCCGCGACGGCGCCAAGCTCGTCGGCTCCGTCGACGACATCCTCGAGGAGCTCGGGCCGCTGTTCGAGCCGGTGAAGCTCGAGAGTGGGCGGGAGGTGGCAAGCCCCGCGGAACTCGGGCTCGAAGGGCTGGAGCGGACGGTGTTCGATTGTGTCAGCGCCGGCGGTGCCGCCGGCGTCGCCATCGACGCCGTCGTCGACGGCTCGGGGCTGGCCGCTTCGCAGGTTCTCGCCACGATCGCCGTTCTCGAGATGCGCAGGCTCGTCCGCCGATTGCCAGGGAGCCGCGTGCAACGGAGCTGAGCGTGGGCCCGCTTCCAGGCGAGCTTCGCGGCCCGTTACCACCCCAGCCCTCCATGCCCCCCGAATCGGCCCCTCTGTCCGCGAGGCCCCCTGGCCCCGGCGGCGCTCCGCTTCTCCGCGGGGGCGCTTGTGCGTACAATCCGCCCCATGGACACAGCACTGCACATCCGATCGAGCACGATTCGCGCCCGGCTCCTCCAGCTCCGAGACTCTCTTTGACTGGGCTGGACGCAAGAAGCACTCCGCCCGCATCGAAGACGCGATGTCTCAGCCCGGCTTTTGGGACAATCCTGAGAAGGCCCAGGGCACCGTCGCCGAGCTGAAGGCGGTCAACACGATCCTCAAGCCGCTCGACGAGGCCCTCGCCGCCAGCGCCGATCTCGAGGCCCTCGAAGAGCTCGCCCGCGAGGATGAATCGCTCGAAGGGGAGCTCCTCCGCGAGGCCGAGAGCCTCGAAAGGAAATTCGACGCCCTCGAACTCGCCTCGCTCCTCTCCGGCCCCCACGACGCCTCTGATGCCCTCGTGAGCTTCAATGCCCGCGACGGCGGCACCGACGCCAACGACTGGGCCGAGATGCTCCTGCGGATGTATTCCGCGTGGGCCGCCAAGCATGAGTTCGCCATCGAACTCCTCGACCGCCAAGATGACGAGGTGGCCGGGATCCAGAGCGCCACCGTCGCCATCCGTGGCCCGTGGGCCTACGGCCATCTCAAGGGGGAGTCGGGGATCCATCGGCTCGTCCGGATCAGCCCCTTCAATTCGGAAGGGAAGCGGCAGACGAGCTTCGCCGCCGTCGACGTCGCGCCGGAAATCCCCGACGACGACACCGAGGTGGAGATCAATGACGACGACATCCGCGAGGACGTCTTCCGGGCCAGCGGCGCCGGTGGCCAGCACGTCAACAAGACGTCGAGCGCCATCCGCATCACCCACTTTCCCACCGGCATCGTCGTCCAGTGCCAGAGCGAGCGGAGCCAGCACAAGAACCGGGCCACCGCCTTGAAGATGCTCCGCGCCCGGATCGCCCGGATCCAAGAGGAGAAGCGGGAGCAGGAGAAGCACGCCCAGCACCAGTCGAAGCCGAAGACGGGCTTCGGCTCGCAGATTCGCAACTACTTCCTCCACCCCGACCAGCGGGTGAAGGATCAGCGAACAGGGCATTACGTCGGCAACTTCCAGAGCGTCCTCGACGGCAACATCGACGGCTTCCTCGATGCCTACCTGCGATGGAACGCCTCGGGATCGGCCCCCGCAGCCGTCGGCGACGACTGATCCCCCAGGCAGGACGGATCGATTCCGCCACACGCCGACCACACGCCGGCCACGCGCCGACCACGCGTTGACTACACGTTGACTACGCACTTGGGGGGCACCGATGACCGCTGGTTTTCAGGCTTTTGAGCCCCCTGGTCTGGCCTGACGCCCACCCCCGGCCGGCGATCCGCGCTGGACCGTCCCGCCGGGGCGGGGTACGATCCTTGCTTGTAACGAGGCAACCCGCGGGGAAGCCTTCGCCGCTGCTCCGTTCAGATCCGGAAATCCATGGCCGAAAAAGAACAAGCTCTCGAAGTGGAGGGGGTCGTCACGCAGGCTCTCGCCAACACCCGTTTCCGGGTTCAGATCACCGGTGGGCACATCGTCAACGCCCACGTCGCCGGCAAGATGCGGAAGAACTTCATCCGTATCGTTCCGGGCGACAAAGTGAAGGTCGAACTCTCCCCCTACGACCTCACCAAGGGACGGATCACGTTCCGCGAACGTTGATTCACCCGCCCTTCTTTGGGACGCGGCGAGGGCCGCGGCAAGACGGGCCCAAGGGAACGGGGTCCAATCGAAAACGCGCTCCAGCAGAGCCGCGAACCCGCTGCCCTGACGATTGCCTAGGGCGTCGCTCGACGGCACCCCGAGCCGCGGCACGGTCGCAATCGCCGCGGCCAACACTCGTGTCACGCCATCAGCCAGCGTGACCAATTGTTGCCGATCAAACGGCCGGCGGATCACTCTGGTCGGCGCCGGGCTCACTCGGTGCCTCGGGGGCAGGCATTGGCACCTGAGCCGGTGGCATCTCGCCACCGGTGAGGTCGGTTGCCACGGTAACAGGCGTCTCCGGGGCCTCGGGAGCGGGCTTCCGCTTCGCCTTCTCGGGCTTGGCCGCCGCAACCGGCTCCGTGACGGGGGGCTCGTTGAGGGTCGTGAAGAGTTGCTTGAGGGCGCCGAAGGTTCGCAGCGGCTCCTTCCCCTCGATCTGCGCCTTCGTGATCGGCGCCGCATCGCGGCCCGTCTTCTTTGATTCGTAGACGCGCCCCATCGCCGGTTGGGGGGAACGCTGCTGGTCCCGGCGTCCGCCAAGGCTCCGGGGAGGACGACCACCCTCCCCTTGGCTTCGTCCGCCACCCGCCGGCGCTCCGCCAGTCGATGACGATGCACGCGGGGGTCGGCCCTGATCGCCGCCACGCCCCCTCCCCTGCTCGGAGCGTCCACCGGCGGGCTGTCCGCCCCCGGATGGCTGCTGCCCCTGGGCCCCTTCCGGACGACGACGCGGGGGACGCGAGCCGGTGGCCCCCTCGGCGGGTGCTCCCTCGGCCTGCCCCTGCTGACCGCCGCGGCGACCGCGCGGCCCCCGGCCACCGCCCCGTGGATCGGGCGATCCGGGCTGGATCATCGTGAGCGCGACTCGCCGGCGGTTCTTGTCGATCTCGAGCACCCACACCTTGACGATCTGACCAACGCTGACGATGTCGTGCGGATCGCCGACGAACTTCCGCGACAGCTGGCTGATGTGAACCATCCCGCTGTCGTGAAGCCCGATGTCGACAAACGCCCCGAAGTCGACGACGTTGAGGACGGCACCGTGGAGTTCCATCCCCAGTTGGAGATCCTCGAGCTTGAGAACCCCCTTTTTGAAGAACGGCTGGGGGAGATCCTCGCGGGGATCGCGCCCCGGACGAGCGAGCTGATCGACGATATCGGAGAGCAGCAGGCGGCCGACGCCGAGTTCTTCGGCGAGGCTCGGCAGATCGAGGGCCGCGGCCTTTTCAGCCAGTGCCCCGGCCCGCTGCCGGTTGGCGAGATCCTCCGAGGTTCCGCCGAGTCGCTCGAGAACCTTGGCGGCGACCTCGTAGCTCTCCGGATGGATCCACGTGGAGTCGAAGGGGTTGCTGCCGCCGGTGATCTTGAGGAATCCGGCCGCTTGGACATGGGCCGCCTCACCGAATCCAGGCACCTCGAGGAACTGCGCCCGGCTGGTGAAGGCGCCATTCTTCGCGCGCCATTCCTGAAAGCCCTTGGCCATCGTCTGGTTGAGCCCCGAGACGTAGCGGAGGAGCGCGGGGCTGGCGGTGTTGGCGTCGACGCCGACGTAGTTCACGCAGCTCTCCACGACCGCGTCGAGCGAGGCATTGAGGTGCCGGGCCTTGACGTCGTGCTGATAGAGACCGACGCCGATGTTCGCCGGCTCGATCTTCACAAGCTCCGAGAGCGGATCCTGGAGGCGACGGCCGATTGACACCGCCCCGCGGACGGCGGCCTCGTGGTTGGGAAGCTCTTCTCGGGCGTAAGCGCTCGTCGAATAGACACTCGCCCCGGCCTCGTTGACCACGCAGTAGGCGACGTCGGTCTCCTGGAGGGGGCCGGTGACCAACTCGGCAACGAGCGTTTCGGTCTCCCGACCGGCCGTGCCGTTGCCCACCGCGATCACATTCACGGAGTGCTTCTGAACAAGCTCCACGATTCGTGCACCGGACGCCTCGCGCTTCTCCTTCTGGCCGATGATCGGCAGCACGGCATGCTCGAGCGGCATGCCGCACTCGTCGACCACGACCGCCTTGCAGCCGCTTTTGAAGCCGGGATCGAGGGCCAACACGCGCTTGCCGCTGACCGGCGGTTGGAGGAGGAGATTGCGGAGGTTGCGGGCAAACACGGCGACGGCATGCCCCTCGCAGTATTCGGTGATCTCCCGACGGACCTCTCGCTCGAGGCTCGGGAGCACCAGACGGGTGACTGAGTCACGCGCACAGCCGCGGAGGAACTCGGCGTGCGGGTGGGCAGGATCGACAAGAAGCGCCTCGGCCGCCGCCTGCATCTCGTCGATCGGCCCCTCGATCCGAACTTTCAGCAACCGGGCCCGTTCGCCACGATTGATTGCCAGGGCGCGGTGCGGGGGAATCCGCTGGATGTGCTCTGAGTATTTGAAGTAATCGCGATAGTGCTTCTCGTCCTTGGAGAGGGCCTTCCCCTCAGTCTCCACCCGCTGGCTGGTGAGATGCGCCTGCTTGGAAAGGATCCCCCGCAGCGCCTGGCGGACGTCGGCCCGCTCGGCGAACACGTCCGCGATGATATGCCCGACGCCGAGGAGGGCATCGGCAACCGTCGCCACTTGGCCATCGGTATCGACGAAGTCGGCGGCGCGCTTGTCGAGATCGGCAGCCGCCGGGTCGGCGGCGAGGATCTCACGGGCGAGCGGCTCGAGTCGCCGCTGCCGGGCAATCTCCGCCAGCGAGAGCTTCCGCGGCTTGAAGGGAAGGTAGATGTCTTCGAGTTGCTTAGTGCTCGTCGCCGCTTCGATCCGCTGCTCGAGCGTCTCCGTGAGCTTTCCCTGCCCCTTGATCGTCCGGAGGATCGTCTGCTTGCGATCGGCAATCTGCCGGGCCTTCGCGACAGCCTCCGCGATCCTGCGGATCTCGACCTCGTCGAGCCCTCCGGTCTGGTCGCGCCGGTAGCGGGTGAGGAAGGGAACGGTGTTCCCCTCGTCGAGGAGTCGTACCACCGCGTCGACACCGCCAACGGGCAGGCCGAGCCTCTGGGCGATCGGCCCAAGATCGATGAGCGTCATGGCTGCCATCCAACTCGCGGCGCCGGGGCAAAAGCCCCCGGACTCCGCTCGACTCCCCTTCAGAGTCCCGGTCAACCCCGAGGACGGCCCCAATGGCCGCCGGAGTGATCATCGGGAAGAAACGTCCAGCCGAGCCTCGCCACCTTCGGGCATCCTGCCCATCGTGACAACGCTCGACCGGTATCGACGGCGACCTGGAAACAGAAGGAATCTAGGGTTGCTGGAGGGGTGATGTCAAACCTTGCGGAGGGGATCACCCCTGATCGCCCGATCGCCCAAGGCAGCGTTGATCTCCCCACCCCCCCACTCTGCCAAGCCGTTTCCGGTTTTCGACGATCGGTTGGCGTTGGCTGGCGGCCTGCGAATGGAGGAGTGGAGCGAACACGCCCCCCTCAACCCCTGACCTTGACCGGGAGAGGAAAGCTCCCCTATTCCCCCCTTTTCGCCCCTCGGGCCCCAACGGGACTGAAGGCCGGTCAAGCAGATCAGGGTACGCCCTAGCCGCCGCCCGAATGACTGATGCGGCTGTGACGATTGTGACGATCACGAGTGCATGTCGATGAGGGCGGCCGGGTGTGAGACATCCCCGGCAGACGCCCGCCCCCGAACGCGGTTAGGACAGGAGCAGGACTTCATGATCCGCACGAACACGACCCCCTCAGCCACGCCCGCCGATCAGACGGCAGCCTCCGACCAGACGCAGGGATTCCTGCCGCAGGTCGGGCTCCTCGCCCTCGATCGCCAGTACGCCACGTTGCGGAACGAGATCCGCGCGGCGATCGAGCGGGTGTGTGACTCCGGGCGGTTCATCCTCGGCCCCGACGTCACCGATCTCGAGACCGAACTGGCTCGGCTGCTGGGTGTGCCGCACGCCATCAGCTGCGCCTCAGGCTCCGACGCGCTCCTCCTCGCCCTGATGGCCTTCGACATCAAGGCCGGCGACGAGGTGATCCTGCCGAGCTACACGTTCTTCGCGACTGCCAGCGCCGTGACGCGTCTCGGCGGCGTGCCGATCTTCGCCGACATCGATCCCGACACCTACCTCGTCAGCCCGGCCGACGTGAAGCGGAAGATCAGCCGGCGCACGAAGGCGATCATCCCCGTTCATCTCTTCGGCCGCACCGCCGACCTCGATGCGCTCATGCCGATCGCCAACAGCGCCGGCATCCCGGTGATCGAGGACGCCGCCCAATCGATCCTCTCCACCTGGCACGGACGATGCTCCGGCGGCCTCGGCGACATCGGCTGCTTCAGCTTCTATCCCACCAAGAATCTCGGTGGCGTCGGCGACGGCGGCTTCATGACGACCACGCGCGACGACCTCGCGGCGAAGCTCAAACTCCTGCGAGTGCACGGCATGGAGCCGCGCTACTACCACCAGGTCGTCGGCATCAACAGCCGCCTCGATTCGATCCAGGCAGCCGTTCTGCGCGTCAAGCTCCCCCATCTCGACCACTGGACGACCGGTCGACAGGAAAATGCGGCCCGCTACGCCGAACTGTTCGCGGAGTACGACCTCGACCGGCACATCACCGTGCCGACCGACGAACCCCGCGGCCGCCACGTCTGGAATCAGTTCGTCGTCCGCATCGCGGGAGGCCAGCGGGATGCCCTGCGGGCCCACTTGGCGAAGTGCGGCGTTGGCACCGAGATCTACTATCCCGTGCCGCTCCACCTCCAGAAGTGCTTCGCCCACCTCGGCTGGGGTGTCGGCGACCTGCCGGAGACGGAGAAGGCCGCCCTCGAAACCCTCGCCCTACCGATCTACCCAGAACTCCAGGCCGTGGAGCAGGAGACGGTGGTGGGCCGGATCGCCGAGTTCTTCCATGCCCCGCACCTGCGGCGGAGTGCCGAGCGTGTCAAAGCCCACGCCCCGGCGGAGTCGCCGCTCCAGGCTGGCCCCCACTTCCTTCGCACGATGAAGGCGGTCGGGCGAGCCGACGACGTTCGCTGCTGAACACGCGCTAGCAGGCTACACGTCGCGGCGTCGACCGCTGAACTTGCAGGCCACGAACAGGCCCAGTCCGGCGGCGAGGATCGTGATGAAGTACGCCGGGATGTACTTCACCGACATGATCGACGCCTCGGGGCCGTCCGCGGCCGGAGCTGCCGGCTGGCCCGCCGGAGGCGCGCCGCCATTGGCGAAGTTCTGGGCCATGTTCTGCGCCCCTTGCGGCAATCCCTGAAGCGGATTCGGCCGCACCTGCTCGTCGAGCGGCTTGGCGAGGAGGCCTACTCCCCCTTGGGCAAACACGGGCGTCGACGGCGTCGAGACGCCGATCAGGCAAGCGGTGGCGAGCACCATCGAGCATGCCGGGCTGTGAATCCTCGTCATCGCGGTTTCTCCTTGCGCTGCGGCGCTGCCACTTTCCAGACCGTTCCCCGGCGGCAATCCCCCCGGGGTCGGGATCGTGCCCCGGCGGGGCGACGAGAGTAGGATACCGGCCGACCGGGCCCTCCCGGAAATCCCCGCCGCCCCTGATGGTACCGCCGATGGCCGCCAAGCCCAAACGCTCCGCTTCCGCCAAGACGTCCGCCAAGACGTCCGCCAAGACCCCCGCCGGGTCCGCCCTGGCCGCCCCGGTTGCTGAGAAGCCAGCTGCGAAGAAGCCCGCCGTCAAACTCCCCCCCGTCGACGCCAAGACCCTCGGCCAGATCGTCGACCTGGCCAACCGGGTGGCCGACTCGGCCGTCAAGCGCCGCGACCCGCAGCTCGAGATCCCCGCCCGGACGCTCTCCAACGTCCGCTTCAACAAGGCGCGGAAGATCATCGAGATGGGGGGGCAGACCAACAGCCGCCAGCTGTTCAACCTCTCCCAGGCGAAGAGCTACATGCAGACGCTCCTCGTGGCCACCGGCTGCAAGGCGCTCATCGACCAGCAGAAGTCGACAAGTATTCGAGGTCTCTACTACCTCCTCAAGCACACGATCGAGGGCACCCGCGAGGAGACGTTCGGCACCCAGGAGGAATGCGATCCGATCATCGAGGATCTCGAGGTGACGCTCCAGAGCCTCCGCGAG
>Ga0164295_10001592_pt1 | contig 18899 bp, 20 predicted proteins | sample GEODES006metaG_FD_111798 | JGI IMG/M metagenome (GOLD analysis project Ga0164295, IMG submission 111798) | Oligotrophic lake water microbial communities from Sparkling Lake, Wisconsin, USA - GEODES006 metaG | ecosystem: Environmental > Aquatic > Freshwater > Lake | place: USA: Sparkling Lake... | reverse complement strand
GATTTAATATTTTTTGAATCAATTCGCGAAATTTTTCTTTAGGCCATGCTTTTATAAACCCACTAGCTCCAGGAAATATGGTTATATAATCAAATTTATTATTAAAAAAAGAAATATTATTTTGTAAAATAATGTGATTTTTATTTAATTTTTCATATGAATTTTTATCTTTTAATATTATTTGTTTAATAAGTTTTTCTTGCATTTCATGAATTCTATTAAATTTTAATTTATTATCTTTTACTTTCTGTTTAAAAGAAAAATAAGATAAAATAACTAATAAAAATCGATATAAAGTCATTTTGGAAATGAAGTATTTTTTTTCAAAGTTAATATTAAGATCATTTATAATGAATTTTAAAGCTCTCTTGCTTCGAGATGTTTTTTGTAAATCAACATATAAATGTTTTTTTAATATTTTTAAGTTATTTATATTTTCTAAAAAACTTTTTTCATTAACTTCATTGCCTTTAAAATAATATAAATTTTTTTTTCCTTTTTGATGACAAATAAAAGCTTGTAGTCCATTTATTCGAAGAGCAATGTCTTTTGTACTATGTGAAGTTATAAATACAGGAAAGTAACCATTTATAATTAATTTTACAATAGTATGGCTTGAGATTATTACATCTCCAATTGCACTAAGCCTGGTAATAAAAATAATTCTTTCAAATGTATTATCTGTAATATGTTCTTTTATATTATTCATTTTATCCATTTTTTTTCATAGCTGAAAATATAAATAAGGAAGACCATATAGCCATTGTTAAAATATAAAATATTCCTCCAATTGCAGAAATAGCAGATATAAGAGAAATTTTTCCTATGATATCTGGAAAAAAAGCTTCTAAAATAATTCCAAAACCAAAAATAGGAATAGATACTAAATTTGTTAAAATAATCATTTTTATTTTTTTTTCTGAAATCATATTTTTAATGTGTGGAATTGATAATCCAATTAAAATCGTTGTAATACCCATAGAATTCATATGAGCATGCGCTGAACGTAACAATGTTCTTTGCCAGATCATAAATTCAGAGGGTGTGACCGCTGTTGAATTTAAGAGTTTTACTTGAGCGCCTAAAATACTTCCAAAAATACACCAAGAGAAAATCCAAAAAAAACCAATACCAATTAAAAATAATTTATATTTTTGCAATGAACTCACCTCATTCATGTAACTTGCAATATTATCGTGCAACTAAATCTCTAAATTGCGACAAAAATAATTTACTATGCCTCAAAAGACTTTACACCTTCGTCGACAGAGGTTTAATCCTCAATTACGATCATTTAGTAGCAAAATGATTGCTCGGATGAAATCGTTTTACAACTGGTAGAGATCAATGCACCTTAGATTAGAAAACTTTGATGGTCCTTTGGATCTTCTTCTGCACTTAATTAAAGCGCAGGAGTTGAATATCTTTAATATCCCAATTTTTATTATAACGGAACAATACCTTAGTTTTTTAAGGCAGGTACCTGAACTCGACTTCTTAACAGCTGGTGAATATTTAGCAATGGCTGCCCAGCTGATTGAAATCAAAGCAAATTTATTAATTCCTGTTTTGCAAAATAACTCTCATTTAGAACCAGAGTCATTAGATCAGGTTTCTGAAGAAGATCCTCGTAAGATGTTGATTGAACAATTAATGGAATTTGAAGCCTTAAAAAAGGCTTCTGAAGTTTTGCAATCCCTAAATGCAATAGCACAGGATATATTTCCCTCTGGGGAGTATAAAAGAAGGGATGAAGAAATCTCAGCATTTGAGCACCCTATTAAGGGAAATCCATTTGATTTAATTATTTCTTTGGAACGTGTATTGTTAAAGTTTTCAAATCAATCCACACCCAAGGTTATTGTTCGTGCTCAAAAAATCACTATTCAACAAAAAATGGAAATGATTAAAAAGAAATTAGAAGAACTTGAAAATGTAACCTTAAAAGTTCTAATTATGGACTGTTTATCTAGATATGAATTGATTGTTGTCATTATGGCTGTTCTAGAACTTTGTAAAGCGAATCATGTGAATTTGTTTCAAAGCGCCATGTTTTCTGAAATAGAGTTGACAAAAGGGATCAAATTTTATGAAGACACTTCTACTCTTCAAGATATTGAAGCGCAGATTTAATATATTCTCTATAGGCAACACTTAATGGGTACTCTGTATCATTTAGACGCATTTCTAAACGAGCTCTAGTTATATTATCTTTAGATATTGAATTATTTATGTTGTGTATTTCTTCATCAATTAGTTCATTTAAGCAGATATTATTTTCTATGTGATTATGTAATTTATCTTTTAAATATTTAATATTTTCTATGGACTCATTTTTTCTTGATAATTGATAGGATAATCTTTCAATAAAAAGTAGATTTTCATAATATTTATTTTCAAAATTAATTTCATTTTTGTGATTAGCTTGATTTTTTATTATTAAATTAACTAGTTTAGATAAAAAAATAGATTTATTATAAATATCATTTATTTCACTATCTAAAATAGATTCTTTTATTGAAAGTAAGTTTAATTTAAAGTTTTCATCTTTAAGATTTAAAAAATAAAAATAAGAATTAGATAGAGCTTCTAGCTTATTCAATAGTGAATAAAAGCCAAATTTAATAGAATCTTCTTGCCAGAAAGTAAGTGGTGCAAATAAATTTTCTTTGTTTAAAGATAAATTAGATAACGCAATTTTTTCTACCTCAGCAAAAACATAGTCTAAATTAATATCAATATTTATATCTTTTTCTATTTGTTCTAATAATATTAAAGCTCGAGAGCATTTAACAGTAGAAGAAGGTATTTGATTTATAGTATTAATGCCTTTTTTAGCATTTAAAATCAAAATAGATTTAATTTCTTTATTTAATTCCATGTAAGTTTCATTAAAATCTTTAAATAATAAATAACTTAAATATTGTCTTGCTAAAGGAACTCCTAAGGAAAAATCGAATTCTTCAATTAGTTTTTTGATTAAATTTAAATTGGAATCATCTGGTTTTATGGATTTTGCATGAATGAAATCGATAAATTGGGATTCGCCTCCATCTATAAGATTGTATGACGCTTTTACAATGAAATTCAGGCAAGAAAGGTAAGGCGAGACTTTCACTGAATGATTTATTGAGTTATTTAAATTTTCACTGTTGACCACGACTAAACTTCCCGTTATAAAGCACCAACTGCGGCAAATTTTTGCGCAAGGAGTAATGCTATTGTTAAGTGGCTAATGCTACTGAACTATATTCTACTCTGAATGCTAGGTTGTGTCACTGCTTCTACAGGAACTCCACGCCTTTTGGGATGTGTGGCATAAGTAGTTATGTTTTTGAATGATTTTAGTTACTTGCGTTGTGAAACGCCCCATATAGCTAAAAAAGTCTGAGACAGGGCATACTCGCAGAGAATGAATTATAACTATAAGAATTTATTAATAAATTCTGTCTTTGTTTTGTGGAGATCTAATATGAAAACTTATTCTGCCAAAGCTTCTGAAATTCAGAAGAAATGGTTTATTGTTGATGCTGAAGGTAAAACTCTTGGACGTTTAGCAACTCAAATTGCTTATGTTCTGCGCGGCAAGCACAAGCCAACTTTCACGCCTCATATGGACATGGGTGATAACGTTATTGTTATTAATGCTGAGAAAGTAGTTCTTTCTTCAAATAAAGAGCTTACTAAGCTTTACCACCGTCACACAGGCTTTTTTGGCGGTCTTAAAACCCAAACTGCTGCTGAAATTCGCGCTTCTCAACCAGAGCGTTTATTAGAGCTAGCTGTTAAGGGAATGCTTCCACACAATCGTTTGGGTAATGAGTGCTACCGTCACCTTAAAGTATATGCTGGCGCTGAGCATCCACATACTGCTCAAAATCCGGAAGCATTACCTGAGCGTACACTTAAAAACTAATAAGCGATTTAAATGAGGGAGCCTAAAATGGCAGTTAAATATGTATCTGGCGTAGGTAAACGTAAAACATCTATCGCTCGTGTTTATTTGGTAAGAGATGGCAAAGGTGCTATCACAATTAATCACCGCACTCTTGAAGATTATTTCAAGCGTCCAACTTCACGCATGGTTGTTGAGCAACCTTTAAATCTTACTCAAACTTTAGGTAAGGTTGATATCCGCGTTACTGTTGTTGGTGGTGGGCTTTCTGGTCAAGCGGGAGCAATCCGTCATGGTATTACTCATGCGCTTCTTAACATGGACCCGGAATTCCGTTCTATTCTTAAGGCTTCTAGTCTTATTACTCGTGATGCGCGCATCAAAGAGCGTAAAAAATATGGTTTACGTTCTGCTCGTGCTCGTTTCCAATTCTCCAAGCGTTAAGAATCTCTTTTGCTTCTTTGCTCAAAAAGCCCCCTTGCAGATTTTTTGCAAGGGGGCTTTTTTATAGTACAAGTATCTCATTAAATCTATTTTTATGAATTTATTGTTGATTTAAATTTGCTAATATTTTCAAGAGTTGTTTTTAAATGATGGTTTAAAGTAGTTTTAAATAAACTCTCTATATTAATTAGTTTATGTTTTTTTGAGCTTATTTCTATTTTTTTATAAGCTTGTTGAACAATATTAAACATTTCATTAGGCATTAAGTTTTTATTAGATTCTAGATTATATACCATTTCTTTAATATATTTTATTTTATCTGCCCTTAATTTACTTCCTTCTCCTATTAATTGCTTAAAGTCATTGAAAAATAGAAATCCATGGCTAGTTTTTTTATTTAAATATTTTTTTTCTTTAATGGAAAAATAATTTTTATATAATGAAATTGTATAGTTTAAAAAATTTTGAAAAGAATAATTTTTTTGATTGTTTATATTGTTATGGTAAGTTTGAATATCTTGCTTTCTTTTAGGGATTAATTTTTTTAAATTTTTTTGCAATAAATTATTAAATATTGGATCAAATTTATCAATATAAAAATTTACCATTTCTTTATCACTTGAATAAAAGAAATGAATATCATTTAATTTTGATTTTTGAGATTTTAATTTGATTTCATAGTAATAATTTTCAGTATTAATACCACGCGGCAATTTTAAACTTACATCAAAAAAGTCTAATTTTTTAAGCTCATTACAAAGATAAATTTCCATATGGCTTCCTTTATCTATGTTGCCTAAGTCTAGGTTATTCATGTAATTTTGTGCAATAGCTATTTGGGGGCTAAAATAATCACTTGCAGTATTTAATCTTGATGTTAAAGTATCTTGTCTACTTTTTGATATTTTTATAAAAATATGATTAATATCGTTAATTAATTCATTTATGGAAATATTAATTAAATTTTCTGGCATATATTTACATTTTTTCTCTATTTCGTAAAATCCATTATTAAATATTACAGAGAAAAATGGGTTTAAATTTTCTGTTAATTTATCTAAAAAAAATTTGTTTTTTGTTAATTGATTTATATTTTTTTCTTGGTTATTTGCTTTGATTTTATATTTAATTTTTGTTAAAACTATTTTTGAAATATTTTTTACAGCCTGTTTTTTAGAGTTTTCTAGGTGTTTAATTTGATTTGTAATAGCAGATTCTATAGAATTAAGAATAGAAATGATTATATTTATTTTTTCCAATTTTTTTTCTTCAATTTCATCATGAATATCACAGTGTTTTTTTAAATCTTGAAAAGATTCTTGATTCAGAAATTCATTAAAATATTTAAATTGAAAATAAATTAAAAAAACTATGATTGAACTTAATTCATCAATATTTCTTATTTCTTTTTTCATGAAATAAAAGAATTTTATAAATGAATTATTTATACATTCCTGAGAAATATCGGGGTCTTCATTTTCCCAAAAAAGAGATAATAAAAACTTGTTAATATTATTAAAATTTTCCTCCCAATTTTTAAATAAATCATTTTCTTTTAGTTTTTTTAAATATTCAAAGTGATATTTATTATAGTTTTGAATGCTTAATTTTATTTTATTTAAATTTTCTGTTTTGTTGTCATTTTCTAGTTCTTTTCTGCTTTTTTGAATGAATTGAGAAAATTCATTTTTAATTTTATTAGCTTGACTTTCAAGTTCTAAAATTTTGTCTATTGATTCTTTGCATAAGTCTTCAAAAATTAAATTATCTTTAAAAAGATTAAAGAATGTATTTATATCTTTTTTATATATTCCTATGAAATTATAATTTCCTAAATTTATTTCCATATAATCTTCCATAATTATTGTTTGATATTTTTGCTTATAAAACATAAAATTTTATAAGTAAAAATTTGTAAGCAATTAATATGCCGTATTATATATTTTTGAAATATTGAATTTTATTTGATTTTATAGGAAAAAAATTGATAAAGAAAAAACTTATTCTTTTAAAAGTTGAAGTTTTAAAAGTAATTTTAAAATATAAAAATTGCTTAAATATATCTATATAATTAATTATATAGATATATTTAAGTTTAAATTTAATTATTTTGATAATATTTTAGCAATTTCTGTTACAAGTTGTACACCATATCCAGCGCTTTGTTTTTTAGGATAACCAATAGATTGATTATCATTTGCAACACCAGCGATATCTATGTGAACAAAGGGAATATCATTTACAAATTCATTTAAAAATGCGGCAGCAACCATACTGCCAGCAGAGCCTCTTGTGTTACCTATGTTGGCTAGGTCAGAAATGGAACCTTTTGTATCGTCAGCAACTTCATCCCAAATTGGGAGAGGGTAAGCTCTTTCGCCAGTGGCATCTGAAGCTTCCATAACAATTTTTTCAAGTTCCTTATCAAAAGCAAAAACACCTGCTCCAATGTGGCCAAAAGTAGTAATCATAGCTCCAGTTAAAGTTGAAAACTCAACGATATAATCTGGTTTTAAGTCTTTTGCAGCATAATGAAGTGCATCGCTTAATACAATGCGTCCTTCTGCATCTGTATTTAAAACTTCAATTGTTTTTCCTGAGTAGGATGTTAATACATCTCCAACACGATAAGCATGTGCATCAATCATATTTTCACAAAGAGCTCCTATTGCAAAAACACGAACTGGCAATTGAAGTTTTGCAATTGCTAAAATGGAACTTAAAGTAACTGCCGAGCCTGACATATCGTATTTCATAGATTCTTGAGATGTTGAAGGGGTCTTAATTGAAAATCCACCTGTATCTACAGTCAGACCTTTACCGACAAATGCAATTGTTTTTTTATAATTTTTTGGTGTGTATTCTACCACAACAAATTGAGGTTCTTGAGCGCTTCCGCCTGCAACAGCAAGCATAGCATTAAACCCTTTTTCGCGAAGTTTTTGAGCTCCCCATACTTCAACTTGGAGACCTGCTTTTTTTGCCTTTTCCATTATATGTTCTGAAACATATTTAGGTGTTCCTATATTTGGAGGAGCGTCTTGAAGAAGTCTACAAATATTAATGGATTCTTCAATATATTTAGATTGATTTAAAGCTTCTTTGCATCCAGAAATAGAGTTAATAAAATGAAGCTGAATTGGTTTTTCGTTTTCTTGAATCGCTTCGGGTTTCATATTTGAATTTGGATATTTATACATACCCATATTAAATCCGAGGCTACTTTGAACAATTTGTTCCTTTGTTGATATTAATGAGGAGCAAGAATAAAAAGCAACAGCTTGAGACTTTGATGCTATAGAGATTTCAGCCGATTTAATTCCTAACTGACGAGCTCGTGCTGCAGAATAATTTTGTTTTTTTCCAGCTCCAAGTAACAAAACTCTCTTAGCAATTTTTTGAATATTTGCAATTGAGCTAGAATTTTGTAACCATTTTCCTTCAAAATCACCAAATGAAATTAAACTTGAAATTGTACCGCCAAACTCAGAATCTAATTTTTGAAGCTCTGCTGATTTTATATTTCCCTTTTCTATGTCTACTTCATCTATTATAATGATAGCGAGATCTGCGTTTAGATTTGCACCAGAATTATTATGGCTAATATGAAGTGGTTTTAGTTGGGGTAGTAACATAAAATTTCCTTTTAAAATAAAGTAGTTGTAGTTATTTCAGAACGTTATAATGCGACAAATATCGTAAATATGCAAGGAATCTAAATGAGAATTTTCTCTTTTAATTTTTGGTTTTTTCTGCTGCCTTTATGGTGCTTTTTAATATTTATATTTTGGTTTATACCATGGGTATTTTTGTTATATTCTGGATTGTTAATCTATTTTCCATACAAAGAAGATGGGGTTTCTAGATATTTGAGAATTACTGGACCAATAACAGGTATTTTTTCGACATCTTGGACTCCAAAAAAAGATATTCCAAATTCTTGCAAAGCGGCTTTAGTAGCCTCAGAAGATGCTCGTTTTTATCAACACAATGGGGTTGATTTTGAAAGCCTTAAAAAGATTTTAAATGAAAACAAAAAAAGTTTAAAAACAAAGCGAGGAGGAAGCACAATAACTCAACAGCTTGTTAAAAATGCTTTTTTATCTCGAAATAGGAGCTATGTAAGAAAAACAAGAGAAGTTATTGGTGCGCTTTTGTTAGACGCTGTTATGTCAAAAGAAAATCAAATTGAATGGTATTTAAATATAGTAGAATTTGGTCCAAATACTTATGGGTTAGAAGAAGCTTCTAGGCGTTATTTTAAAGTAGATTCCAAAAAATTATCTCCATCACAATGTGTTGCATTAATAGCAATTTTACCTTCTCCTAAAAAGTGGAATCAAAGTTTAGAAAAAAAAAGATTAACTCAATTCTTTATTCAAAGGTATAAAAAAATTTATTTTAATATTTTGGAAATGCAAATTGCATCGAGGAAAGAAAAACAATTAATTCAAAATATGGATTTTGGGTTTGTTCCAAGATCGCAAATCACTCAACAGACTCCTAAGCCTGAAATTATTATTGAATCAAAAGAAATTCAAGGCGATGCTTCTAATGAAAGTATTGACGATCAAGACAATAATGAAGATATAAATAATGAATAAGAAGTGTTATATTATAAAAACAATCACTGAATGTTCAGGCATTTGGCATGTTTTGCTTGACCAGCTTTCTAAGCTTATGTATGAAGGGAATCGTTTGTTGATTGAGTATTTATGCTAAAATATTGTCCTTGCCTCATGCATTCCGGCTATGGCTTCTTATAAGAGGAATCAAAATGAAAACAGGTTATTTAAAGTTCATCTTACGTACTTTTTCACTGCTATCAGTAATTCCCGCTGTTAACTTATATGCCGTAGCGCCAGGGCAAGAAGAAGCAAAAAAAGAAGATTTAAGTTTACAAAGAGTTAAAAATGAAAAGTCTTTAAAAGTTTGTTCAGACGCCGGATTTTTGCCATTTGAAATGAAAACGCAAAAGGGCGAATGGATGGGTTTTGATATTGATATGATGAAAGAATTTTCAAAATCTTTATCTGTTGAATTAAAAATGGTTCAAATCAGTTTTGATGGTATTATACCTGCTTTAATATCTGGAAAATGTGATATGATTGCAGCTGGAATGACTGTTACTCCTGAAAGAAAAGTAATGGTTTTATTTAGTGATTCTACATTTACAAGTGGCTTAAGTATTGCAGTAAAAAATAATGAAAAAAATAAATTGGAATTTAAAGATCTTTCCTCATTAGATAAAAAAGGTCTTAAAATTGCGGTAAAAACTGGTTATACAAGCGATATTTATTTATCTAAGACTTTAAAAAACGCACAAATCCTAAAATTTGATCAAGATTCAGATCTCGTACTTGCTGTAATGCAAGGGAGAGCGAATGCTTTTGTATCCGATTCTACTTACGTTGATCTAATTGATAAAGGAAATAAAAATAAATTTATAATTTTACCTACTAAAATTGTTTCTGACAGTTTTTCTGTTGCAGGAAGAAAAGACGATTTAGAATTAATGAAAAGTTTTAATGTCTTTTTAAAGCAATGGAGAGAAAATGGTGGTTATAATAAATCCAAAAAGTTTTATTTTGAAGATCAAGTTTGGAGATCTCAAGTAGCTAATTAGTTAAATATTTTTTATTTCAGAATGAATTGTATTTTTTTGAGCCAAATAAATTTTATTAAAAAATAATGAATTTATTGGCTCATTTTTTCTTTCACCAAAATAATAAATATATTTTTGTGACCAGTGATGCCACTCTCTTTCAGAGCCTTTCCAATGTAAAAATTTATTTATACTAATTTCTAATAATTTTTCTAATAATTGAAAATTTTTTATATCTTTATCAGTAATAAAAATGGGATTAGGAAATTTTTTAGAACCTAAATATGGATCCGAAATAATTCTTACTTTATCTAATTTTTTGCTAGAGATTTTATTACAAACATTTGCTTCTAAAATAATATCAACTCTGTCTCTAAATCTGGATCCTCTTGAAGATATTCTTCCAAGGCTAATCGTAATTCCTTCAAAATTAGAATTATGTGAATTACTATCATGAAAGAACATAAATGCTTGTATTTTTCTGTCATTTAATAAATCTCTAACAAAATCTTCACTATTTTCATCAAAGATATTTATGTTTTGTAATAAGAACTGAACTACTAATATATAAATATCTTCATCTTCAAATGGATACCATCTAAAACTTTTAAAAATAGTTAAATTTTCTTTATTCCATGGACGCGACCAGCCATATTTATGATTCATTCTATATTTTTCAAAAACATTCATAACTTTACAAAGTATAGTATTTGGGAAGCTTTTAAAAGTAAGTAATTGATAAATAGATTTATATTCTGAATCTGTTTTAATTTCATTTTCAAAATCATGCATTTAGAAACCTCAGTATATTAGCAATAAATCCCATTTTATGATTTTATATTCAATTGATAAAGTGTCAGCAGTTTGTCATTTTATTTATTATTAGAGTGGAGTTATAAATTTTGAATCATAATAAAATAAACACTACAAATAAATTTAGACCTGCTTGGTGGGCAAAAAATAAACATATTCAAACATTAATTCCTGTTTTTTTTCCTAGAATATTAAAGCTATCTCTGTATCGTGAGAATATCACTTTACCTGATGGTGATTTCATTCAAGTGGACTGGACAATAAATAAACTGGAAAAAAAACCTCTTTTAATTTTATTGCATGGCCTTGAAGGCTCTTCTTCTTCACCTTATATTCAGCGCTTAATGAAAAAAGCACATGAAAATAATTTTAGAGCTGTTTGTATGCATTTTAGAGGTTGTAGTGGATTACCAAATAAATATGAACGAGCTTATCATGCAAGCGATACAGAAGATCTAAATTATTTTATTCATCATGTTAAAAAAAAATGGAATATAACAGAAAATATTTTTATTGCAGGATTTTCACTAGGTGGAAGCGTATTATTAAAATGGCTTAATGAAAATAATGAAAATAAAATAATAAAATCGGCTGTTGCAACCTCTGTTCCTTTTGAGCTGGCTACTACTGCTGATACAATGAATAAGGGATTTTCTAAAATATATCAGTGGTGGTTATTAAAATCTTTGAAAGATAGTTTCATTAAAAAAAGTAATTCTATAGGTGTTAGTATAGATAAAAAAGCTATTAAAGATCTAAAGAATTTTTGGGAGTTTGATGATAAGATCACAGCTAAAATTCATGGATTTAAAAATGTAAATGACTATTATACAAAATCAAGTCCTAGACAATTTTTATCTAAAATTAAAACTCCAACTTTAATTATTCATTCAAGAGATGATCCTTTTATGACACCTTCATGTATTCCAAATGTGAATGAGATTTCAAATTCAATTACATTTGAATTAACAGATAAAGGAGGTCATGTTGGGTTTGTATCAGGTTCTATTCCTTTTTTTCCCAATTATTGGCTTGAAGATCGTATTCTAAATTATTTTAATGAATATTTAAATTAATTATTAAATTGAATTGTAAATTTTAATAATAAGAAGAAAATATAAGTGTTACATTAATATTGATTATGATTTTAAAATAAATCAAGAATATTTATCTATTAAATTATAATATTATAGAATATTTTTAATAATTTTAATAATTTTAGAATATTAACTTACTAAAAAACGTACAGAATACGTGCTTGCTTTTTTATGTCAAGTGATATACTTATATAGAGATGTATATCACCTAAGAGGAGAATGCCTAAAAATGAGGCTTCAAGTTAATCCACATTCCTCAACGCCGCTCTATGCCCAGATAGTTGAACAGATGAGAAATCAAATATTATCTGGTAGCATTATTGCAGGCACTCCTTTACCTTCTGTTCGTGAAATATCTGAAATGATAGAAGTGAATTCCCTAACTATCCAAAAAGCTCTTAAAATTTTGGAAGTTGAAAAATTTATTGTAATTCGAAGAGGAGTGGGAGCTTTTGTATCGGAAGGAATTGTTTCTTTAACCCAAATACAAAAAGAAGATTTAATTAAATCAGGTTTAAGTAATGTAGTAAGTCATGCCAAAGAGCTTGGAATTGAAAAAGATAGATTCGGCATCCTTGTTGAAGAATGTTGGAGTGCACAATAAAAATGATTGAAGTAAACGATTTAGTTCTTTATGGAAAAAATGGGACTATTAGATTAAAAATTCCAGAACTGAAATTTCATTCTCCAGGAATAACGGCGTTAGTTGGTCATAATGGAGCAGGAAAATCTTCATTATTAAAATTAGCTGCGGGGCTAGAAAAATCAAATCATGGTTCTATTTTATATGATCAAAAAGATATTTTTATTCACTATGAAGAACTCAAAGAAAAAATTCATTTGTTATCTTGGGGGCTGGAATTATATCGTAGCTTGAGTGCAAAAGATCATTTAGATTTATTCCGTTCTATTTGTAAAAATTGGAATAAAGATATTGAATTAGAATTATTAAAAGACTTATCTATACCTACTCACAAAAAAGTGGAAAAAATGTCACGTGGTGAGCAGGTTCGATTGAGAATATTATTAAGTTTACCGCGAAGTCCTAAAGTCATTTTAATAGATGAAGTAACTAATGATCTAGATACAGACTCAAGAAGAGCTATTTTTAAAAAATTAGATTCATATTCATTTGATACAGGAGCTCAAGTAGTTGTTGCTACAAATATGATAGAGGATATTGAGCGTTATGCTAGTGACATTATTCTTTTGAAAAAAGGAGAAGTCATCTTGCAAAGCTCACTTGATAGCATAAAGGAACAGCACAATACGAGCTTCGAAGAAATTGTTCGAATTTATGAAAGGAAGGGGTCTGTTTTGTGAGATCCATATTTACTTTTTTGTTTAAACAATATTGGTCATATATATTAATTTGTATTTTAGGAACTAGTTTGGCTATTTATTATGGAGGTTTTTGGTCTTTTCTTCCATTTTTATTTCTTATTCTATTTTTTTACGAATGGAATATCGCACCTCGCAAAGAAAAAACCTGGTATTTTTTTGATTCTCTACCCTTATCTTTTTCTGGTAGATATTTCTTAAGAGTTATTATTCCTTTTGTATTTAGTATTTTAATAATATTTTTACTAACTTTTTTTAAGAAAAATCTTACCTATGATTTTATTAATAGTATTGCAGATGCATTAAGAATTTCCTCAATTTTTGTATTAAGTTCAATTATTGCAATAAGCTTATCAGGTTTTTTTGGTTGGATAATTATTTTTTATTTCATTTCTTATTTGCTTTCTTCTTTTACATTTTATGAAATTGCAATTTCGATAATTGCTCTATCTTTATGTTATTACTATTTATCATCAAAAAGATCTTCTAAATTAAAAACAGTTTTAATCCCATTTATTTGCAGCTTTTTAATCATTGGAGCTGGAAGTATTTTTAAACTAAAAATATTCGAGTTTTCGTTAAGTATTCCTATTTATAGTTTGCAATTAAATGTAGCTGAAAATCTTCTTGAAGAAAAAGCTTTTATTGGAAAAAACTTTGTAGTTGATTGGTCTTTTGGTGGTAGTGATTTATCAAGTTCACCATTAAAAGTTTTTATTCCAACAAAGTATGATGATAAACTTCTAGAAAGAATGGAAACAGTATTTTTAAAAGAAAATAGTTGTTCTTTGAACTGCCATAAATTAGCAGATCTGGTTTCTAATTTTCCTAAGAATTGGAATCAAGATCGAATTCAGCAATATTTATATTCTAATCGTGAAACCGAACAAATTTATGCTTTGGAAATTTTAGATGGAGCAATTCAACCCTTATTTTTTAATCGAGTTGTATTTCTAGCAAGAAGTGAAAATGAAGAAGTAAGTGCTCTCGCTATTTCCTTAATTCGAAAATGGGGTGATATCAATACTTTTCAAATACCTCAAAACTCAATATTTTAAAAAACTAAAGAAAACCAAATTTTAAATTACAAAAAAATGTTATTGAGTTAATTTTTAAATAAACTTATTATAAGATATCTATAAATTATATCATTTAATAGGAATTATTAATGAAATCAATATTTTTAAAATGTATCCTTATTTTTTTTAATATAAAGGTATATGCCGAAAATATTGCTTTAAATGTATGTGCTGATGAAAATGAACAATTTCCATTTATAATAATAAATAAAGGTGTAGTTAGCGGTATAGAATTTGATATACTAAAAACGGCGATTAAAAATTTGAGGGGTAGGTTAAATATTAATTTGAAATTTGAAATAGTGCCTTGGAGTCGTTGCATTCAAATGGTTCAAAAAGGAGAAATGGATGCTGCTATGAACGCCTCTTATAATGATGAAAGAGCGCTATTTTTAGATTACCCACCAAATTCAGGACCATTAGAAGAAAAATCTTGCTCCTCTGAATATAAAATAGCATGTTCAGGTTATATTGTAATAACACTTAAAACAAACAAATTTGAATACGATGGAAAGCCTTTAGAGCTTCCTCGTCCAGTCAGAGTATCTCGAGGTTATTCTGTTGTCCCTGAGCTTCAAAAAATCTTCCATGATGAAGATTTAGAAATTAGTAAAAGTGATTTGATTAATGTAAAAAAATTAATAAGGGATAAGGAAGGAAGTCTTGTTGCTTATATTGCTTTTAAAAGTGAACTAAATAGAAATAAAGATATTTTGAAAAAAATTAAAATTCATAGTAAAAGTTATGTAATGAAATCTTACTATATTCCATTTTCAAAAAAATCAGTTTTCACGAATGAGCAAAAATTGCTTTTTTGGAACGAAATTAAAAAAACAACTACAAATAAAAAAATTATGGATAAAATTAACTCTAAATATTAGATTGCTTTATAAATTTATTTTTGATAATTAGTTAATTAATTTTGTCTAAAAGTATAAATTAAACTAAATTGTTACAGTTATTATTTTTATGCTAATATAATTTTGGATAAATTAAACAAATAATTTTAAAAGGTGTTTCTATGGAAATGATAGAAGATCATACTGAAAATGTAAAAGAGCATATAAATCATCAAGCATTGCATAAATCGAATGAAAAAAATATTATGCTTTATGCTATAACCTCAGCTTTTTATGCAATATTTGCTGCCACAGCCGCCTTATTGGCAGGGTATCACTCTAATGAAGCAATGATTGAACAAATTAAAGCATCAGATCAATGGTCTTATTACCAAGCAAAAAGTATAAAAATGAATATTGTGGAATCAAAGGTTGATTTACAAAAATCATTAAAAGTAAAGCCAGATAAAAACTCATTAAGTAAAATTGAAAATTATAAATTAGAAATTGCCCAAATATCAGAAAAAGCAAAAGAAAAAGAAATTGCTTCTGAAGTTCATTTAAAAAAGCATATTTCTTATTCTAGAGCTGTTACATTATTTCAAATAGCAATTGGAATGACTGCATTTGCAATACTTATTAAAAAAAGAAGTTTTTGGTATTTAAGTATGGTTTTTGCTATTATTGGATTAATTTTCCTGAGTTTAGGTCTATTAAATATATAGTTTAAAAAATAAAATTAGAGCAAAAGGTAAGGAACAGTATGCTAAAAGTAGCAACAGCTCAGTTCAATGCTATTGCAGGAAATTTTGGTCATAATTTAAAAGTTATTGTTTCTTTATTGGAAGAGGCTGCTCAAAAACAAGTAAGACTCGTTTTGTTTCCAGAACTTTCCATATCTGGTTATGATTTGTCTTTGGTTGAAGAAGGAAGATGTTCTATAAATGAAAAAGGGGATGGACTTGTATATTTATTAAATGCTTGTCGTCGTCTTAAAATATATGCCGTATTAGGAGTGTGTATACAACGAGAAGAAGGTATTTCTAATAGCGCTCTAATTATTAACGATATTGGAGAAATTATTGGAATATACGATAAACATTATTTAGATAGTTCTGAAAAAGAAATTTTTTTATTAGGAAAACAAGGCTTTTTATTTGAAATAGATCAATGGGTTTTTTCAGTAGCCATAAGTTATGATTCATATTATCCAGAGCACGCAAAAGAAATGACTTTTGCGGGAGCGCAAGTTTATTTAATTTTAGGCGCCTTTATTAAAGGTGGCTATATGAAAGTAGAATCAAATTATTTTTCTGAAAGAGCAATTGAAAATAAAATATATATTTTGATTTCTAACTATATTGGTGCTCATTCTGGCATGTCTTTTTCTGGGGATAGTTCCATATTTTCGCCAGATGGGCGACTTATGGTTTCTGGTAATGAAACAATGGGAATATATATAGCAGAGTTAAAAATCTTGGATTCTGTCCAAGATGATAATACTATTTTGATTTCAGCAGAAAATATAACAACTGATATCATTCGTGATTCTTAATCAAAAATAGGATTTGCAAATTTTTTTGATAATTTTGATTCAGATATAAAATTACTATTTTTCATAACAATGATAACTTCTTCAATTTTTCCTCTGCCATCACCTTTTGAGTTAATCATTCTTTTTACTTTAATTTTATGAATATCCCAGTCTTTATATAATTCAATTATTTTGGGTGAATTTGAATTTGATATTATGATAGTGGCTCCTTTTTTAACAGCTCTTTTGCATGAATTAAAGAGTCTTTCTTGCTCTAAAAATGAAAAACCACCGCTGTTATAGGAATTAAATGATGAGGAAACAGAAAGAGGTTCATAGGGTGGGTCACAATATATAAAATCACCAAATTCTGCACTATCAATTATGGTTTCAAAATCAAAATTTGTTAAAATAGAATTTTGAAATCGTGTCGATACTTCTATAAAATTTTTTTTATCATATAAAGCGGGACATTTTTTTCTTTTGCCGAAAGGAACATTATAGTTTCCCTTTGAATTTAAACGGTAAAGTCCATTAAATCCCGTTTTATTCAAAAATAGAGTTCTTGCGGCTCTTTTTAAGTCTGTTTCAGGATTATATTTCCTCAGCTCATAGTAAAAATCTTCAGAGTATTTGGCTTCTAATTTGTCTAATTCAAGCATTAATTCATTAGGTTTTTTTTTTGGATTGTTCTATATAATGTATAAATATCTTTATTCATATCGTTAATAAACGCATTTTTAAAGTTTTTATTTAAAGAAAGAAAAACAGCTCCACCACCTAAAAAAGGTTCATAATATCTATTGAATTTTCTCGGAAAAAAATCAAATAATTCAAGAAGAATGCTTGATTTTCCACCTGCCCATTTTAATATTGGTTTTGCTTTATTATCATGATCAAAATGCAACACAAATGATTTCCTTTCATTCATTAAACCCAAAATAGGACTTAAATATAATTTAATTAAATTAATTGGAAAAAGTCAAATGCATATATATTGATCAATAAAAATTTTTTATAATTGAGGTGCCTTCAGTTTATTGTTATTTTATTTTTTTTATAATAAAATAATGAGGCTAATCTTAAAGTTAGCAAAATATCTTGATAATATTTTTATTCCGGAAATTTTAAATGAAAAAAATTTTAATTGCATTAGGCTTATTTATGTCAGATAATAGTTATGCTCAAAATGATATTCCTACAGAGACATCTTATGTTCAAAAATCTGAAATATTAAATCTAGAAAAATTCGAAAACAGTTTAAGAAATAATTATGTTTTAAAAGATCAAATATCTAAAAAATATTCCATATTTGAAGATATGAAAAAATATAAAATTCCAGGAATTAGTATTGCAGCAATTCATAATGGTAAAATAGTTTGGATAAAATCTTATGGTTATAAAGATTCTCAGTCAAAAGAGAAACTTTATACACGCGATCTTATGCAAGCAGCCTCGATTAGCAAACCTTTTGCTGTTTTGGGTGGATTGAAATTAGCAAGTGAAAATAAATTTGATTTAGATAGTGATATAAATAAATATTTAGTTGGTTGGAAAATACCTTTAAATAAATATACAAAAATAACTCCAGTAACGGCAAGAATGCTTATGTCACATATCGGTGGAATAAATGTCCATGGGTTTCCTGGTATTGATAGATCTGTTAAACCTTTGCCAACTATTATAGATGTTTTAAATGGAAAAAAACCATTTGTTACCACTGATGCCGTAGAAGTGATTAATACTCCTGGAAAATCTTTTTCTTATTCTGGGGGAGGAACTAGTATTGTACAATTAGCAATAGAAAGCATTGTTAAAGAAGATTTTACTTCTTGGATGGACAAAAATATTTTAAAAAAATTAGATATGAATTCAAGCTCATTCCATCAGCCTTTGTTAGAAACAAATGATCCTTTTGTAAGCAGTGCACACAACAAAGTAGGTGTGCCATATGCTTCTAAATATCACAATTACCCTGAAAATGCGGCTGCAGGTTTATGGACTAATCCTACAGACTTGGCAAACTCAATTCTACATTTAATAGGTTTATATTATGGTGATTCAAATAACTTAAATTTAAATAGAGATTTAGTTAAACAAATATTTATAGCACAAAAACCGTCTCAATTTGGCCTTGGATTTGAAATTATAAAAAACAATAAAGTTTTGTCATTTGGGCACGGTGGTAGTAATACGCCGTCCTAAATGTTCTTGCATCCTCAAAAAAATCATTTATGAAAAACCAATTGATT
>Ga0164295_10001590_pt1 | contig 18908 bp, 23 predicted proteins | sample GEODES006metaG_FD_111798 | JGI IMG/M metagenome (GOLD analysis project Ga0164295, IMG submission 111798) | Oligotrophic lake water microbial communities from Sparkling Lake, Wisconsin, USA - GEODES006 metaG | ecosystem: Environmental > Aquatic > Freshwater > Lake | place: USA: Sparkling Lake... | reverse complement strand
TTATTTATTTTATAAAAAATTATTTTGTAGTCCCCATCTTTTTCTATGTAATGTATTTTCATAAACATTTGGTTTCAGTGTTGTATCATAAAATGTATTTTGTGTATAAAAAATTTCATTTGCCGGATTTACAAATGTTCTAAAGTTGGAAATATTTATCATATATTCTTTTTGTTCAATAGTACTTACTTTAATAATATTTTTTATAGTGTTGTCATGTGTTAACACATTATTTTCTGTACTATGCTCGTTATTTGGAACAATAGTATAATTTATTTCATGTAAACTATTTAAATTATCGTTTAAATTTTTTTTTAAATAATTCTCAGGTTCTTTATTATTAATTAGTCTTTCAGCACTTTCATATAAATGAAGAACAGCTTTTGAATTTCGTGGGTAAAATTGTTCTCTATTAATAATAAATTCATTTAATAAAACACGATCGTTCATAGCATTATCTTCCATGCCCCAACCCCAATTATTAGGAAATCCATTACATTTTTCAAAATCACTACCAACTATTGAAAAAATTCCACCCAATGTAAAAGTAAATCCATAAAAATGTTTAACAACACCACTTGTAGTAATATAATTAAACATATTTTTCTTTATAGGAACCGAATCTATATCATTAAATACAAAAGTTATATTTTTATAGTCATTTGGATATTTTTTTTTCATAACCAAAAAACCTATATTTTTAGTAGCACCTCTATTAAATGGTCTTGAATCCATTTGATGACTATAATATATTTCATAATCATTTTTATCATAATCTTCCATAATATATTTCATATAAACAGAAAAATGTATTTTTTCAACAACACGATCTCTATAAGGAACAATAAAAATAATTTTAGGTATAGTTTCCATTTAAAAAATTATAATATATAATATATATTATAATTTTTTAAATATAATTTATTGAATATTAAACTACTAAAGTACTCACATATTAATTGTATTTAAGTAAAATAGTTTCTGGTATTAAAGTTGTTTTGTATGCTTCTAATTTTTTATAACATTTATTGATTGTTACTTCACTAATTTTACTAACATTATTTATTGAATTTTTTGTAATATTTAAATTACATACTTGCGATACAAAATATATAATACCGCCAGCAATAGAATGAGGTGTATTTTCAGGAATTAATCCTAATTGTTCAATTTTAAATGCTACAAATTTACACACATTTGTTAATTCATTATTAATATTTAATTTACTACAAAAACGTTCAATAAATGATGATGGAGTTGTTTTACTTAATGATGTAATATCTTCATTTATATTATTATTGTGCTCAATTTCGTTAATAATAGATAAAGCATTTTTACAACCTTTTGTTGCACTAGCATTGTCTAAATTAAATATATTTGCTATTTCTTTTGCAGTTCGAGGATAATTATTAATTCTACAAGCAATATATATTGAAGCCGCAATAATTCCATCACGATTTAATCCTCTATATGTTTTTGTTTCTGAAATTTTCTTATGTAGTCTCATCGCTTCATCTATAATAATTTTAGGAATTCCTGAATTTTGTGAAATATTAACTATTAATTGAAATTCATCATAGCGTGACTTTTCTTTATATGGCATTGCTTGCCAATCTGTATATCTACGAATTTTATGCATTTCATAACTTGATTTACCAGGACATAAAACTTTACAACTATAAGAAGATTCTTTTAATAATGGATTAATAGGCATTCCACATCTGGTTGGGTCACTATGACTATTATCATCAGCACCATAAAATCGCCATTCTGCACTTTGATCCAAATTATCTTTATAAATAAGACCACATTTATTATTAGAACATGTTAAAAATCCATCTTCTCCTACAAATAAACTTTCATTACAATTGACACATAAATTATCATTTAGAAGGGCATCTTCTTCTTTAATATATACACATTCTATATTTACATTAGAGTTACATTCTTCATCAAAAATATTCCATATTTTTTTATTATTATTTTCTTTTAATTTATTTTTTCTTGTTTCTTGCTTATTAAACTTTTGGTTTCTATTAATAAAGTTTTCATAATTACATTGTGATGATTCTAACATTTAATTCTCACTATTATTAAATAATTTATTTTTAAACCTATTTATTTCAATTTAAAATATTATTATATTATTAATATTTTAATAATAATATTAATAATAATATATTAGTATATATTAGTAATATGAATTTTTTTAGAAATATTTTTTCTAATTCAACAAAAACAGATGAAGATTTAGATTTATTTATAAATAAAAAATTTACATATTATTTAAATAATTCAAATTTACTATTAAATTTTGTTTCAGATTTTGAAGATTATAAAATTACTGGAAGAAATGATAATAAAAGTAAATGTGATGAGTGCGAAAGTTTATATATATTAACTAGTGAAATTTTTGAAAATTATATAAATAGAGTTAAAATTCCATTTGATATACCTATATATAGTGAAGGTAAAGAAAAATCTAGTATTAACTATAAAAATAAAGTGTTATATTTTTTTGATATAAAAGATTTAAATAAAATATTACAATCAAAAAATTTAGCACGAAGCAGCGAAGACACTAAACTATTAAATAAAAAAAGAATATTATGTAAAATTATTTCATTAAGTTTTATTAAAATTTATATTATTATTAAAAGTATTTTTCAAACATTTAATAATTATGATTCATTAATTAAAAATAAAACAACTAGTTCAGGTAATTTATTTCAAGAAGATGAAGTTATTAATCCCACAAATGAATTTGGTGATACACAAGAAGCTAAAGTTATAACAACAGACAATACATTTGGTCTTCCTCCAACAGACAATACATTTGGTCCTCCTCCAACAGACAATACATTTGACAATGCAACAACTAATACACAAGAAAATCCATTTAGTAATGATACAGATACTACAAGTAATACACAAGAAAATCCATTTGGTGCTACCACAATTAATACACAAGAAAATCCATTTATTAATCCTCCAACGGGTGATACATTTAATACTACACAAGCTAATACACAAGCTAATACACAATTAAATAATCAATTAACTGGGGGTGGATTTTTTGATTTTCTTAATCCTTTTTCTAGAAAAAATGAAAATCAACAAATTGAGATTCCTCCAGCAACTGAATATCAAAGAGTAACAAAACTACAGACATCAAATAATGTTTTTTATTCAATATTTGTAATATTATTTGAAAATGAATTAACAGCTAAAAATTTTACCGCATCTAATTTAAATAATAAATTGGATATACTAAGTAATGAAACATTTATTACCAAAATACCAGATATATTAGAATATATATATTCTAAAGATTTATATGAACCAGGTTCTAGTTTAAAAAATTCAATAATATTTAATAATAATAATTTTAAATTTTTAAAATTAAAAACATCTGATACTTTAGAAAATGATGCTACGTATTATTTGAGAGAAATAGATGAAAAATACACACTGGATGATACTATAACATCAAAAGAAACAAAACAATATTTTTCACAAAAAAATCTTGAATTTATCAAAAATTACTCTATTATTAAAAATTTTGATTTAACAATTTTGAGTATTTTAAGTAGTGTAAAAGGTATTTTACAAACAATGATAACTAATTACTTTAAAACTAGAAATACTTTATACGATTCAATAATAAAAAAATTAATAAAATTTAATCCTAGAACTAATGAAATAGAAAATATTAATCCAAATTTAACATATGAAAATATAGTAAAACTAACAAATCAAACAAAAACTATATTATTAAATTTACATAGTAATGTATTTGAATCATTAAATAATATTATAACTAAAATTAGAGAGTCAATATTACGAAAATATGGTGATCAATTTGATAATATGATTACTAATAATACATATAAAGAAAATGAAACAAATGAAACAAATGAAGCAGATCTAGTAGGTGGTAAAACAAGAAAAAAACATTATAAAAAATATTATAAAAAAACTAAAAAAACTATAAAAAACTATAAAAACTATAAAAACTATAAAAACTATAAAAACTATAAAAACTAATTTCAAAAAATTATTACATTATTACATTATTACATTATTACATTATTACATTATTACATTATTACATTATTACATTATTACATTATTACATTATTACATTATTACATTATTATATTATAGTATATTATATAATAATATAATGCAAACAATAAATGTAGTAAGACATTATAATATTATTCTTACAAGATTTAAAAATTCAATATATAATGATAATACTGAATGGATAGCAAGGTGGTATTTTGATAATTATTTAGAGGATAATGTAACTTTCGAAGTAAGAGGATCTGTACATGTCACATATCCAAATCCTCCCCATTTATCTGTAAGAGTTATTTATCAAGATGGGACAATGACTAACTGGCTACATTTGAGTCAAGATGAAAATGGAGTAGGTTATATTCAACCACTTGGAATGGGAAATAAATTTAAGAAAAATTTAACAAGCAAAAAAAGGTTAAAAAAATTAAAGACTTTGCGTAAAAAATATAAATTAAAATATTAAAATAATAAAATATTAAAATATTAAAATAATAAAATATTAAAATAATAAAATATTAAAACAGTTAGAGAGATTTTTTAATTAATTTGTAATTTTTCCAATAAACTATTATTATATATTAAATTTCCAGATGGTTTATATGATTTAATATCTTTATAGTCCTTACTTGATGAAGTATTTATATTTTTAACTTGCTTATTATTAGAAAATAATAAGTTATCATTAGCATCTTTATTTTCCATAGCAGAAGTATTATTAGTATTTTTGTCATCATTATTAATAATATTACCATATTCATCAACAACATTACCTGTTTTCCTTTTTATTTCATTACGCACATATGTTGGAACCCAGTGTTTCCAACTTATAAATAATAAATTGGGATGCGTATATCTTACAATAAATCCATTTGCTCGCAATTTATCTATTGTGTATGCTGTACAATCTTTGTAATCATATTTAGGTACACCTATTACCATTTCAGGCATTAAATACCAACAGCAGTTATCGTTAACTACATTTTTTGAAACAAATTTAATTTTATTATGTATTCTTTGTAAGATTTTATTATAATTATTTAAAACATTTAAATCTTGTTGTTGCTTTTTATTATATAATTCATCTAAATTTAATTTTAAAGATTCATCTTCATTATCTATTTTATTTGAAAAATTATAAAAAAAATCTGATGACATATTTTTATATTTTTAAAATATAAAAATATAAAAATATAAAAGTTTATTTTCATTAATTATTAATTTAATGAAAATAATTAAACATTTGGTTTTAAGCGGTGGTGGTCCAATAGGATTAGTAGAATATGGAGCATTAAAATATTTAACTGCTAATAACATTATAAATCTTGCCAATATACAATCAATTTATACCACATCTATTGGAAGTATTATAGCATTTATATATATATTAAATTTTGATTGGACATGGATAGATGATTTTTTTATTAAAAGACCATGGGAAAAGTTAATAAATTTTTCTTATGGTGCATATTTAAACATTTTTTACGATAAAGGAATTATTAATAAAAAAATTATTATTAATGCTTTAAAACCTTTATTTCTTGCTAAAGAAATACCATTGACTATTACATTATTAGAATTCTATAATTTAACTTCTATCGAATTTAATATGTACACTTGTAATTTAAGTAGTTTTAAAAAAGAAAAACTTAATCATAACAATACACCAAATTTGGAATTAATAGATGCGTTATATATGTCATCAAGTGTTCCTGTAATGTTTGTTCCATTATATATTAATAATTGTTATTATTTAGATGGCGGTATTTTTATAAATTGTCCAATAAATGAATGTATATTTGAAAAAAAATGTTGTTATGATGAAATACTATGCTTTATAAATGATAAAAGAGAGCCTATTGATTTATGTAATAATTTTTACAAGGAAAACAATTATAATTATAATTATGATTATGATTCTAGTAATTATCAATTAAATCAAGATGCTAATTTTTTTGAATATTTAATTTATATTATAAAAACATTGTTTAATAAACTTTCTATAATTGAAAATGAAAATCTTATTACAATTAAAAATAGTATAAATGTGTGCTTAACTGAACAATTAGTAGATTTGAAATATTGGACATACGTATTTAAAACAGAAACTGAGCGCGATTATTTAATAAAACTGGGTGAAAAACAAGCAGAACAATTTGTTAACATGCTAATGTCTTTAAATGAACATAAAGATACTAAAGATACTAAAGATACTGAAGATACTAAAGATACTGAAGATACTAAAGATACTAAAGATACTAAAGATACTAAAGATACTAAGGATGAACTTTATAAAGATAAACATCAAGAGGAGTATGAAGATGAAGAAAAAAATGAAGATGAACATGTTAGATATATTATTGAAGCAAACGTTGTTGAAACAAATATTGATTATTAATAATATACTAAATATATATTGTAATTAAGCAATAGATGTTTCTAAAAATTTTATCAAATTAGCGTTATTAGGTTTAGCATCATAATTATAAACTTCATTTTTATAAATTAATTTAATAGTAGGATAACCTTCTACTTTATATTTATCCGCAATAGTCGACTTTTTATCACAATCTATTTTTGTTAGTGTAATTACATAATCATTTTTAGCATTTTGACTAGCAATATGATTTTCAAATTTTTTAATTTCTGGTAATGCTTGTTTACAATAGGGACACCATTCTGTATAAAAAAACATTATTAATACATCATTGCTAGTGTTTTTGTCTCTTGAAATAAACTCTTTATTTAATGAATGATTTTTTATAATACTATTTTTAATATAATTATTATATACAAAATAAAATACACCTGAAATTATTATAGCTAGTATTATAATTAGCAAAAGTGTTTTTTTATCTTCAATAATTCCTGTTAAAGCATTTTTTGAATTTTCTAAATAATTATTAAATTTGTGAGTTAGCATATGTTTTATATATGTTTAATAAATAATTTAATAAGTATTTAACATATTATTTTTAATAAGTATTTAATATATTATTTTTAATAATTATTTTATTATTAATTATTAGTAATATTATGGCAAAAACATATAAAAAAAATAGTGTTATAAAAAAATCTATGAAAAAATCTAAAAAAAATAATACTAGCAAATCAATATACAATAGTAAAGATTATAAAAGTGGGGATGGAATGTTAACAAGTGTATGGGGACCTAGTTTGTGGCATTATTTACATGTAATGAGTTTTAATTATCCAATTAATCCTACAAAAATACAAAAACAAAAATATAAACAATTATTATTAAATTTTCAATATACATTGCCTTGTAAATATTGTCGTATGAATCTTACAAAAAATTTTAAGAAATTTCCACTAACTGATAAAATATTTGAAAATAGAAATAATTTTTCGCGTTATATTTTTAATTTACATGAACAAATTAACAAATTGCTAGGAAAAAATTCTGGTTTAACATATTGTGAAGTGCGTGACAATTATGAACATTTTAGATCTAGATGTACTATTGATAAACCCAAATTATTTAATTATACAAAAAAGAATAAAGAATTAAAAACTAAGGAAAAAGGTTGTACAACACCTATGTATGGTAAAAAATCAAAATGTATAATAAAGATTGTTCCACAAGAAGAAAAATGTAAAACATTTAATATAGATAAGCGATGTTTAAAACATAAATAAAACTAATATAATATTTTTTATATAATATTATATAATATTATATAAATGAAACATACTCATTCAAAAAGATTTTCACGCATTAAAAATTTTGCTAAGTTATCAAAAAAAAGGTTATTAGCTTTAGTAAAAAAACTTACACGAAGAAATAAACATAGAAAACAAAGAGGAGGATGAGGTGAACCTATACTTGGAAATTAAATAATTTAATAAATCCAAAAAAATAATACTTACATGAAAATATTATGATAAAACTATTATTATATAGATTCATAATATTTGAGACACAAGTATATACAAAAATATATTAATATATTGACTTATAATACCAATATATTAATAATTTATTTAAAAAATTTTGTAACTTTACATACCAAATGAACTAAAATCTGTTAATACAGGTCTTGGTATAAATTCAGAGTCTTTATTTTCTTGACTAGAATCAAGTAATAATGGTGATTGATATGGTGGATAACTTTCTCTCATAAAGTTTTGATTTCTATTAAAATTATTAGTATTAGAACTATTAGTATTAGAACTATTAGAATTAGAACTATTAGTATTAGAACTATTAGTATTAGAACTATTAGTATTAAAATTATTAGTATTAGAACTATTAGTATTATTAGTATTATTAGTATTATTAGTATTATTAGTATTATTAGTATTATTAGTATTTCTAGAGTTTGACACTAAATTATTACTTACTTCTCTAATAATTGTATTATTATCATCAACTTTAGCAACATTTTGGTTTAAGCACATATTTGATATCATAGTTGGTGATACGTTTGGACCAAATAATGTATTAGCATAATCTAATGGATTCATAGTATTAACAGGATTTACTATTGGATTGGAAGGTAAATTCATTGCTGTTTCAAAATTATTATATATTGGAGGAATATAGTTAGAACCAAAAGCACCTTGTCTTAATAAATATAAATTAAAGTCATTATAAAAATTATTGGCTTGTGGATTATTTAAAATATTAGCAGATGTTTCAGTAGTTGGTGTTGGTGGAGTTGGTAGTTGAAATATTTGACCATTCACAATAACATTTTCTCCATTTATTTTCATACTAAATTTTGATAGTTTTTCATTACTTAAATCATAAAAATTTCCTGAATTTTCTATAAATACCATATTTATAGTTTTACTATTTGAAAGATCTGTAGTTGAAATAGTACTTATATCTAACATAATAGTTGTATTTGCTCTAATATTTAGTAATGATACATCAGTTTCATTATTGTAATAACTTAACATTATATTTTGCGTTCTAAAATTATTCAAATTTCTATTTTGTAAAGTTACATTATTTGAACTTTCTAATATTAATCCACTTGGTAAAGTTGCTAATTTATATTTAAATCTGCGAGTATCTAATGTATAATAATTATAACTAGAATCAATAGCACTATCTAAAAAATATCTTCTATTGTTACTATTAATATTACCAAAAGATTCTTTTACATTTGACATATTTACAAAGATAATACATGATAATATTACAAATATTAATAGTAAAATTATTAACAAATTATTTTTTTTAAAATTGAGATTCATATTATATTATATTAAATATATAATAAAAATTTTCATTATAACTTTAAATGTCTAAAATTATTAAATCCGTAAATTGTCTTGAAAAGAAATATAATAATTCAAATTTAAATATTATGGAAATTGGAATTGATGAAGCTGGAAGAGGTCCTATGTTTGGTAGAGTTTATAGTGCTGCTGTTATTTTACCTAATAATGAAGAATTTAAATATGAATTGTTAAAAGACAGCAAAAAGTTTACTTCTGAAAAAAAAATAAATGAGGTTGCTGATTATATTAAAACTAATGCCTTAGCTTGGAGTGTGTCATATGAAGATGAAAAAACAATTGATTCTATAAATATTAGACAAGCTACTTTATGTGCTATGCATAAAGCAATAAGTGAGCTAATTAAGCAAACTAATAGTATTAGCAATTCAACTATTAATGAGCATTATTACTTATTAGTAGATGGCAATGATTTTAAACCATATACTTATTATTGTGACACTACAAACATTATTAAACAAATTAATCATATTTTGATTGAAGGTGGAGATAATAAATTTTGCTCAATTGCTGCCGCGTCCATATTGGCTAAAGTAGAGCGAGATAAATATATTAAAGAAATGTGTGTTAACTTTCCTAAACTAAATATTTATTATGGCTTATTAACAAATAAGGGTTATGGAACATCTAAACATTTGGAAGGAATAAAAAAATATGGGATTAGTAAATGGCATCGTGCAACTTATGGTTGTTGTAAAGAAGCAACTATTAATGATGATGAATTTTATAAAGATTAAATGCTAACTCGAAGACGCCTTGACCAATTTGCTTTATGCTCCTTTGTTTTTGACTTTAACTTCTTATTATGAATTAATAGTTGGCGCATTTTTTCTTGCTTATTTTTAATAAGTTCAATTGTCTTTTGTATTTCACTTAGTTCATTTGATAACTTTTGCTTCTTTGCTTTTTGCTTACTCTTAAAACTAGCATAATTTTTTTTATATGTTTCATAATTATAATCGTCATCTGATTCTTCATCTTCTTCTTCTTCATCTTCATAATCAGGGTCTTTTGGGTCATCTTCTTCTTGGTCATCTTCTTCAGAACTATAATAATCCTCCTCTTCTTCAAAAATGTCACACACATCATTTAGATTATGCGTTAAACAATCACAAATACTATTAGAACTAGTTGATGTTGATGTATTAATAGTGCTTACTAATGGCACAGCATGTTCTTTAAAGGGACTAAATTGAACTTCCCAATATAATGGGTCATCATATACCATTACGCATTTGTTATTTTTAATAGCATTGTAAAAATTCTGCGAACCTTGATTATTGTAATAAAATTCTACCTCAATTAAAGCATAACAATAATTATATTTGTCTTCAACATAATATTCTGGTTCAAGATGTTTAAAAACTTGGACATTTTTAATTTTGGCAATATTAAAATCTTCAAAATACTTAATAATAGTAGGAATGTCTTGATAAACAACATAATCCGGAATGTAGAGCATTTTCTTTGAAAACATAGTAGTCATAATATAATAATTTAGTTGTTAAATATTAAATTTTAAAATCAATTTTTTTTTATATTTATTAAATCTATATTTAATATATAGTATGCGTAAAGTAACAAAAAAAAAAGATATAAAAAGAAAAAGAAAAACACAAATAAACATAAAACAAATTAAAGGTAGAGGCAAAGAAAGTTATGAGCAAGTTGTTGATAAATTTAAAATAATTTTTGGTGAAAAGGTATTTAGTAAAATATTATACTATTCTAACCCAAATTATATTCAAAAATTTATAGATTTATTAAATATTGAGAGAAATAAACCAAAGAATAGCAATTTAAACAATAATGAACAAATTACTAATATTTTACATCCTGCTTTAGAAGATTTTTTAAATTTTATAAGAAGTGAGTATTTTGTTTTAAGAGCAGTTATTCCATCTATTGTAAATACTGATAAAGTTCTTAAACCTAGCAGAATAGAAAAAATATTAAGACTAGCAAAAAAAGATAGGTTAATAGAAGAATTTATTCGAGACTTAGAAGTGCTAAAATTAGGACCTAGTAGTACTATAGATATACCACCTATTTCATCTCCAATTCGACTTCCAAGTCCAACTCGACTTCAATCATCAGAACTAGCTCCATCATCAGAACTAGCTCCATCATCAGAACTAGCCCCATCATCAGAACTAGCCCCATCATCAGAACTAGTTAGAGAATTAGTTCCAGTTCCACCTCCATCTCAATATAAATTTAAATCTCCACATAAATCTAAATCTCCACATAAATCTGAATCTCCATATAAATTTAAATCTCCACATAAATCTAAATCTCCAGATCCTATTGTAGCAATACGAGTAAGACGAGTAACACAAAGCAACCCAAACTCAATTAAGGTTAATAAAGTGTTAAATCTTGGACAAGGAAGAAATTATAAAAAAACCAGACGCCATAAAAATCATTAATATTTAGTATAAAAAAATTGATTTCTTTTTTAAATATAAAAAAAAAGAAATCTTATAAGTTACGACATAAGAAAAAATAACAATGACATGTGTTATTACTAATTATTTGTTAAGCGAAATTTTTAATAGTCAAAATATTGAGAAGTTTTATAAAACATTAACTAGTGCACATTATTATTGCGAAGATGATTTTAAATTAAAGACTAATTATGCGATTTTATTGTTTATTAATACATTATTTTTAGATAAAGATGGCGGTTATAAAGGGTTAATAGTACCACATGCCCAACAATGCGAACTTTATGAATACATAGCTGATAATCGCTTAAAAATTTTTCATTATGTAACTTTTAAAGCGTCTGCTCATAATGATTTAACTGGACTTCAATTGCTTATTGATGAATTTAAAAAAGATAACTGGATTGTGCTATTTGGTCATTATTTATATGATAAAGCATTGGATTTACTAAGTAGCAAAGATGATTATTTTGACATAAAAAATAAAATATATGCTGTTATTTGTAGTCTTAAAGAAGCACAAGTAATAAAAGAAGCAGAAAAAGTAGAAGCAAAAAAAGCAGAACTATTATGTGATGCTTGTGAAAATGATTGCTCTATTTGTTTAGACACAATGGACATTACTAATAGTATTACAACTTTGTGCAAACATAGCTTTCATACAAAATGCTTATATCCAATGTTTGATGAGGCTGTAAAAAAAAATACAAAACAACCTAAAATTAGTTGCCCATTATGTCGTGCTGATGTTTTTATAAAGTCAAAAATAACATTTAATGAAATAGTGAATTATTAAAAAGTTAGTAAAACAATAAACATATTTTTATAAAAAAAATATTTTTTTTACAACATACACAATACTTACCTTGAACCTCTAACAATAACATAGAGCAACTTTATTCGGTTGCCTCCTCAAAGCTATCAAACAACGGCTCTAAATCTACATTATTAACGCACTTAGAAACATGGGGCAAGCTATAATGTGTCTCTCCGGTTTCTTTGCTAACCCATGAAAAATCATGGTCATAGTCACAACTCAGAATGCGGTCTCTAAAATCTTGTGCCCAGCACATAGCATAGTATGTAAACCTAGTTTCTGTTTCCCACTCCATAGTAGACAAAACATTTGACACGTGTTTCAGAGCATCACACAAGTCGCTTTCATTGAGACTCTCTCCGTCTTGCATAGCATTTATCCTTCCTACTAAAAAGTCAATCAACAGTCTAGTCATTTCATCGTCCACGACTTCCTCCAAACAAGCCTCAAACTTTGACACTCCGTGCTCAACATACCATGCATCGGTTCTTATCCAACAATTCATGATGGCCTCCAATTCCCTAGGAAGTTTTTTTACATCAAACTTGTTTTGAATAGTGGCCACTACTTTATCGAGTTTCATATTTATCATAGTTCGAAACAGCACATCGTCAATAATAAGAGTGCCAAACAAGCCCCGAATCTTGGCAATATTGTTACTATTCATAGCGTTAATTACTTTTAGTCGCTTTGCTTTGCTTTGCCGAGACCTCTAGTTAACTAAATAAAAAAGTAATTCAATTTTAATAAAGCATAACAAGTGTTTTTTTTATAAAAAAATAAAAAATTATTTTTATAAGACAATACAAGATAATACACATAAGTCTCTAATAAATAGGAGCACGACACAAAGGACATGGAACACACATCTTGTTATGATTTTCCTTTTGCTCTAAGTATACACGCTTACAATTATCCAAACATGCCATATGGAATATATGCTTACAAGCGGTTCTAACACAATGAGAAGTAAACAAATTAACATGATTGACTGAATCAACTTCCAAGCAAATAGAGCACTCCCATTTTGAGTCTAATGCCAATACTTCTAATGGGATTACATTCTTGAGATGCGTAGCAACATGAGGCAATCGATAATGTGTTGACATAGTTCGCTTGCTAAACCACGAAAAAGGACGTTCAAAGTCTCTATCTATTAGGCTCTCTCCGTTATTTTGTTGATAGCGTTCTGCTTCGATAGACAACTTTACGTTTATATCCCAAAAATAGTTACAAGTAAATTCTGACATAGACACACGAAGTACTTCTAAAGCCAAATCATCTTCATTGACATACCTTCCAATTCCATATTCATACTCTTTATCTCGTACTTTTAAAAGATCAATTACATGACGTCTCATTTCCCTAGATACTACGTTCCGAAGACAATGCTCAAACTTTGACATTCTAGTTTTATGATCAATATACCATGAATGTGTTCTTATCCAACTATTCATAATAGCCTTCAAATGCCTAGAAAGATTGTGTGTAACAATATTCTTTTGAATAGAATTTACTAGTACATTGATTGCATCATTTATCAAGGGCGCGTTAGTCTCAGCATCATACAAAGCATTAATACGAGCATCCAAACCGACTTTGCATTCTGTCATAGTTGCTTGTAGTTTTGTTTTGTGTTGCTTTGTATATAGTTGTAGTATACAATAGCACTTAACAAAAAAAAACAATTCAATTTTTTATTAGCATGACAATAATTTTATTAATTTTTAGAATCTAATGTATCTATTTCTATAGATACTTCTTTGTGTAACAATGATTTTTTATTTATAAATTTTTTTTCATCAAGTAGCATCTTTATTGTAATAATAACAATTACTTGTTCTACTAGCACCGAAAATAACGCAATATCTATTTGTGTTACACTAATTAATATTGTAAAAATATATCTAATATTATTTATTAAAAACATAGAATTTGCATAAAAATATAATTGTGCTTTACTAAATTCTATTATTTCTTTTTTATCTGGATTATAAACATTCATATATAAGACTGGATCTCCAAACTCTTGAATGATAACTCTAATTATATCATTTACAAATATTAAGGTTAATAAACTACAATATTTTTGTGTAGTGTTAATTTGAACGCTTATAAATATAAAATCATCGCTTGGTCCAAAACGAAAATATTTAGAATCACCTGCGAAATTTGTTATATAAAATCCTATAAATAGTACCAAACAAGTATTTAAAAAAAGACATAGTCTAACTTTATTTAACTGATTCATTGTGTATTGACTAATACTAATAATATTGCTAATTAAATTTTATATAGTTTCTTATATTAAAATTTAATAAAATACTTTGAGTATTTTGAGAGATTAATTTATTTACTAAACAAGTCATGTGGAATAGGAGGCGGAATGCGACGAACCATTGAACGCATTCTTGTCCTACAATGACAATCACACCATTCTCGTTCATCCATTCGACGCCATGAGTTAGTTTGGCACCAATCTTTATAGTCTTCAGCTGAAAGAGTGTTAAGAGCCTCTTCTTGTGCTTTTGACATAGTTCTAGCATCTAAGTCTGGGTCATATTCATAAGATATTGGCTTGTCTCTCATATGTCTTATACAACAATCACATTGCGCTAGTGCTGCAAATAGTTTTTTTTTTGCTTCAGTACTTTGCTCATCCATATAGACAGGTCCTCTACAACAAGGGCAAGTAATTAGCCCACATAATAAACCTTTAAGAGACGCAGTAGTCCATTGTTGTAAACATTTTTTATGAAATATATGACCACATGATGTAATAAGTCTTCGCTTAATTCTTCCTGAAATACAGCCATCTACTTCAATAGCCCCATCATTGTCTTCTAAACATATATTACAAGTCACAATATCATCAATCATAAAACCACAAAATGGTGGCAATAGTGTTGTCAATTTAGGCAAAGGTTTTGTGCCGATTGATTTGCTCATAGTTTTAGTTTTGCTTATTGTCTTGTGTTATGTTGTGTTATGTTTGTCTATACTTTTTATATTATTTTTAAAATAATAATCAATTTTTTTTTGTGTATACTATAATAGTTTTTTATAATATTAACTTTAAATAATATATATATGAAAACTAAAACAAAAACAAAAACAAAAACAAAAACAAAAAATAAAACGCAAAAAACATTTTTTTTCAATCCATCAAATCCCAAGTTATCTTATGATGTATATATTGATAAAAACCCCAAAGATACAATCCATATAAAATATACAACATTAGAGGATGTTAAAAATACTATTGCCCATTTAGAAAATTTATATAAACATAAAAAATATACGCATAAAAGAATATGGCAAGTAGCAATGATTATGAGAGTGCGTCTAAAAGTATTACAAAATAAAAAACCTCTTCAATATAAATTAGCAAATAAATATTTTAAATTTTTAAGTGCTAGAACAAAATTAAATGAGCAAACTAGATATAAAAGTTTATTTAGTTATTAATAATTTTTTATAAATTATTAATAATTATTTATAAAAATTGTTGTTAATGTTTACTGCGACGACGATTGCGTGTTGTTTTACGATAACCGGCATATCTTGCCGATATCATTTCAGCCGGTGTCTTTCTTGATGGTAATATTCTTTGTGTCATTCTTGATGGCGATTTACTTGATGTTCTTCTTGATGGCGATTTACTTGATATTCTTCTTGATGCCTTTATTGCTGATGTTAAGTTATTTAGTTTTTGTAAAAAATAATATACAACACTATCATTTTGTAAAGTTTCTTTTTCTATGAGAGACTTTGTATCTATAATATCTTTGCCTACTAACTGAATTGTACCTATCATACCTTGTTTTTTAGGATCATTACTAATGTGTTTCACTATATATACATCATGCGTTGAATTAGTAGCATACACAATGCCTGTTGTTTGTTCATCCTTATATTTAAAGGAAACTATACTGCCTGCGGTCAATTTACCTTTATCATTAGATTTTACTTGGGGTTCCATATAACTATATAAATATTTTATTTATAAAAATCCTAAATTATATATTTTTTATTTAAAAATATATAAAACGCAAGAAACTATACATAAACATAAATTTAAATTTAAAATCCCCCTCGTAGTCGTAATACAAGATGAAGTGTGCTCTCTTTTTGAATATTATAATCGCTTAATGTTCGCCCATCTTCAAGTTGTTTTCCAGCAAAAATTAAACGCTGTTGGTCAGGCGGAATACCTTCTTTATCTTGAATTTTAGATTTAATGTTGTCAATAGAATCAGTTGACTCTACTTCTAATGTAATAGTTTTTCCAGTAAGTGTTTTTACGAAAATTTGCATTGTGCTATATAATATATAGTATTAAACTTTTGTTTTTATATTTTTTTTATAAATATATATTATTACTATTAAAAATGGCAACATCTAGTTTTGTTGACAATAGCAATAATGTATATAATGTATATGTATGTGATTATATATTTATGATGCGTATAAAAGTTTCAAATGGTCCATTAAGTAATGGCAATACTTATGCTGAATTAGAAGTGTATTATAAGTATGATGATTATGATAGCGTAGATAAAGTAATTTATGTGGAGCATGGTAAAAATCCAATAAGAAAATATATTGGTTCGCATGTAATATGGAATCGCGATGCCAATGAAACAATTAAAGTGCTTTAATCTCTCAAAATTAATATTTTATTTTTATAATATTTTTAAATTTTTAAAAATTGACATTATTTTAAATAATAAAATAATAAAGTAACAAATACTAAAAACAATAATTTACTAATAATAATATTATGAAAATATTAGTATTTGATACTGAAACTAGCGGATTACCGGAAAAAGAAGCTTCTATTTATGATAAATCAAAGTGGCCATATATTATTCAACTTAGTTATATTTTGTATGATCTTTCCAATAATAGTTCATTAATTAAAAATAATTATATTAAGATTGATGAGTCTGTTATTATTACGCAAGAAAGTTACAACATTCATAATATTAGTAGAGAGATTTTAAATAGTCAAGGTATAAATATTGTGCCTGCACTAAAAGAGTTTAATGAATGTTTAAAAAAGTGCGACATAGTTGTAGGTCATAATATTTCATTTGATAAACGCCTAATTTTTGTGGAATGTTTTAGACATAATATTGTACAATATTTTACGCAATTTATAAATAATGAAAAAATACATAAACCAGAGTTTTGTACTATGAAAAATACAACACAATTTTGTAAATTAGAGAGATTAAGTAAAACAAATCAAGTTTATAATAAAATGCCAAAATTAAGTGAATTATATGCTTTGTTATTTCCTAATGAACCATTGCCTCAAAATTTACACAATTCTCTCGTTGATGTAGCAATGACTTTGCGATGCTATGTAAAATATGTTTATGCTAGCGATGTAAAAGAAAATAATGAAAATATAAGGGCATTATTTTAGGAATTATATATTGCTATTATATATTGTTATAATAAATATGGCTTCCACGTCTAAAGAAGAATTTTATACAAAAGAAGAACTGGAAAAAATAAACTATCAAAAGTTAGTTGAATTAGATAAAAGTTACTCATTTAGAACAAGTAAAAAAACTAAAAGCACAAGCATGAAAGCAGACGCAATAATTAAAAGATTAGTTAAAAATGGTGTCCCAAAATTTAGCAGAACCTATGCTTATAATCGTCCATTAGTAAAACCATTACCTTCAGGGACAGCATTATCAAGTGATGTAGTTGAACTAATTTACTCAATGAAAAAAACACTAGAACAAGAAGCAGAAGATAAAAAACAAGAAATAGAAGACCGAGCGTATGAAATAGAATGCGTTAAGGCTGTTTTTCAACCAAAAACATTACCAACTAACGATAGAGACTTTTTTAATTTGCTATTAAATGGTTCTGTGATTCGCTTACCAATGACTGACCCGAATTTTAGAATGCATGTTGTTAATTTATATGATCCAAATTATTTTATTAAAGATTATAAATATTTAGCGCATAAATTAAAAGTAAATGCTAAAAAAATGAGAGAAAATGGCGTTCGCTATACACAAGGTGAATTAAGAAAGTTGAATGTGTTTTTTAGTGTAAATGTAATTTTTACTTATTCACTGATTATTGTTATTGAAAATATAATACAAAAAATAGATGCCTATCGAAAAAGTCACCCTAATGTGCCTAAGTATCCACAAGAAGTAGCAAGTAGATTATTACAAGAAAGTTATGAACGTTATTATTGGCCTCCAAATAATCCAATAAATGTATTAAAAATTTATATTAAAGAATTAAATAAAATGCTA